>TARA_R110002073_G_scaffold97930_3_pt1 | contig 20330 bp, 32 predicted proteins | sample TARA_R110002073 | Tara Oceans TARA_R110002073 (sample SAMEA4397174) | marine metagenome | biome: Polar Biome; feature: [DCM] deep chlorophyll maximum layer (ENVO:01000326); material: water (ENVO:00002006), including particulate matter (ENVO:01000060) such as... | depth 40 m
TGGTCCGTCTTGTTTAATTCTACCACCCTTACCCCACATCAAGTAAGTTTCAATATCTGTAGCAATTTTAGATAAGTGAGCAGCTTCCATATTTGTAATGAAAGTTCTTGTAAGAGTTCCATTCTCAAATGCTTCTCTAGCACCCGCCTTACCCATACTTGCAACTAATCCTTCAATACTAGGTACAGATGGATTGTTTGGATCTGTATTAAAGTTTCTCCAAATCTCAGTTACAGGTACAGTACCATCAGCATTTAAACCGCCTTTGATCATTAAATCTGCTCTTGAAGAAATTGAATAGTGTACGTGTGCTTCTGCTCCTCCTACAAAATTGTAAAATTCACGGAAACCAGAACCTGTTTCAATATCAGAGAATCTTTCTCCGTACTCACCTCTTGCAGAACCTTTTCTGAAGAACTTAGTACCTTTAGCTAAATACTTATTATCTAAGATAGCCGTATTGTTGTTGTTAACTAATTGAACAGTGTAAATAAAACCGTCACCAGCTGGTAAAATATCATCAGCTGTAATGTAAAGTTCAAGTCCATTATACTTATCATAAGTAATAATGTCACCGTGTCCAAAAGTTCTTTTGTTAATCTTGATCTTAAATGTTGTACCATCTATACCTTTATTAGCATTAGCTGGTTCGATGTCAGCTACAACATAAGGAAGATCTTGTGCAATAGGAGTTTGCCACTTATACTCACCTCTAGCGTTATCCACCATGATAGTATTCTTTCCACCAAAAGAAGCCATTTGATATAAAGGCATTTCTACCTTTTGAGTCATTGCCCATAAATCAACTGGTCCCATATCCATAGGCTCAGGGTTACCGAGCATTTGAGTAAGGTGATAAGAATCAACATGTGAACTAGCTTTATAGCTTGTATCACGTAGGAAAATCCCATTATTTAAAACTGGAGTTGCCATAATTTTTGATTGTTTTGTTATTAATAATTAATTTAAAATTTATATATTTAATCTGTTTAATTAAATCCGCTTGAATATATTACTTGGTCTTTTGATTTTTCTTTTTGAACTTCTGCTATTATCTTTCTCTGCCTCATTAACACCTAATGATGCACCACCTATATTTGACTGTTCACTTTTTAATTTTCTAACAGTTTTTTCAACACTCTTTTGTGCGCCTTTATCCATTATTCTAGATTTATATCCTTCAGGATCTTGCAGTAACCATAATGCTTCTGATATCAATGAATAGTTTGGCTCAACAAACTGATATTTTTCTAATAAGTGACCTAGTAAATTAGTATTACGACCACTTACTGAAGGATAATTAGGTTGAACTAAACCATTATATAACATGGCTTGTGTCTTTCTATCAACTTTAATATCCCCTAGCTTACCTTCTTTTAATGTTTCATACACATTCTTCATATACTCTTGAGATGCATTTTCTTGTTGTTTCTTTTTAAGCTCTTGTTCTTCAAGTTTTTGTACAACAACCTTCTCTTGCATCTTATCTAATTTTGGTTTAAACTTATTAGCTTGAGTTTCAAGCTTACCTAAATCTTTCCAAATTTCTATTTCTTCTTGAATATCCTCAGCAGTACCATAACCAGTAGCACTTAAATATTCTTTTATAACTCTTTCTTGACCATTTACTGTTTTAATATCAATAGTCTTTGTCTCCTCTACTTGACCTAATGTAGTAAATAAACCTTTTAAGTCTTTTCCACCATCAGCTACATAACGAGCCGCTATCTGGAGTTCTTGAGGTAGACTTTCAAAAAACTGCTTTGGAGTTTCACGTCTTACCTGATTAGCTTTTTCTTCTAAGTTAGCTTCAATTAATTCTTCCCAGTCTTTTGCGCTATAGTCATCTAATGATTTTTCATCATCAAATGGTACAATCTTATCATCTTTAATAAGCTTAGAAAACACATCAGATATTCCTGATATACTCTTTCTACCTCTTTTTTCTTTAACCTCTTCTTCCTGTTCTTCACTAACATCACCAAATACTTCATCTATAGATGTTCCTTCAACTTTTTTCTCTGCTTTATCGTCAACTAACTCTTCATTACTTTCTTCCTCTTTTTCCTCTTTTTCTTCTAGTTTACTTAAAACATCAGTTGCGTCATCATCATCAGGATCAGCAAATGACATATCTGCTTTTTCATTTAATCCTGAAAAAATATTTTTATGTTGAGACTTATTATCTTGAATCATATCAGCACCGCTTGGAGCAGCGTTAAATATTTCATCTAAATTAATATCTACATTCTGTTCTACTTTACTTTTCACAGGTTGTGTTTCTGTTGTTGTACTCATAATTATATTGGTTTTAATATATTAATACTTCTTATACATATAATATAAGAAATGTTGTTTAGATAATCAACAAGTTAAACTTAAAATATTTTAATAAAAATAAACTTTTAAGCAATATATAGCTAACACTTACTTTTTATCCTTATTATTTTTAATATCATACTTGTTTTTATTTTCTCTTGCAATTTGAAGCTTGGTATCAGCTATCTGTTTAGAGGCTGCAATCTTTTCCCTTTCAACAGCAAGTTTGTTATTTTCTTGAGAAAATTTAGTTGCACTTTCCTGGCGTTTAAAATTCATTTGCTCTCTATACTGAGTAGATTCTCTTATGTTCTTCATAGCATCTTGATAATCAGATTCTTGATTCTGATTAATATCAGATTGAGATCCAAATCCAGCAGCTCTTATTTCAGCTAACAGTACATCATTTCTTCTATCTTTTTCATTTTCAGACATTTCAACTTGTAATTTTTGCTGCTCTTCTTGCGCTTTAGATTGAAGTTGCTGTTCTTGCATCTGACGTTGCTGTTGCATTTCTTGTTGTCTTTGATCTTGTATTCTAGTTTCAGAGTCTTTAAGTATGTCAGATACTTCTGCAATTGAAGTAGCTTTAACTATATTACCTAGCTCGTATATACTTGCACCAGTAGTATTATTAGTTAATGCCATTTGTTTTAGATTTTCTAATATTGCCCTATGATTAGTTTTAGTAGTAGCAAATACATTAAAATCTCTAAGTAATAAATCTGTACCGTTAATAGTAAAATTAACTTTTTCAGCTTCTGTAGATATATACTGTAACCTAATACTTGGATTAGTACTATAGTAATATTGAGCTAAATCAGTTCTCATCTGATGCACACGTGGCATTAAATGATCAGAATGCTGTACAAAATACATCTCTGTCTGTGCATATGATTGCTGCATTGCTTGTACTACACCCGTAGCCGTTTGTGCTGATACAGCCCCTCCAAGACGTTGTGGGTTTATACCTATTGCATCAAAACACTGCTGTTTAAAATAATTAGCAAGTTGGATCCTAGACATTAATCTATTAGTCTGCTCCATATTAAGAGTCTGGTAATGATTAAAGTTAGTTGCATTTTCAGTATTGGTTATAGATGTATCAAGCGGTAGCATTTGAAAATCTTTCATTGCTACAAATGCTTTAGCATAGTTATTTTTACCCCAATCTTCACCCATTGAGTGACGTGGTAATGCATTCTGATCAAACATTATTACAGTACCTAGTTCATCTATTAAGATATCTGCAATTTGATTATTGACCATGTTATATCCAATCTGATAAGCCTTCATTAAATCAACTAAAGATGTAGATCTAGTATTTCTATCTGAAAAAACTCTACCCTCTACAGGTAATTTACAACCATATAAAGAATTATCACCTTTAAACTGAAAGGGAAGTCTTCCAGGTTTAGTCCTATTAATACCTAAATATATAGGATTAATGTTATCACCCATTGTAGATCTCCACATTGCAGGTAAATTTGGACCAATCTTTACACCTCCCCATACTTCATTAATCCATATCCAATCTATGTGCTCACCTTGTAATAAGTTTTCTTTATTCTTTTGTTTAAATATAGATGTATCATATATAGCCTTTTTAGTCTTCTTAAATGTTTCATCTATAATTTCTTGTGTTACCTCACCATCCTCTTCAATTTTAGTTAAGTGGCCAACCTTCCTTTGAGTCTTCCAGTATATAGTAGCTATTCTCATTAAGTCTCCTTCACCCCACATAGATACATCTTCATTCTCATCTAATATTTGACTAAGAATATCACCACCTCCTGCTGGATCGTTCCAGTAGTTACTAGTAAACTGTCTATATGCTAAACCTGGACTATTAGTATTCCACTCGTGAGATCTAGTAGCGTCATAGTAAGCGCCATCATTTTGGTAACCATTTACTTGATATTGAGCCGATTTAGCTGGATAAATTTTTTGTAATGACTCTAGTTGACTACTATCCATTAAGTATCCATACTTATCTACAACGTCTGACACAGTCATTAAATCAACTTTACCTACATAGCTTGAGTCAGCTATATACCTTTGATCAGGAGACTTCTGATAGAAAGTTAATAAAGGATTCCAAAGCTCTACATCATAATCATCTTCTAGCATTCTGAAATGCCAAAATTCTCTATCTGCTATAAGCATATCTCTAAACCCTCTTTCTTCAAGCTCTTGCATTTTAAATCTTTCTTCATCTACTGCAAGTTGATGAGATGCCCATTCTTCTACCATGCTTCTATAAGACTTACTGAAGAAATCTTCTATCTCAGGTAATGACTTTAACCCTTCTGGTGATAATTTTTGCTGAGCTTCTTCAGATCCAGGATCCATACCCATGTCAATCATCTTGCGTATTAGATTTGCTTCTGCATCAGCCAGTAATGATTCTTCAATCTCAACTTTTTTAGCATCAAGCATTTCATTATAAGATGCATCATCTATTGCTCTAAACTGTACTCTAGAGTATCTTTTAGCAAACTCACCTGTTAATACATTAATTACATTTGGAACAATAGGATAAAACTTTAACTCTAATGCAGAATCATTCTCTGTAGTTAAAACATCCATTAAGTCTTTATAGTCATTGTCAGGTTCAACTATATAATCTGTTTTGTCAATAATTCCTTTTGCTAATTTGTAATTTTTTAGCAAACGCCTTGAATTAAGCTTTAAGAATTCTATACCTTGTAATTCTAACCAATCTAGATTCCAAGCAGCCCAATCATCAGTTTTCTCTTTATAAGGTAAAAACTGAACTGGTTGTGTTAAACTAGAAAAGGTAGGTCCACCATCAGATTTAGCCCCACCCTTCAATTGCATTGCATTTAATACTCTCATACCAATTTAGTCTATTTTATATTTTTAAATCCAGATCTTCTTTTTTTAGAACTGCCAAAAGCCTTGTTACGACCTATATTTCTAAAAGGACCACTATACTTTAATTTACTGAATTTTTCTGAATTAACCAAAGAATTGTCCTCTGATTCACGTCTCTTAGTATAACCTCTATTTGACTGTTGAATTCTAACAAATGCAACTAATGCACCAAAGGCTACCAATCTATCCACGTTTAAACCTGGATAATAAGCTAGCATTTCTTTTAATAGCATAGGGTCTGGTATTCTTTCTATACCTAATGTGTTGGTCATAACGTTTCCGTTCTCATCAAGATCCTCATCTATTACTTCTCTTAAAAACTCTATAGCATATGATATAAGATGACTTTTAAATAAAGTACCTGTATTCTTCCATCCATACTCTTGATATACTGTTTTATTTGAACCTAGATCTTTTAAAAAAAGTATCTGCTGTTTAGGAACAAGATATCGTTGCTTTCTTTTTGCAATCATGTGCTGTATAAATAAGGATATGTTATTCTCAACAATTGTCCATGCATTATACCATTCAATGATCATCTCTAATCTTTCATGTGTTTTATTTATATCATCAAAACGTCCACACCATGCAGCAACAATCTTATCCTTTTCTATAAATTGCTCTACCTCACCAGAAACTGTAGTTCTAGTTACTTCCACTGCATTTTTATATATGAAAATACTACACAAAGAATCTGAAGTAGTAGTCTTACCTTCTGATACTGGATCAATAGAGCCATAGTACATTCCAAACGAAGGCTTTTTTACTGGTCTTTCCCAAACTACTATAGAACCAGTTTTATCTATTTCTTTTTTATTAACAGGAAACGTAGATATAGGTATCTTCCTTGTTCGTTTAGCTTTTATACCTGTATCATCTCTGTCTAACTCAATTAACTCATAAGGATACTCTTTTTCCTCAATTTTTTTAAGTTGCTTACTTAGTATACCTTGTGGAAATATAGACTCTTTTCTATATGCAAATGCCTCTGAAATATTTAGAGGCTTTTGTGATATTCTAAGTTGAAATTGTTCACCGCTTAATTCATTCTTCCATTTAGACCTTTCTATTTTTATTGCTTCTACTGCTTCTTCTACAAGTGAATTACCAAACTCGTCAATATAAGGAGGCATAGACCATTGCTCAGGGATAAACAATCCAGCCATACCAATAGTACCATCAGCATCCATTAAATTAGTTTCCACTGAATATATGTCATTTGCATTAGGATTTAATATCATTTCCTTTAAAGGCCCGCATTGTTCAAGATCACCAACTGATCCTGCAGCAATAAATTGACCAGTAGTCATCATACCCGATGACATTGCAGGACGCAAATACTCATACGTCTGCATCATGTTTTTTGCAATTCCTGCTTCCTCATGAAAGAAATATGTACATGGACCACCTACCCCAGTAGTAGCATTCTTTTCAAAAGATGCTCCTTGTATTTTTGATTTAAGGCCTCTTGATGTTTTTCTGTTGTTTATCTTAACTTCAATTTGCTGTTGCCACAATAATACTTTTTCTGGGTTACTTGGTCTATACCAAGCAGTATGTTCATTTAAAAAAGTCTTATACTCTTCTAAAAATTTCCATGAACCTTTGTCATTAATATAATCTTTTAATGATGCACCAATTTTACAAATTGAACCTTCTTCAAACCAGTATTGATTTATAATCTTACCCATATGAAAGTAAGATGAAGCTATCTGTCTTTTCTTAAGTATAGCTACATGCTGATTATTTAACTCTGCAATAATTTCATACAGTGCCATATGATATTGTGCATCCCTTACTTTAGCAAAACCATAATGCTTTTCTTCTTTATCAAAAATAGGTAAAAAATTAAGCCACATATAATAGTCTCTAGTAAGATACCACACCTTGCCATTATCTTTATATAAGACTCCTGTTCTACATTTATTCTTTTGGTCTTCCCAATAAGCTGTAAAATCTTTAGATCTAAATGGTTTATTACAATAAAATCCTTGATCATTAAATATTCTAGCTTGTTTATTAAACTCTAAAGCTATTTTATTAAACTCATATTCACCAGGCTCTTTAAATATACCAGATAGATACTCTTTAAATAATACATCATCTTCAAATGTAGTTGTTTCCCAAACTCCATTGTTATATGTAGGTATAACTCTACTCATCTACAAGAATTGCAAAAACGTCACCTTCTTGTATAAGCAAATGATCTGAACCATCATGCTCCATAGTAGTCGGTAAACAATGCTCAGTATATTGAACCATGTCACCTATTTGTATTTCATCAATACCATTCCCCTTTCCAATAACAGTACCCTTAAACTCTTTCTTTCTAGCCATATCAGGTATAAATATTCCACCTTTACTATACTCGTTTTGTTTTTTTGGTTTCAACAATAACTTCTTTCCTACTGGTATTACTTTCTGTCCCATGTTTAGTTTTTTTTACTGGTTTATAATTAAATTCTGGCTCATCCCAATAACAGAAATGCCAATTTGTTTTTTGTTTATTCATTATATTTGATCATATGCTAATCCAGCACCTCCACGTACTGAACTTTCCTGTTCCTGTCTCATATCAGTAAATGCACCTTTATATGACTGCCTTATATTTTCAAATTTAGCAGCAGCATTGACCATAGCATTTATATTACCATCCCTGCCATGTTCAATTGCAGTAACTTCCATATACTTTGCTAATCTATCTAACATAGACTTTATACCAACATAAGCCCTATAGGTTGGAGTTTCATAGAGCTTCTTGCATTTTTCTAAAGCATTTATGATTATTCCATCTTCAGGTGATTCTTCTAATTCAATCTCTTCTATAATTATATCCTCTTTCTCATGTTCTGGTAAGTTAAAGAAAGGGTTTAAATCAGGGTTAGGACATGACATATAAAATAAATACTGATACACAGCCATATGTGTATCGGGATATTCTATCATAATACCTTTTAAAAATGGCAAAGCATAACAATGCTCCGTCAATACAACTTTACTATTTTGAATATCAAATAATCTTATTACCATAATTTTATATTTTATAATGCGTCTATAGCAGCTTTTACTGTAGTATAACTATCATTAACGTAGATTGGTATAGTAGATCCCGTTATATATATCTGACGTACATCTATTAAACTACCATTTTGCTGATAAACCGGGCCAACAGCACTCAACATGAGAGGATTTATTGCAATAAAAGATTCTGATCCTTGTACAATATATAATGTAGGAGGATTTGTTAATGGTGCTGCTTGTGCTAAATAAACTTGTGTTAATTGTATTGATGCCATTATTTTTTATCTTTTAACCACGTTATAATTGAATTTACTTCATCTTTTAAGTATGGAAGTTCATATATTTTTACTCCTTCTAATACAGGTTCTCCATTAACATGTTCATTAATGGGATATCCATTTGAGTCTTCTCCTACTTTTTTAAACTTTACATGCTGTATTGTAAGCTTTCCTATTTTAAGTTTAGGGTTATGCTTTTTAATAATATAAGCATAAATACTGAGTTGTAAGTTATAATGATTAAGATTACAGTCATCTAAATGATTAACTGGTATATACATTTTATTTGTAATTCCTTCCCAGTTAGTAAAGCCTTTTTCCTTTATTTCTTTATTTGTTTTGTAATCATTAATGTTTATTTGTCCATTAACAATTTCAACAACATCTGCTTGACCACATAAACCAGCGGATTTTAAATAAACTAAATGTTCTGGATATACACCATCTACTAGCTTTTGTTTAGGCGCAAACTTAACACCATCATTATCAATAATAGGCTTTATAATTGGTAACTCCACACCATCACGACCTATGGTATCTAACTCCATTATATCTGCTTCTCGTTGGTTATGATAAAAATTACCTAATTTTATTGCTCTATCTGTTTCACCATCCCATGCTGCAATAATTTCTTTAGGTGTCATACCATACCACTTAGACCTTTTATTTTTAGATGATCTTTTAGCTTGACCATCTCTATCAAATTTAGGTTTAAACTTGGCAATAAAGGATGTTACACTTAACCATTTTATTTTTTCATCATTAGTACTTTCATACACATGACCTTCTTCTATAAATCTTAATGCCATAATTATGCTATTGTAGTATACCAATAACCATCTGTTGAACCTATTATAATAGGTATAGACTCATTATTGTATATATAGTTAATTAATACTTTCATTGCTATCTATTTGTTTATTTATTAAATCTTCTTGTTTTTCTGAAACATAAGCATACCAATAACCTTTAGGGCACTCAGATGATAATGATCTTACTTTAAAAGCCAAACTACAACCGCAATCAGAACAACAGGGTTGTGTTCCAGGCGCTAGACAGTCATCACCTTTTGAATCAAATAAAGAACACTTAATGCATATTTGAAACCTATCAGTTGCTACTGCTTCAACATGCTCTTTTTTAAATATATTATTTTTAATACCATCAGCTATTTTATCAGCATTTTTAAATATATCTAAATATTTAGACCATTTACTTTTTATCATCTTTAAAGTTTTTTTTATTTTGTATGTCTTTTTCAATTTGAATCATTGCTGCTTCCATTTGATTAATATTATCTTTAATGTCTTGACTTTGTGCAAACCCATTGTAAGTTTGCTTTTGTATGTTACCTAACAAGCTTTTGTTTTTTAATATTGCTTTATTAAGTTTATTCTTTCTAATAAAAAATGTACCTAACCCTTCTATATTAATTCTAGGATATGCTAAGGAAGATACACTCTTCCTAACTTTTGAATAGTAAAATGATATAAAATCATCAACTACAGAAGGATGTACACCAACCTCATTGGCAATACCACTTTTAAAGTCTTTATGCTTCTTTGGGTTCACGGCCTAATATTTTATAATCTAGTAAAACTAAACCTGATGACTGTATATTTGCATTTGGATTTAATGAAATAGTTTTTTTATTATTGCCATTCTTAATAACTAAACCTTTCTTTTCTGCTTTGGTTATTGCATTTCTGGCTGATTGAGCGCTTTTAAAAATACCCTTACTAACTGCCTCAATGCAAAACTTAGTTAACTCTACACCTACATTTTTAGATAATTCAGTTAAGAATTTTAAATCTGAATTGCTAATTGATATATTATTAAAAAAGCAATGTGTAACTATCTGATATTTAATTAAGGTATTAATATCAACCTGATGTTTTAAATCTACTTTATTTACTATAGCCATATTTATAAACTTAATATCATGTCAACAAGATCTGGGTTAGGATAACAATCTACTTTATCCTTTCTAACGTTGCCATGTGTTAATAATCCTTTTATATTTCCATAAAAAGCGCTTTGCTGAAAACCAAAAGCTTTTAATGGCCCATACTTTAAAATAAACTCTTTAAGCCCTAGTCTAATATCTATTTCATCTCTTTCTCCTACATATCTAATCCATTTTTCAGTCTCTTCAATCTGCTTATCAGAATACTTGTGCCAATGTAGCTTACCTTTAAACGGTTGCTTTAAAGTGCATATTTGAGACTCTATACATTTAGATCCAACATAAGTTCTAAAACTATTACCGTTTACATCTAAATATCCCATATTGCATATTTCTAAACCAACAGAGTGACGATTCATAAAACCTGAACCAGTTCTACCTAAATGCCATCCTTGACATCCATCTGGAAAAGCTTGAACCATAACACCATCAAACTCATTATTTCCATTTCTGTGATTTTGACCGCCTAATACAAACTCTGTTGCTATACGACCACGTGAATCCCTAGCCCAATAGTCTATACAAGCATATGGATTAGCATTACCCGCTGTATGATGTAATACAACATAATCATTTTTAATTGGACCTTTGATATACTCGTCTTTTGGTAAATAGTGTCTATGTACTGTTTGATCATAGTTAGTACTAAAGTACTCTTCTGATATATCAGTATCTTGATCTATTGCTTCAGTATTATCATAGTTTGCATTAAACATCAATATCCAAACATCAGAAGTAACAATACCAGTTACTTCTATGTTTTTAGATAGCTGAAATCTTTCTACAGCTCTTTCAGTAAGTGGTCCAAATACACCATCGGCTTTAATACCCATTACAGTTTGGATAACTCTTACCTCAGAACCTGTACTTCCTAAACTAAGCTGTTTCATTTGACATTGCTTTAGCCATTGCCTCTTGAAATGCTTTTCCTTCTTGTGAATTAGGATCAGGAGCACCTTCACCTTTTTGAGAAGCGTATTGTTGAGCCATAAACATTTGTGCTTGCATTCTTTCAGCTCTAGCCTTTTCAATAGCAGCTAGCAATGTTTCATAATCCGCTTGTACTTCTAAGTGTGGGATGTTGTCTTTATAAAAAGCTGTTATCTCTTCTCTTCTTTGAGAAAGCTCTTCCTTTGACATTTGAGGATCTTTGTCTTGAAGATCTGTGTTAATTTTAGAATCAGACATTATCTTTATTTTTATGTGATGAATAAAAACAAAAATAATAAAAATAGTTTAAATAAAAAAAGTTTACGTGTTTATTTTAAAACTAAGTTACGTTCTATTATATTAATTAGATCTTTTGCTTCGGAATACTGCCATATCCTAATTGTAAAAGAGGAATCTTCTATATACCAGTTTCCAGTAGCTTCGGCTTCAGCATTATTCCCAGTAAGGAATGATAATCCATTAATGCTTTTTTCAAAATAATAAAAGTCTAGTTCTAACTCCTCTTCTGTAACCAATACCTTTTGAAATCCTAATTCTATTAAATTCTCCTCTGTCATCTTACCATTTTACTTTATCTGCCCAATATGCAGCACTCATTTTACCTCTAGCAATATTCTTTCCGTGCCTTGCCTTAAAACTCTTACGCTTAGCTTTCATTTTAGCTGACTCACCTGCTTTTGGTTTACCTGCTGTACTAGCCCCTTGTTCCCCAAAGCGGATAGTCTTTACTTTATCTCCTTGTTTAGCTACAACTACATGAGACTTCTTAGGATGTCCTGGTGTACGTTTAGGTTTATTATACCCTGCTACTCCAGCTCTTGTTAGTCTTGAATCTTTTTTTGCTGCCATTATCTTTTCTTTCCTTTATGTAAACCGTGATTAGCATGTTGCTTACCTGCTTTAGTTGCTTTTCTTTTCTTTGCATTGGCTGCAGCTAGCTTTTTCTTTCCAGATTTAGTACTCTTAAGCTTAGATATAGTCTTAGAAGGTGCGTATACCTCCCCCGTTTCGGATGATTTCTTTCCGCTTGCCGTTCTCCATTTCTGCTTAGTCCATCTAGTAAGACTCTTCTGTTGCTTAGTTTTTGCCATTACTTCTTCTTCTTTGGCATTGCCTTTATAAGTTTATCTATCTTAATAGCCTGTGCTTTATGCATAGCTGATGCCTTCTTTAATTGGCTTGATATTTCTTTTAATTTCTTTGCGTCCACCGTTTAATTTTTATTTTCTATAGCTTTTAATACTTGCTCTTTAGTTATAATTAACTTAAAGCTTAAATCAGCTTGCCAACGCTTAATAGGTTTACCGTCTTTGTATAATATGACTAACGGTACTGATTTTACTTTTTTCTTAAAACTTAGTGTTTGCTGTTCTAAATAAGCTGCTTTATAAGTTACACCCTCTATTTTATCAATCTTAGCCTTATTTGACCAGTTCCACTCAGAGTTTATTTCTAGTAAAACGTACTCTTGAGAGTACATAGTGCAACAAGCAAACATCAAAAGTAATAGTACTAAAGCCTTTTTCATAATTTACTTTTTTATTATTTGATAAAGCTTTTCATCTATTTTGTCAAGTTTTTCACTATTCTGCTCTACTTTTTCTTGAGTATTCATTATAGTCTCCCTAACCAATTGATCTTTTAAATCATATTCAGTTCTACTAACTTCTGCTTCAGGAAGCTCTTTAGCTAACTGTATATCTTCTTGTATAGCAAACCACATCCCCGCTGCGGTCACAACGAAACTTACTATAATTATTAATGTTTTTAAATCTAATGTTAATTCAGTTTTCTCTGATATTTTATTGCTCATTACCTTTTCTTTTTTACAGGACCACCAATTTTCCTCTTTGCGGTAGTGCTAGTTTTTCTCTTTACAGCACCACCAGTTTTTTTCTTTATAGGAAAACCATTAGCATTAAAACCTCGTTTACCTTTTTTTCCTTGCCTTGCTAAATCTTCACGAGCCTTTTTAGATTGTTGCATTGCTTTCTTTGCTGCTTTTCCATCACCATACTTAGCATGTACCATTGCTAAATCTGAATACATTTTAATATCTTTTTTAAGATAAGCTGTACTATCTGCGGTAACTTCAGTACCTTTTTGTGCTTTTTTAATTTTTTTCTTAGCCATAATTATTACTTCTTAGATTTATATCCGCCTCCGCTTGCTTTGTAACGTTTTGCGAGCATTTGAGCTTTACGTGCAGACCACTGACCAGGAGCCCCGCCTTTACTTCCAGCCTTGATTGAATTAAATAATCTCTTACGCATTCCAGGTTTAGTATAGTTACCAGAACTATTTACTGTACTCTTTTTCTTTGTTGGCATAATATTAAGCTTTAGTTACTGTTGGATAGATCTGATCCATTATTTCTTTTATTTTTGAACACTTCTCATATTCTTCTCTTTCTACGAAGTACGTTAACATGTTCTCTAAGCCTTCACGCTGCGGACCATCATTAGGATCGTAAGCTATCACGACCTCTTTGTCTTTATTGAATTCACTAGGAATCAACTCCTCAAACGTCAACTCACCAGTCAATAACAACCATGCATTATTATACGCTATATCTAAAATAACAGCATCTAACTGTATCTTCTCTATTTCTGTCAAACCTGCTGACTCATCATAACCCTCATTCTCCCAATTGCTCATGCCTTATTCTTTAAGTTATTAACCTACCTATAATGACAATATACTAAAATTTTAAATCCTATAAAAATATTTCACCAATAACATGCCCCCGCACCATGAATTATTTTCACTATGCCCCTCCTAAAAGTTATGTGTTTGGCGTGCTTAAGAGGTATTAATGATTTGCTCCCCAATTAAATTTTGCAGTGAGGGTACCCCCTACAGTCGGGTATGTATCCTAATCTGCGCATGCTAAATGCATTTTACCTGTACTAAAAAATAAAAAGTATAGGTACTGTGCATTGGCATGGCGGAGTACTATGGCACTACTCTGTCTACGTTGATTCATACTTACTATCAGTACATCATTGGCTTGTTTGTACTCATCAGTATTATATGTATGGTAGGCAGATCATAGCTATAGGCGGCATTTTTCAATGCCTCTGCTCCCAAACTATGTATTGCGCAGGTAATTGTGCTTATTATTTTAATCATTCAGGGATTGTATTACCGCAGTCTTAATCAAAAAAATCCAAGGAATTATGAAAAATTCATTGAATCTAGTATCAGTCCGTAAAAGTGAAGACGGAACCTATGTTCACTCTACAAAGAATCCTGACATAGGATATGTAATATATGAGTCATCAGAGCTTATGTATAACAATGGATGGCTTGACAAAAAGATTTTGTCAGCTTTAATCTTGGCACCAAAAGACCTACTTGATAGTATGGACCACAGTAAGCCATTACCTGGCAAGATTGTAGTGCGTGAGCAACTTGAGCCTATTAATGCCCAAGACCTGACATACAAATTAAAGTATGCTGGGGATACTGGTATTGTATGTATGCATGGGGATTCACCCATCTACAGAACTACAGAGTACACACCTGATACGAGTGTACAGTCTGTACTTATCAAGCACACTAATGGTGCTGAGATAAGACAAGCCAACAGCAATGTAGCTGTAGATAGCTTGGAAACGTTTAAGCAGGAAACTGTAGAGGCGTAACTGTAGTGCACTTCCTCTGAGCTTCGGCTCAGGGGATTAAAGCTTGACCTGAACATGTCGCAAACTGTTCTATTTTTTCACTTTTAAATTCATTGATATGAAAATATTAATTAACAACTGCTTTGGTGGTTTTGGATACTCTGATGAGGCTTGGGAGTTGTATGCAAGTGTTGAAGATTCAGATCCACATCCACATCGTCATGATAAGACTATGATAGCTATCCATGACTCTATTGGTAAAGAAAGATTCTCAGCTGAGCATTCTGATATCATACAGGTAGAGATAAGTGATGGGTTGGATTATGATATCGATGATTATGATGGAAAGGAGAATATTATTCCTTATTTATCAGTGGAGCTTAATGAACTTGCCAATGGACTATCACCTAAGAAAATGAGATTGGCTAAGCTATGCGGAAATATACGTGTGGCTGCACACTATACATATATGCTTTATAGTGAAGGTAAACGTACTGATTAGTGCGTTTACTCACACACTATATGTAGACGTGCTTTTCAGCACATCTGCTCCCAAACTATATTTTGTACTCATCGGTCGCTGTCAATGCATTATGTTGCATAGTGTTACAAGAAACAAACTTTTATTAACTGCAATTGTTACAAACAGTTATAAATTTGCTTGTTACAAGGCATATCAACCTAATTACTCAATAAAACACTGGTAATTCTATTTTATTTGTACGTCTCACTCTTAATGTGAGGCATCATACACCTAAAAAACCTACATATACTATACCTATAAAAGCTTAAACTTCTAATAAGTATATATATAGCTAGCGTTACAAGAATCATCATAGCGTTACAACAGGTTACAATGTATTATTACTCTTTAGTGTATATTGTTCTATAAGATAATAGACATAGTACCCGAAACATATATAAATTTAAGAATTGGTACAGGGCATTCCTGCTAAGTTAGTGTAACTAAGCCATAATCTATGACACTATTGCCTAATCAGCAGTGAGTAACCCTTTGACAAAGGTTATGAAGTGTTTAGTCATATACTTCAGTGCAACATAACTTAATTGATTGTTAAGTGATATTGTTGTACTGAGTATTTTAAACAGCCTTATAGCGTCTCTTTTATGGGCGAGGTTAGATAGATAGGTAAGGTAACTATGTTTCCGTGAGCATGGAGTAGGATTGCAATTAAGCAATAAACTGAAATACGCTTTACTTACTAATAGAGGTTCAAGTCCTCTGCGCTATATATTTTTAAATCATAAAACTCTAAAAAACATGAAGACATTACTTATTATCCTATCCTTAATGCTTTGTTCATCATTAAATGCACAGAAATACATAGATAAGCTATCTACAACTGATTACACTGAATGGAATGGCTTAGATGGACCTCAAAGTTCTGAGAAAGGTATAACTGCTTTGATAACCTATCAAGGTAATGGTAACTTTCTATTTGAGATAGAAGTAGAGCTGTCAAGTGGCAAGAGTGCTGTTGGACAAACAGCTTTCAAAGTTCAGTCAATTGATAACTATGATGATGTAGATGCTATTCATCTTAAACATGAGGACAATGATGATGTCTATATGTTTGTAAGAGTCTTAAATCCACCTGATAAACCTGTATATTATTTTTATGATCAGCAGCTTAAGACATATAGCCCTTGGAGAATGAAGATTAAAGATAAGTATATCACTAATATGATAGATATCTTAGTTAAACCAGGTAATAATCAAATATCAAAGACATAATATTAAGAGTTGCTCTCATCAAGCATCGTCAACCGGATAGACGGTACATAAGAGGTAACCAGTCTCTTTATTTTAATTACCATTAATAAACTATCATGAAAACAATAGATTACATAGGGTTATTCCTTATAACATTAACAATTGCCGGCATATGCTTGCTATTTACTATCTCTATTCCTGTTGATTCACGTGCAAAGTATCCATACACAGAACATGCTCAAGTTCCCATTGGCTCAGACACAGTTAACTTAGTTGCTCTTTACCTTAATGATACGTGTGAGGTTAATGTCATGCAGCTAAACTCAAGAAATGAGTATATATACGTTGGGTCTTATGAGAATATCGAAATGATAATAGATAAAATCAAGGAATCGAATTACTAATCATATAACTAAAAAATCATGTCAAAAATTTCAGAATTGCAAGTATTAAAGTCAGCAGCAGGTTATTATATAGGTCGTACAGAAGAAGGTATGCCTTATAGTCGTGAATCAAATTACTTTAAAGGTAAAGATAATGCTGAATGGATGCTATCATATATCTTAAATAGAGATATAGAAGAAGCAGACTTAGATTCATATTGGGAAGATACCATATAAATAATTAATCAATAAAATAGAAATCAAATGAAAAAGTTACTACAATACATCGTTAAATTGACATATACCGTTATAATGCCTATAGCATCACTATACCTTTTGTATCAAGTGTCATCTGCTGAAGAATCAACTCTTAGTAGTGTTATTATTGTTTATATGTTATTCTTTTTAGTTATAATCAATTCTATAGTGTTCTTTACATATATGCAGCATACCCACATCTTGCCAAGCGTTAAACTTAATGTTTTACCTCAATTCGCTATAGGATTTGAATTTAAAAGGGGTCATACATATAAAAATGAGATGTCCTTCTTACTCATATTGCCATTTATCAACCTGGTATTTACTAAATCTAAAAGATAAAGGCTCATATATGGACCACTAACAACACCAGTAATTAGTACATATATTAATACTAGTATTAAGGCTATGTAAAAACAACAAGCTATGCCAAAAGAATACCAACAATATAAGGTAGATAGATATGGCATCGTTAAGAATAAAGTATGTAAAGACCCAAACTTATCAGTTCAAGCCAAAGGTTTATATGCTATACTATCTTGTTATGCCAATAAAAATAGAATCTGCTGGCCATCAATTAGTACGTTAGCAGATGACTGTGGCTCAAGTCAATCATCCATAAAAAGATGGATTAAAGAGCTTAAATCTTACAATTATATAAGAAGAAAAGGAAATAAGCTAATTATATTATAATGCGTTAGCTATATATATGCTTTTTATTTTGTTGTTAAGCTTAAAACACAGGTTTAATTTTGACTCAGACTAATTTATATTATTATCTTTGATAAACATTGATAAGATAATGATTATACAATTACCTAATGGCCGGATTATAGAATGTTCTCTTGAACAATACTACTCTCTTACAGACGAAGAGTACTATGATCTCAACGGTTTAGGTAACGCATATACAAAGGAGGTAACAGATCCTTTTTATAGTAGATTTTCAAAAGCATCAGGCAAAAACAAAAATGATAAGTCATCAGATGACTTTGATGAACGTGAAAAAGCACTTGATGAGATTAAACCTTTTGAAAAACTAGAAGACAAGTATTTTCATCCTGATGATAATTAATCATCATTCACAATTATTTTATTAATCATTAAATTTTATTAAAAATGCCAAATCAAGTAGAAGTCCTAGCGGATGACATGGGTAATGTTGTACGCTTAAGTAAAAACAACCCAGAGTATTCACACATTAGATTAGGATACAAAAGTATCTCTATTGGTAAAGGTGGTTGGTTAAGAGAAAGAAATCTTACAGCTCTTATTATGGGTACTACAGAGGATCTAACCTCTTATGCTAAAAATTTAGGTAAAACATTACCTGGTAAGATTGTAGTTAAAGAATCTTTAAATCCTTTTAATACAAAAGATCCTAATAGAGATCTTAAGTATGCTGGTGATACAGGTGTAGTATGTTGTGTAGACGGACAACCTATTTATAGGAAAACAGAGTATGTTTCTGATTTAAGTATAGAAGATACGCTGATAAACCATGACAATGGTGATGATATCCGTTCTGCTAATAATTTAGTTACAGATCAAATTAATAGCGCTACAGCAAAAGATTTTGGTTTAAAGCAAGAAATTTCTGATGAAACAATTGTTGATGACACAGATGATATCAATGATATAGATCTTAATGAAGAGGAAGTGGAAGAAGAAGTCATTGAAGAAGTAGAAGATAGCTATGAACAAGAAATCTTTGAACTTTAATTAAAACATTAAATTTTTAATATTGCAGGGCTGGAGGTAAAACTTCAGCCCTTGTAGTATGTATTGTATTAAACTTGTTAACAAAAAAATTAAACAAAAATGCTATCTAAAGAACAAATATCCAGCCTAAACAACAATAAACAAGAATTAATATTAAATAAACGCATTGAACGTTATCAATATCTTGGTTTACTATCTGAATATCAACTCCATCCTTTTCTAAAGGTTAACTCATTTCAATACACTAAACTTAATAAGTATCAACATTTTTTGTTTAAACGTGTATTGCATGGTTTAAAGGTTTATACACCTGAAGAAGTTGATAAGCTACATTGGGATAAGAAAAGAAGAATAACAAGAGTTTGGAAGCGTGCTCAAAAAGAATTGAATGCATGGAAGCAAATTATTTGCAATAAGAAAGTAAATAGTTATCTTAGACAAACCTTTTACAAAAGCAAGTTTGCTCTTGATATGGCTAATGTTCCTGCTGAAGAAACATTTGATGACTATAGAAATACAATGTCATTTAAAGATTTAGGTATCAAATATGAAGATATCATTCTTAAATTTATGTCAGTGGGCTTATTACCAAAAAACTTTTTCTTATTAGATGTAAATGAAAATCAATAAAGTATCCTCTAAAATGTCTAAAATAAATGCTGCATATGCTAAGTTGCGTAAGCAGTATTTATTAGACAAATCAGTATGTCATGCTAAAATACATAGATGTTCAATTAAAGCTACTGATGTACATCATAAGAAAGGACGTGGAATTTATCATTTAGATGTATCTACATGGATGCCTTTATGTAGAAATTGTCATGCTTGGATAGAAGAAAATCCTTCTGAAGCATATGAACTTGGTTTCTCAAGTTATAGATCAATTAAATAAATTAAAATTGAGTGGTAATAAATTAATTAAATTCATTATTTGTCTTTTGACATTAATAATATCAACAATATCAATAATAATATGGATAAGAGTAATTCAAATACTATATCTCACGATACACTTAGTACAAGAGATGTAGTCCAGCATGATGCATTATCAGTATCAATTCAACATAAAAGGTGTGGTTTAGCAATATCTATGGGTGTAGGTAAGACAAGAATAGCAATACAGCATATTCAAAAATGTTATAATCAGTTTATTCAAGTTCTAGTTGTAGTACC
>TARA_R110002073_G_scaffold44556_9_pt1 | contig 20329 bp, 17 predicted proteins | sample TARA_R110002073 | Tara Oceans TARA_R110002073 (sample SAMEA4397174) | marine metagenome | biome: Polar Biome; feature: [DCM] deep chlorophyll maximum layer (ENVO:01000326); material: water (ENVO:00002006), including particulate matter (ENVO:01000060) such as... | depth 40 m
TACGGCCGGCGCCTTTGTGCTGCTGTTTATCTACCGGCTGATAAAAAAATAACGCAAATCGATGAGCTCAGGGTCATTGCCGTACACCGGTTCGCTAGCCACCGGCACAGGCTTCATTGATCGAGCGGGCGAGTTTTTCGACCAGTTCATCAATCTGTTCGGTGTTGATGATGAGCGGTGGGCAAAGCGCCAGTGCGCACCCCGCCACATTGCGCACGATCAGCCCGTTCTCTTGGCAGCGCAGCGTGGCGCGTTTGCCAAGATCCACATCGGGTGCGTGCGTGCTCTTGTCCTGCACCAGTTCCACCGCGGCGATCAGGCCCGCGCCGCGCACTTCGCCAACGCGCTCATGTTCAGAGAGTGGCGCGAGCTTGCTCTGTAGATAATTGCCCATTTCCGCGGCGTGCGCATACAGGCCGTCGCGCTCATAGATTTCCAGGGTTTTCAGCGCTGCCGCGCAGGCCACCGGGTGGCCTGAGTAGGTATAGCCGTGGCCGAAAATGCCCACCTCCGCGCTCGGTTCCACCAGCGGCGCGTACAGGTCGCCGCGTATCACCGAGGCGCTGATCGGATAGTAGGCCGAGGAAAGCTGTTTGGCGAAGCTCATCATCGCGGGCTTCTGGATGTTGACGGTCTCGCAGCCGAAGCGGTTGCCGGTACGACCAAAGCCGGTGATCACCTCGTCGGCCCAGAACAGAATGTCGTGTGCGTCGAGGATCGGCTGAATGGCTTCGTAGTAACCGGCGGGCGGAACAATCACGCCGCTGGCGCCGGTAATCGGTTCCGCAATGAAGGCGGCGATGGTGTCGGGCCCCTCGCGCTGAATGAGCGCCTCCAGGTTGCGCGCGAGGCGGGCGACGAAATCCGCCTCGCTCTCGCCCGACTCGGCGCCACGGTAGTAGTGCGGATGGTCTGTGCGCAGAATGCCCAGGGCTTCCAGCGGTGCGTCGAAGTGGGTGAGGTTGGCGGGCAGACTGGTGAGAGACCCCGCGGCCACCGTCACACCATGATAGGCCCGTTCACGCGTGATGATTTTGCGCTTCTCCGGTTTGCCGATGGCGTTGAAATAGTAGCGCAGCAGCTTGATGTGGGTGTCGTTGGCGTCCGACCCGGAATTGCCGAAGAACACCATGGCGTCGTCCACCGGCACCATCGCGGAAAGGGCGTCTGCCAGCGCCATGCCCGGCGGGTGTGTCTTGCCACCGAACATGTGTGTGTAGGAGAGCTGACCGAGTTGCGCGCTGATGCAGTCGATCAGTTCGCGGTTGCCGTAACCGAGGCCGGTACACCAGAGACCTGCCATGCCTTCAAGATACTGCTTGCCGTGATTGTCGTACACATACACACCGTCGCCGCGTTCGATAACGAGCTGCTCAACGGCCTTGAGGTTGGTGGTGGGATAGATCATTCTGCTCATCGGGTCGTCCTCGCTGCGCTGACGCAAAGGGCGGTCTGCTCGGGGCAAAAGCTGGCCACGGGTGAAAGGGCTACTCTGTTGGCAAACGATACAGGTGTACCGAATAGAAAAACACCCGCGCAGGGTAGACGGCCCCGGCGCAACCTTCAGGGAGGGAGCCGGTATGTACAGCGCAGGCATCGGGTGCAGGGCAGTTGCGTGCGTTGTCGCGCTGACAGTGCTCGTGCTCCTCGCCATTCAGGGCTGTAGCGATGGCAACGACACCGCTGTCGGCGCCGAGCCATCGCCGGTGCACTGTGCCCGGAGCAACCCGTTGCGCAATCTCTACTTTGGGGATCTGCATGTGCACACGGCGCTTTCCTTCGACGCCTACGCCTTCGATGTCCGCAACAGGCCAGACGACGCCTACCGCTTTGCCCTCGGCGAGGCCGTGCAGTTGCCTCCTCTCGATGCAGCGGGGCAGGGCAGCCAGACCCTCCGGCTGGAGCGGCCGCTGGATTTTGCCGCCGTAACGGAGCATGCGGAATTTCTCGGGGAACTGGGCATCTGCCTGAACCCGGAAGTTCCCGGTTACAACGCCCGGCTCTGCCAGACGCTGCGCTCGAACGGGCCGCTGGGCCAGACTCTTCTGGGGGTGACGCTGACCGACGGCCAGCCTGCGCGCAACGCCGATATTTGCGCGGACGGCACGCGCTGCCGTCGTGCCGCCCTTTCGCTCTGGGAGGATATCATCGCCAGCGCGCAGCGCTATCAGGATGGTAGCCCCGCCTGCGCCTTCAGCACCTTCATCGCCTACGAATACACCGCCAACACCGGCGCCAGCGCGCAGCACCGCAATGTGATCTTTGCCGGTAGTGAGGTGCCCGCGCCTGTCTCCTATTTCGATGCCCCGCAGGTGGATGCGCTGTGGACAGCGCTGCAGCGCGATTGTCTGGACGCGGACAACGGATGCGATGTGCTCGCCATACCGCACAACAGCAACCAGAGTAACGGCAAGACATTCCTGCCGGCGGATGCTGCTGCCGCGACGCCAAAGGAACAGGCAGAACAGGCACGGTTGCGCGCCCGCGTGGAACCCCTGGTGGAAATCTACCAGCACAAGGGCGATTCCGAATGTGCTCCGGGGGTCGGCAGTGCCGAGGATGAGCTGTGCGCGTTCGAGAAATTGCGCGAGCCGCCGTATGCTCTGTGTGGCGCTGACACCGGGGCCGGCGGGGTGGCAAACGCCGGCTGTGTAGCACACCGCGATTTTGTGCGCGGCGCTTTGCAGGAAGGGCTTTCCGTGCGCGCCCGGCTGGGTGTCAATCCATTTCAGTTGGGCGTGATCGGCAGCACCGATACCCACAACGGCACACCGGGCGCGGTGGCGGAGCACGACTGGCGCGGGCATCGCGGCAGCGCCGACGCCACGCTGGAAGCGCGCCTCGGCGAGACGTCCTTTCGCGGCGGCCCTGTGTTCAACCCCGGGGGACTCGCCGCGGTATGGGCCGAACAGAACAGCCGGCAGAGCCTGTTTGCCGCGCTGCGCAGGCGCGAGGTGTACGGTACCACCGGGCCGCGCATTCAGGCACGGCTGTTTGCCGGGTGGCATCTCGATGACGAGCTCTGCCAGAACACGAATGCCATTGAGCAGGCCTACCTGCAGGGCGTACCGATGGGCGCCGTGATGCCGGCGCGACCGGACGGCGCGGGCGCGCCGGCGCTGTTTGCCTGGGCCGCGATGGATGCCGGAACAGAGAAACACCCCGGTACGCCGCTGCAACGGTTGCAGATCGTAAAAGGCTGGCTGGAAAACGGCGAGCAGCGCCAGCAGGTGTATGATGTCGCCGGCGATGCCGACAACGGCGCGGGTGTAAACGCCGAATGTGAACCCTTCGGCACCGGCCATGCAAGCTTGTGCAGCGTCTGGCGGGACCCGGATTTTTCGCCGCGGCAGGAGGCCTTCTACTATGCCCGCGTGGTGGAAAACCCAAGCTGTCGCTGGACGGCGTGGCAGTGCAATGCCGCGGCGAAGGAAACGGAGCTGGCCGCCTGCAGCGATCCCGATCTCGTACGCGTTATTCAGGAGCGCGCCTGGACCTCGGCAATCTGGTACGAAGTACCCTGACATCCGGCAGCTCCATGCGGTTGCTGCGGAAGCCCTGTCGCTGCCGGGGAGCGCGGGAGCCGTGCCCTGGTAATTAGTTAAAATCAATCGAACGAATAATAACAATTAAATATAAGTATTGAGCATTCCGCCGTATAGTGACTATGTTGATAACTAAACCCATGTCAAAAGGAGCACATAGCATGCGAGATCGAGTACCCAACGTTGTGTTTAAGACCCGCGTTCGCGACGAGTCGGTAGAGGGCGACAATCCCTTCCGCTGGCAGGACACGAGCACCGCAGACCTGTTCGGCGGCAAGCGCGTGGTGGTGTTTTCTCTCCCCGGCGCGTTCACACCCACCTGTTCCTCCAACCACCTGCCGCGCTACGACGAGCTGTATGAGGAATTCAAGGCGGAGGGCATCGACGAGATTATCTGCGTTTCGGTGAACGACGCGTTCGTGATGTTCCAGTGGGGCAAGCAAGTGGGCAACAAGAATATCTTCCTGTTGCCGGACGGCTCCGGTGAATTTACCCGCAAGATGGGCATGCTGGTAGACAAATCCAATCTTGGTTTTGGCATGCGTTCATGGCGCTACTCCATGCTGGTGGACGACGGCAACATTGAAAAAATGTTTATCGAGCCGGAGTTCAGCGACAACTGCGAGATCGACCCCTTCGAAGTGTCAGACGCAGATACCATGCTCGCCTATATCCGCGGCAAGGAGCCGCAGGGTGTCGCCGAGCCGTCGGTGGCCTTCGAGGGCTGATGCTTCAGCCCGCGGGCTGGTCGTCGCCGGGTGCAGCAGTGTGCCCGGCGCGCTCCGCGAGTTCTGCCTGAAGCAGCCGGTGATCGGCGCGGCTCAGCCGTATGTGGCGCGCAAAGCCAAAGGCGATCAACGCCAACGCCGTGATGATGGTGATCGTGAACCAGCCAAGTGCCGTGAGCGAATCGCCCGGCACTTCTCCCGGCTGGCTTCCGGTTTGTATGCCGGCCAGTTGGATGACAACCCCTGCCACCAGTGCGCCAACGCCGCTGGTGGTTTTATTGACAAAGGCACTTGCGGCAAAGAACACACCCTCCTGACGCCGCCCGGTATCGCGCTCGTGTTCATCGAGTATGTCTGCCAGCAGCGACACAAACAGAATCTGCAGGCTGACAATGGAGAATACGCCGACAATGGTATTCAGCCATTGCAGGGCGTAGATCAGCGCATGTCCGTTCTCGGGCAGTAATCCGAACTGGCGCAGGCCAATCAACCAGAACGCGCTCAGCGCGATGCCGAGCGAGGCGGCACACATGAGCACGGGCTTGTCGTAACGGGAGCCGAGCCTGCCCACCACGGCGAACGCCAGTACCATGCCCAGGGCCGTGGGCACCACCAGCCCCGCGAGTTGAGCGGTGCTGAACTCCCAGTAGTAGGTTGCAAGGTACATCGACAGCGTTGAGTACACGCCGGCGGCCATGCCGAAGGCGAGGCTGGTGCCTACCGAGATGCGAAAATTGTTGTTCCTGAAGGCGCTTTGAAAGTCTGCCAGCGTACCCCGGAAACTGAAGCCGGCGGCATCTTTTGCCGCGCGCGGCAGACGCTCGATCACTGTGCGCGTGCCCCAGGTGCACAGCAGAATGCCGGCGGCGGCGACCAGCGCTGACAACACACCGTAGGCTGTGTAGTTGTCGGCCAGCAGCCTGCCATCGGTATCGCCATCGGTGTTGAAGATAAACAGAAAGCCTATTGCCGGCATGCTCATGCCCGCGAGCCAGCCCATGGTCACCCGCGCCTTGGCAATCACTGTGCGTTCATCGTAATCCGCCGATAGCTCGGCGCCCATCGCCGAGTAGGGAATAAAATAGATCGTCAGGAAGGTGCGCAGCAGCACCGACACCAGTAGCAGCCACAGGAAAAGCCCGCTTTCGCCCAGCATCTGGGGCGGTGCGAACAAGGCCAGGAAAAGTGCGGCGAAGGGCAGGCCGCCGAGTAGTATGGGCGGGTGGCGCCGGCCCCAGCGCGAGCGCACGCTATCCGACCAGCTACCTACGACAGGATCGCTGATTGCATCCCAGGAAATGGCGATGAACATGGCGAGCCCGGCGAGTGAGCCCGGAAGCCCCGCGATCTGCGTGTAGTAGAACACCACAAAATTGTTAAAGGCAGCATCCTTTACGGAGTAGGGCATGTTGCCGATCGCGTAGGCCCATTTCTCCAGTGCTGTCAGTGTGCGCATCGCGGTAGAGAGCTATCCCGTTATTATTGGTCAGTGGCTCGCGCACGCGACCTGCAAGCAGTGCAGCATAGTATGACTTTTCAGTCAAAAATATTCTGCTCTGCGCCAATGCTTGGCCAGCGATTCAGGCATGGTACATTGTCCGCCGACCGAAGCCAGGAAGCTGCTGCGATGATTTCTTCCGCGATGAATTTCAAGAAGCGTTACCAGGATGTTGATGGCAGGCGCATCGCCTACATTGAGGAGGGCCAGGGCGACCCCATCGTGCTGTTGCACGGCAACCCCACATCGTCCTACCTGTGGCGCAACGTAATACCCGAGCTCAGCGGGCTGGGCAGGGTGATAGCACCTGACCTGATCGGCCAGGGCGATTCCGACAAACTGCCGGCGTCAGACGGCCCCGAACGCTACAGTTTTCAGGTGGCCTACGCCTATCTTGACGGGCTGCTCACAGCCATTGGCGCAGACAGCAAAGTCACGCTGGTGATTCACGACTGGGGCAGCGCACTGGGTTTTTACTGGGCGCAGCAACATCCGCAGGCGGTGCGCGGCATCGCCTACATGGAAGGTATCGTCTGCCCCGTGAGCTGGGACGACTGGCCCGAGGCTGCGCGCGGCATCTTCCAGGGCTTTCGTTCGCCGAAGGGCGAGGATCTGGTGCTCGAGCGCAATATGTTCGTGGAAGCGGTATTGCCCAGTTCCGTGATGCGCGGCCTCGGCGAGGAAGAGATGGCGCACTACCGCGCGCCCTTCGCCACACCGGAAGACCGCCAGCCGACGTTGAACTGGCCGCGCCAGATTCCCATCGATGGTGAACCGGCGGAGATGGTGGCGCTGGTGGAGAGCTATGGCCGCTGGCTCGAGAACAGCCACGATTTACCAAAATTGTTTGTGAATGCAGATCCCGGTTCAATTCTGGTCGGCCGCCAGCGTGACTACTGCCGTAGCTGGCCGAACCAGACCGAGGTGACCGTGGCGGGTACGCACTTTATCCAGGAGGATTCGCCGGTTGAGATTGGACAGGCCGTGGCGCGCTGGCTGCAGGCCCGGGGATAACTTGCATGCGACACAGTGATGTACTCGCCGAGGGTGGGCGCGAAGAGCACGCGCAGGATAGCGCGCCGGCAGTGGTTCAACTAGATGCGATAAGCGACGCCTCGCTGGGTGGCAAGGCTCTTGGCCTCGCTCGCCTGACTGCCATGGGGCTCGCGGTACCGCCCGCGGTGGTGCTGCGCAATGCCTCCGCGAGTGTTTTCCCCGCCGAACTGGACAACGCAGTCGCGGCGCTCGGCGCGCAGTCCCTGGCCGTGCGCTCCTCCGCTGTGGGCGAGGATGGCCACGACGCCTCCTTTGCCGGCCAGTACGACACGGTACTCAACGTGTCGGGCCCCGCGGCGCTGCGCGAGGCGATCACCCGCTGCGTGGAATCGGGTGAGCACGAGCACGCGGCCAGCTACCGGCGCGACAAGCTCGACGGCGCCGCTGCGAGCATGCATGTGGTGATCCAGGCGATGGTGGATGCGCGTTGCGCCGGCGTGGTGTTCACGGCAGACCCGGTGAGTGCGCGCCGCGATCTCGTGGTGATCGATGCGGTCGCGGGTCTCGGTGAGGCGCTGGTGAGCGGCGAAGCAACGCCCGACCACTACGTGGTTGACGCCGCGGGCAAACTCCTTCGCTCGGCGCTCACGGCAGCGGAGCCGCTGCTGAGTGCCGATGAAATTGCCGCAATTGCGCAACAGGCGCGCGCCGCCGCGCTCAGCGAGGGCCATCCGCTGGATCTCGAGTGGGCCATCGATCGCTCTGGCACGCTGTATTGGCTGCAGGCCCGACCCATCACGACGCTGCCCGCCGATCTCGCCGAGTTCGACACCACGCTACCGCGGCCGGACGATGTGCTCACTATCAGCAATATCAGCGAGATGATGCCCGGCGCGGTCTGCCCCCTTACCGGCTCCTTCACCGGCTGGTGCATCGATTATGGTCTGCAGCACATGCAGGTGTGTGTGGGCACGCGTGCGCGCATCGTGCCCGAATGGCAGATTACCGCCTGGGCCTGGGGCCATCTTTTCCTCAATCTCACCGGCAATGTCGTGATGTCCGCGGGTGTGCTGGGTTCCACGCCGGAGCAGGCGGCACAGACCCTTTGTGGCCGCATAGTGCCCGAGCTGAAGGGTCTGCCGCCGCTGCCGCTGGGGCGTCGCATCATCAACACGGGTCGTTTGCTGCGCTATGCGCTGAGAGCGCCGCGGGTGGTCGAGCGCTTTGGCGACGAACTCGCTGCGTTTTCCATAGCGCGGCACGACGACAGTCACGCCCAGTGGCGGTCGCTGGCAGACAGCCTCGGCTTCTACGAACATGCGATGGCGGTGCATATCCAGTCATCGGCGCTGTCCGGCTTTCTTTCGGCGATGGTAGAGAACATGGTGTCGGGGCGCTCCAACGACAGCACCAATGAAGAACAGGCGCGGGCGGTGGGTCTGCTCGCGGGCGCCACCGACGTGGAAAGCGCCCAGATGCTGGTGGAACTGGATGCGCTGGTCGACCTGGTCGCGGCACATCCGGGGGCGGCGGAGTTTCGCGACGCCGAAACGCCGGATGCACTTGCCTGGCTGCGCTCATCTGCAGAGCTGCAGGGCGGGTTTGCGACCTTTCTGGAAAATCACGGGCACCGGGGTTATCGCGAACTGTGCATGCGTGACCCGGCGTGGGTGGATGATCCCCTGCCGCTGATACAGAGCATGCAGGCGGCGGTGCGCGGGCGGCTGGCAACGGGCACGCACCGCGAGCAGCACACGCAGGCGGTAAACTGGGAGGGGCTCTCGCGCGGCCTGCGCTGGCTGCTGCCGAAAGCCCATGCGGCAATCCGCCGGCGCGAGCACACCAAATCCCAGCTGGTGGATACCGCGCACCGTTTCAAGCAGGCATTCCGCCATCTCGGAGATTTGCTGGTGGCGGAAGGTAAATTGCCCGATGCGGACCTGATCAATTTCTTCAGTATCGGCGAGATGCCGGCGTTGATCGCCGGGGAGATACCCGACGGCGTGCGCATTGCGCAAGCGCGGCGCGATGCGCTGGTCTACCAGCAGCAGTTCGGGTTCCCCGAGATTTCCGTCGGCATGCCGCTGCCCCTGGAGCCCGTGGTAACAGAATGTGAAGACGGCGTGCTGATCGGCCGCCCGGCCTCGCGCGGCGTGGTGGAGGGTATTGCCCGGGTTGCGCACTCGCTGGCCGAGGCCGCCGAACTGCAGGCGGGCGAGATTCTCATAGCGCCGATTACCGATATCGGCTGGACACCGTATTTCAGCCTTATCGGCGGCCTGGTCACCGATCTCGGCAGCGCGGTTTCGCACGGCGCGGTGATCGCGCGTGAATACGGCTTGCCCTGCGTGGTGAACAGTCGCCAGGGCACGCGCGTGTTCCGCAGCGGTGACCGCATCCGCATCGATGGCGACACTGGCCGTGTGGAACGGCTGCAAGCGGACTGAAGCGTGTTGCGCCAGCGCCGCGGACCTGTATAGGCAGGGTCGGAGCCTGGGTGTTACATTAACGCGCGATATTTACCAGCCTGTTCAGTGGCTGTACCAGAGGATTCATCATGCCCCGTTTTCTCTCCTTGTGTCTCTTGCTGTGCCTCGGCGTGGGCGCGTTCGCCGCCGACCTGCGCGTGGGGCTGTCACCGGGTTACCCGCCGCTGGCGTACCTTCAGGACGGTCGTGTGGTAGGCATGGAAGCAGACCACATACTCGCCCTCGAGAAGATTCTCAACCGCGAGATGCGTGTGGTGCAGATGCCCTTTGAAAAACTCATACCCGCGCTGCTGGCGGATGAGATCGATGTCATCATGTCGGGCCTAAGTGTCACCGAAGAGCGTGCCGCGCAGGTCGCGTTTAGCGAGCCGTACCTGGAAATTGGCCAGATGGCGATCGTGCATCGCGACAAGATCGCGCATTTCGCCCAGCCCTGGTCGATTTATCGGGAAGGTGTGCGCATTGGCGTTGAGCCCGGCACCACGGGCGCGCAGTTTGCCGAACGCGAACTTGAAAGTGCCGAAGTGAAGTTTTTTGCGGATTCGGCCGCGGCCTTTGCCGCACTGCGCCGCGATGACATCGATCTGTATATTCACGACGCGCCCACCAGTTGGCAACTGGCAACCTCGGATGACAACAGCGACCTGATCAGCCTGTATCAAGCGCTGACCAGTGAACCTCTCGCCTGGGCGGTGCGCAAAGACGACCAGCGCCTGCTGGATTCACTCAACGGCGCGCTCAGAACCATGCGCAAAAGCGGCACGCTGCAGTACATACGCAATCGCTGGATTCCAGTGACGGTGGAGGTGCGCTGAGCCGGCTCATCGGCGGCGCTGATACAGGGGCCAGTTATGTTGCAGATACCCGCCAATCCCGAGGCGATCACCCGCGAGTGGCTGGCGCAGGTGCTGGATGCGCCGGTCAGTGGCTGCCGCGTTGCCGCCGCGCACGCGGGCACTACCGGGCGTGCCGTGATTGAAATCAGCTACCGCGAGCCGGTGGAATTACCGGCGCGGCTGTTCGTGAAGCTCCCGCCCACGGAACCGCAACAGCAGGCCTTTGTTGTCAGCAACGGTATGGGCAGGCGCGAAGTGCGCTTCTATCAGCAGCTTGCCCCCGCACTGCCGCTGCGCGTACCGCGCTGTTACTTTGCCGAATGCGACGACCGGGGCGAAGCCTACATTATGCTGCTCGAGCACCTGGAAGACAGCGGCTGCAGTTTTCGCAATGCGCGCACGCACTATTCACCCGAATACCTGCGTTCGGTGCTGGCGGCGTTTGCCCGGTTGCACGCCACGTTCTGGGAATCGCCCCGCTTCGCCGCCGATCTGTCCTGGGTGAAACCGCCCATGCAGCAACCCATCGCCCTCAAGCTGGTGGAACGCGCACTGCAGCAGCACGCCGTCCAGATGCCCGCGGTATTCCGTGAACTCGGTGAACTGTATCTCGAGCACAGCGACGCGATTCACCGTCTGTGGTGCGCAGGCGCCGACACGCTGGTGCACGGCGACGTGCACGATGGCAACCTGTTCATGGACGGCGCCGAGCCGGGATTCCTCGACTGGGCGGTGCTGGCCAGGGCGCCGGGCATGCGCGATGTGGGTTATTTTCTCGCCGGTACCGTACACCCGGAGGATCGCGACAGCTTCGCTGATCTGCTGCGGTTCTATCGCGCGGAACTGGAGAAACAGGGTGTTGCGGCGCCCGGCCCCGACGAGCTGTGGCGCCAGTTTCAGTGGCATTCGGCCTACGTCTGGCTGGGTGCTGCCGTCACGCTGGCAATGGGCGACGCGTGGCAACCGGTGAATTATCTGCAGGCCTCGCTGAAGCGCCTGCACGGTGCGCTGGAAGACATCGGCACCGCGCAGGCATTGCGCGAGGCGTTGCTCAGTCGTTGACGCCGGGGAAGTTGTATTCGTGTCCCCACAGGTCGCCTTCGGCGCTGATCGTGCAGACATGGGTTTCCGGATCTATCAGCAGGCCGTCGTAGCCGTACTCCACGGCGATACCGCCGGGCGCCAACAGGTACACCGAGCACATATTGTCGTTGACATGCCGCCCGAGCGTGGCAAGCACGTGTGCGCCGGCGGCCTTGGCGCGGTCCATTGCCAGGCCCACTTCGTCCATGGTCTGAACCTCCACCATCAGGTGCACAATGCCGAGCGGGTGTGGCCCGCTGAACAGGGCGAGCGAATGCTGGCGCGGGTTGTTGGCGTGCATGAAATGGATTTTCACTCCTTCCATACCCGGAATCGACAGCACATCGGTCATGCCGGTGCCGATAATATCGGTATAGAACGCCGTGGTGGCAGCGAAATCCGGTGCCGGGAGCACTGCGTGGCCGAAGCCGAGGTCACCGGTGCCCTGAAATGATGTGACAAAACCGCTCACGCCCGTCGGAGAGGCCAGCGGCGCGTAGTCGAGCTGCCTGCCCCAGTAGAGTTCCAGCGTGTTGCCGGAAGGGTCCTGCGTGGTCGCCAGAGCGCTGACGCAGCGCCGCTCCGTCTCGGCTTCACTGCCCATTTCCACCGCATGCCCGGCCGCGGTGAGTGCGTCCAGGGTCGACTGCCACGCCGCTTCGGAGGGGAACTCCAGTCCGGTTGCCAGCAGGCCGTCGTGCTCTGCCGGTTCGATCATGAAGCGGAAGGGGTGGTCGTCCATGCGCAGAAAGCGCGCCCCGGCGGCGTCTTCCCTGCCGGCGTCCATCAGGCCGAGTACACCGGTGCCGAAATCCGCCCATGCGGCTGGGTCCGTGGACGCAATTCTCAAGTAACCAACGGCTGAAATGGCCATACATACTCCTGTGTCTGCCAAATGGAAGTGAAGCCCTGCGCAGCGCGCACGGCTTTGACCCTCGCTGTGTGCCAGCGGCATTCTGCCGCCCGCGGCGTGCCCGATGCAAGCTTTCGGCGGCGCTCCGGACTGCAACGCTGCCCGGATACTCGCACGCGCCAGCCGCGGCGCGCATCCCCCAGATCAGTTATGACCGGCGAGTCATGCTGACGATCCGCCTGGCGCTGATCTTAAAAGTCACTGCCAGGTGAGCCATTGTGTCATTGAGTGCACGCGCCGCCTTCGGGATACTGCTGCGTCTACCCTATCACTCCCATACAAGGAGGGCTGTGACTGTGTCGCAACCGGAAGAGCTGCACCAGGCGTTCGAGCTTGGCTTTACCTACACCCGTTCTACCGGCCCCGTGGTCGGCAGGTTCCTCACCGAACTGAAAAACCGCAACATCGTGGGTATCCGTGCCAGCGATGGCCGGGTGATCGTGCCCCCCATGGAATACGACCCGGACACCGCCGAAGCGCTCAGTGAATTTGTGGATGTGGGCCAGCAGGGTGCGGTGGTGAGCTTTGCGTGGGTGAAAACGCCGCGCGAAGCACACCCGATGCAGGAGCCGTTTGCCTGGGCGATGATCAAACTCGACGGCGCCGATGTGCCGATGATCCACTGCGTGGCGGCCAAATCCGAGCGCGATATCTGCACCGGTGCGCGCGTGAAAGTAGTGTGGGCCGATGAGCCCCGCGGATTTATCAGCGACATTCGCTGCTTCGAACTGGTTTAGCGAGGAATCACCCATGAGCAAGGATAAGACCGCAAGCGCCGATGGCGCAGTTACCCGCATCGAAGCGCCCATCTACCTGAAATACAATTTCACCGCCGGCCGCGCGCCGGCGCGATTTCTGGCCCAGGTGAAGAAGGGCATTCTCACCGGCCAGCGCTGCCCGCAGTGCCAGCAGGTGTACGTGCCGCCACGTGGCTCCTGTGCCGCGTGTGGCGTGCCGACCGAGGAAGAAGTACGCCTGTCCGACAAGGCGACAGTGCAGTCCTTTACCATCGTTTCCATTCCCATTCCGGGCAATCCGCTGCAGCCGCCGCTGGTGGTCGCCAACCTGGTGGCCGATGGCGCCAATATCGCCTTCATTCATTTGATGAGCGAGTGCGTGAACGAGGAAGTGCATATCGGCCAGCGCGTGCAGGCGGTATGGAGACCCGAGGAGGAGTGGGATTACGCCATGGACAACATACTCTACTTCAAGCCGCTGGATGAGCCGGATGTGCCGGTGGAAAAAATCGGCAAGCTGCCTGTCACCGGTCTGGAGGGCTGACCCATGAAGGATATCGCGATCATTGCCTACCAGCAGTCAGACTGCGTGTCGGACGCCGGGGCCACCAACGAAGTGGAACTCATCATGCCAGTGCTGCAACGCACCTATGCGCAGGTGGGTATCAAGAATGCACAGGATGTGGATTTCGTCTGTTCCGGCAGTTGCGATTACCTGCAGGGCGCGGCCTTTGCCTTTGTCGCCGGCGTCGATGCCTTGGGTGCGGTGCCGCCCATCAAGGAATCGCATGTGGAAATGGACGCCGCCTGGGCCCTTTACGAGAGCATGCTGAAAATCCGCATGGGCCACGCAGACTCCGCGCTGATCTACGGCTTCGGCCGCTCCTCGCCCGGTGAGCTGCCCATTGTGCTGTCGCAACAGCTCGATCCCTATTACCTCGCGCCACTGTGGGTGGACAGCGTTTCCCTGGCGGCGCTGCAGGCCCGGCTGCTGCTCGACAGCGGGGCGATCACGCTGCGCGATATGGCCGAAGTGGTTTCCCGTTCGCGGCGCAACGCGCAAAGCAATCCGCACGCACAGCTCGCCGGCGATATCTCGGTGGACGAGATCATGGCGCAAGAGAGCTTTGTCTCGCCGCTGCGCAGGGCGGATATCTGCCCGGTGTCGGATGGCGCCAGCGCGGTGGTGATTGCAACTGTCGAGAAGGCGCGCGAATGGGGCGTGCCCTACGCGCTCATCAGCGGCATTGATCACTGCATTGAAACCCATAACCTCGGCATGCGTGATCTCACGGATTCCATGTCCACGCGCAGGGCGGGGGAACGCGCCGGCGTGCACAACGGGTCGGTGGACGTGGCGGAGCTGTATGCGCCCTTCAGCCACCAGGAGCTTATTCTGACGCGCGCGCTCGGCCTTGCAGAGAGCACCAGCGTGAACCCCAGCGGCGGTGTACTGGCAGGCAACCTGATGATGGCCTCGGGACTCTCCCGCATCGGCGAGGTGTTCAACCGCATCGTTGCGGGCGAAGCGGCGCGCGGCGTAGCCCACGCCACCTCGGGCCCCTGTCTGCAGCACAACCTGGTTACCGTATTGGAGAAGGCGTAATGGCGAATTTGGCAGCAGTGGTCGGCATCGGCCAGACGAAGTACACCACCAAGCGTGAAGACGTTTCCATTGCCGGGCTGGTGCGCGAAGCGGCGGTGAATGCACTGGATGACGCGGGCCTCACCTGGGATGACATCGACGCGGTGATCCTCGGCAAGGCGCCGGACATGTTCGAGGGCGTGATCATGCCCGAGATCTATCTCACCGATGCGCTCGGCTGCAACGGCAAACCCATGCTGCGCGTGCATACCGCGGGCTCGGTGGGCGGCTCCACCGCGCTGGTGGCGGCGTCGCACATACAGAGCGGCACCTTTAATCGCGTGTTGACCGTGGCGTTCGAGAAGCAGTCCGAGTCGAACGCCATGTGGGCGCTGTCCAGCCCGCAACCGTTTTCCACCCACCTCAATGCGGGCGCAGGTGGCTACTTCGCGCCGATTATCCGCGAGTACATCCGCCGCAGCGGCGCGCCCTACGATGTGGGCATCAAGGTAGCAGTGAAAGATCGCCTGCACGGCGCGCGGAATCCGCTGGCACACCTGCAGAAGCCGGACATCACCATGCAGGAAGTGGAAGAATCTTTCATGCTGTGGGATCCGATCCGTTTCCTGGAATCCTGCCCGTCCTCCGACGGCGCCTGCGCCATGGTGATTGCCAACGAGGAACTCGCCAGCAAGGCGTCCAAACCGCCGGCCTGGATTCGCGGTGTGGCGATGCGTTCCGAGCCCACGATGTACGCCGGCCGTGAAGAAGTTAACCCGCAGGCGGGCCGCGATTGCGCGGCGGACGTGTACAAACAGGCGGGGGTGACTGATCCGCGCAAGGACCTCGACGTCGCGGAGATCTATGTGCCGTTCAGCTGGTACGAGCCGATGTGGCTCGAAAACCTCGGCTTTGCGCCAGAGGGAGAGGGCTGGAAGCTCACCATGTCCGGTGCTACCTCGCTGGATGAGAACGGCGATATTCCCTGGAACCCGTCGGGTGGTGTGCTCTCGTCCAACCCGATCGGCGCCTCGGGGATGATCCGCTTTGCGGAAGCCGCGCGTCAGGTTCGAGGCGACGCCGGCGACCATCAGGTGCCGGGCGCGAAACTGGCCATGGGGCATGCCTATGGCGGTGGCGCGCAGTTTTTTGCCATGTGGATTGTCGGCGCGGACAAGCCCTGACAGTTATCGCAGTTAACGCCTGGGAGAAATAGTAATGGCAAAGCATTTCAATATTGCAGACCTGTTCGAAATGGTCGCCGACAAGGTGCCCACGCGCAGCGCGCTGGTGTGCGGCGAGCAGCGCGCAACCTATGCCGAGCTGGAGGGACGCGCAAATCGCATCGCGCATTATCTCGCCTCGCAGGGCGTGAAGGCGGGCGACCACGTGGGCCTCTACCTTTACAACTGCAACGAGTACCTCGAGGGCATGCTCGCCTGTTTCAAGATTCGCGCGGTGCCCATCAACGTCAACTACCGGTATGTGGAAGAGGAACTGCTGTACATCTTCGACAACGCCGACATGGTGGCCTGCATTCACCATCAGGAGTTTTCGCCGCATATCGCGAAAGTAAAGGACGCCGCGCCCGACCTGAAAACCTTCATCCATGTTGTGGATGATTCCGGCGAAGACGCCGGCGCGATCGGCAGCGCGGAGTATGAGGCCTGCATGCAATCGCAATCGGATGCGCGGGATTTTGGCGAGCGCGCGGACGACGATCTGTTCCTGCTCTACACCGGCGGCACCACAGGAATGCCGAAAGGCGTGATGTGGCCGCACAAGAACCTGTTTTATGCAGCACTCGGCGGCGGCGGCTGGTTCCATCCCGACGGCCCGATCTCCGATCCGGAACAGATCGCCGGGCGGGTGGGGGATTTCCCGATTGTCGGCATGGCGCTCGCGCCGTTGATGCACGGCGCCTGCTGGTGGTACGCCATCATCCAGATGCTGGGCGGCAACTGCGTGGTGCTGAATCCGCACCGGTCTCTCGATGGCAGCGAGGTCTGGGGTATTGTCGAGCGTGAAAAGGTCAATTCCCTGTCTATCGTCGGCGACGCCATGGCGATTCCGTTGCTGGATGCGCTGCGCGATCATCCCGACCGCTGGGACCTCAGTTCATTGTTCAGTATCGGTTCCGGCGGCGCGGTGTTCTCAGCCTCCAAGCAAAGCGAGTTCCGCGAGCGCTTCCCCAACGTCATTATCATGAATTCATTCGGCTCGTCCGAGTCCGGCAACATGGGCTTCGACAGCGGCGAGGTAAAGTCCGAGAGCAAGGGGCTTGGCAACGTGGTGCGCTCGGATTTCATGGATGTTCTCAGCGATGGCGGGGGCGAGCCGTACCGGCATGCAAAGCCGGGCGAAACCGGCATTTTTGCGCGTTCCGGGCATATTCCGGTGGGCTACTACAACGATCCGGAGAAAACCGCTCGCACCTTCATCGAGGTGGACGGCAAGACCTGGCTGCTCACCGGCGACGAGGCACGCCTGGAAGAGGACGGTTCGATTACCGTCTACGGCCGCGGCTCCAACTGCATCAACTCCGGCGGCGAGAAGATTTTCCCGGAGGAAGTTGAAGAGGCGGTAAAGGCCCACCCGGATGTGTTCGATTGCCTGGTTGTGGATACCCCCGACGACCGCTTCGGCAGCAAGGTGACGGCGGTAGTCTCCACGCGGGAGGGCGCCAGTGTCTCCCTAGAGTCGATCCAGGCGGAGGCGCGCAAGCACGTGGCGGGTTACAAGGTGCCGCGGGAGTTGCACATCGTGGACGAGATTCCGCGCGCGCCGAGTGGCAAGCCGGCGTATCCGAAGGCGCGGGAACTGGCTCTGTCCGGCGAGCATCGCGTTGGGTGAGTGTCCGACGCCTGGACCGTTGCGGTGCTTGCGCTGAAGGCAGGGTCCGTTCGTGGCGCACGGTCGGCGGCGGGGTTTACCCCCGGCGCTCGAAAGGCTGAGATACTCGCTTCGAGGGCAAACCCCGCCGCCGACCGGATCGAGTCCTGCAGCCAGGCACGCACTGCAACTCGAAGCTACGAGTCTGGAGCAGTGGTAGGCGCGTGAGGGAAGGGGTGTCGCAGGCGAGTGTCTCAGCAGTTCGAGCCAGCGACACCCCTTCCCTCATGCGGCGGCGAATGAAGAACCATCCGCTCCGGCGCATCACGAATAAGGTACAACCTGCGCACATCACTCCGGCGTAACAACACGAAAACATAAGGAAGAATCCATGCAAGAACTCGATATCAGCACCAAGAACTGCATCGTCGAACAGGACGGCAAGGTCCTGATCGTGACCCTGAATCGCCCCGAGGCCAAGAACGCCTTCAGCCCGGAGATGCTGCTGGGCATGTACAAAGCCTGGCGCCGCCTCGAGGAAGACGATGAACTCATGTGCGCCATACTCACGGCGAATGGGGATACCTTCTGTGCCGGTATGGACCTCAAGGCGGGCGCTGATGGCGAGCACCGTTCGACCGAGGAATTCATGGAACTCATGGCGAGCGTGCCCAATATCCACTGGCAGGCCCTGCTGCGCGACAACCGGCCGAACAAGCCGCTGATTCTGGCGGTGGAAGGCTACGCGCTGGCCGGCGGTACGGAGATTCTGCAGGGGACTGACATACGCGTGGGCGCCGAGGACGCGATTTTTGGTGTGACGGAAGTGGCGCGTGGCCTGTACCCGATGGCGGGCTCCACCATACGCCTGCGGCGGCAGATTCCCTACTGCCTGGCGGCGGAAATTCTGCTTACCGGCGACCACATCAGCGCACAGCAGGCCCTGGATTTCGGCCTGATCAACAGAGTTGTGCCGAAAGGCAAAACGCTGGAAGTTGCGAAGGAATACGCCGCGAAAATCTGCGCCAACGGCCCGCTCGCGGTGCGCGCGGTTACGCGCTCGTTGCGTGAACACCAGGAGTGCATGCCTGAAGACGAGGCGATGCTCGCCTCGGATGAACTCGCCAACCCGGTCTTTGCCTCCGCCGATGCGCGCGAGGGCATGAAGGCCTTCAAGGAAAAACGCAAAGCGAATTTTAGCGGCCAATAAATAATCCGGGCCCGCCCGGTAGTGGCGGCGCAGGCCCGGGGTGCCGGTGTCGGCTGACCGCTGGCTCGTGGCGTCCGATGGCATCGGGTACGCCGCGCCGCGCCCGGCGATGCACAGTCTGCTAAGCTACGCCCCGTAATGTAACCGAGAGAGATGATGACAGATCGAGCCGAAATATTTTCCGCGGTAGTGGAGGAGCGCCGCTCCCTGCGCGCCTTCCTGCCAGACCCCGTCGAAACCGCAACCCTGGAGCGCATTTTTGCCGTGGCCCAGTGCGCGCCGAGCAACTGCAATACGCAACCCTGGGTCACCCACGTGGTATCCGGCGCAAAGCTGGACGAACTGCGCAGCGCCATGCCGGACCGGTTCATGTCCGGGAACTTCAGCATGGATTTTCCCTACGATGGCGTGTACGAGGGTGTGTACAAGACGCGCCAGTACGGCGCCGCGCAGGCGCTCTACGACGCGGTTGGCATCAAGCGGGAAGAAAAGGACAAACGGCATTCGCAGTTCATGCGCAACTTCACGTTTTTCGACGCGCCGCACGTGGCCTTCCTGTTCCTGCCGGAGCCGTTCGGCCTGCGCGAGGCGGCCGATCTCGGCATGTATGCGCAAACGCTGATGCTGGCCATGACCGCGCACGGTCTTGGCAGTTGCCCGCAGACCGCGCTCAGTTTTCAGGCGGATTTTGTGCGCGAAGCGCTGCAGATAGACGCTGCGAACAAACTGCTGTTCGGCATTTCATTCGGCTACCCGGATACAGAGGCCGCGGCGAACCGCTGCGCTACCGACCGCGCGGCGATTGAAGACGCCGTTATCTTTCACGCTTGATTGCAGGGTCGCAGCATATGTCTGAGCTGATTCGCACTGAAAACCACGATGGCGTGCTGGTGGTAAGTTTTAACAGGCCGGAGAAAAAAAACGCCATCAATAACGCCATGTGGATCGGCCTGCGCGAGGCCTTCATTGCCGCCGCCAGCGATGATTCCGTGGTGTGCGTGCTGCTGTGTGGTGCCGGGGAGAATTTCTGCGCGGGCGTGGACCTGTCCAGTTTCGGCGAACAGAGCCCCGGGGACGAGCACCCCTTTGAGTCGGCTGCGCGTGCTGTTGCCGATTTCGACAAACCCCTGGTGGCCGCCGCGCAGGGTGTGGCGGTAGGCGGTGGCGCCACCGTGCTGTTCCACGCCGACATCGTTTACGTGGGCGAGAGCCTGCGCCTGCGTTTGCCGTTTGCCAATCTCGGGCTCGCGCCGGAGTGGGGCAGCAGCTATATGCTGCAGGCCAATATCGGCGCGCAACGTGCCGCCGAGCTGTTCTATACCGCCGAGTGGGTGGATGCGGACAAGGCCGCGCATTACGGCATCGCGGCGGAGGTGTTGCCGGATGCCGATCTGTACGCCTACGCCTTTGCCAAGGCGCAGGAGATAGCCCAGTGGCCGGTGAATGCGCTGCGTGAAATCAAGCGCACGCTGCGCCTGCATCATGCGCCGGCAATCGACAAGGCGATCAAGGCGGAACAGGCGGCGATGGCGCGTCAGGCGGGTTCACCGGAGAATATCGAGGCGATCACGGCGTTTCTGGAGAAGCGAGCGCCGAATTTCCGCAATCTTTGAACGGCGGCAAGATACCATTGCCGCGCCGGCGCCCGACAGCCCGCCGGCACACATGTGCCGAATACTCGGCAGTTGCCATTCTCGCGCCGGCGCCCGACAGCCCACCCGCGGCTCGGAAGGCTGAGATACTCGCCCCGGGCGGGCTGTCGGGCACCTGCGCTGCGTGCGTTTAATAGCCTCGGAGTTGCTCGATTCAGGCGGCATGTGCTGTGGAATTCGCATGACGCGAGTGTCTCAGCAGTTCGAGTCGGCATGCGCATTTCA
>TARA_R110002073_G_scaffold123611_4_pt1 | contig 20286 bp, 23 predicted proteins | sample TARA_R110002073 | Tara Oceans TARA_R110002073 (sample SAMEA4397174) | marine metagenome | biome: Polar Biome; feature: [DCM] deep chlorophyll maximum layer (ENVO:01000326); material: water (ENVO:00002006), including particulate matter (ENVO:01000060) such as... | depth 40 m
AACACGCTATCTGGTGATATTTGTTGTTTTTGTGTGGATTGTGTAGTTATTTCAGTAACATCATCCGGTTGATTTATTGTGGACGGAATATCATTAATTTTAATAAGACATTTATTATTTTTATGATCATCTTTTAATACCATAATTTGTTCAAGTGAAAACCCCAGTGAAAAACTTTGTGGTGTAAATTTCAAACCATCAATAGATATAACACTAATAACTGTACTATCCTTATTAATACTATCTAAATCCAATTTATTTTCATCTTCATCATATATTTGTATAGTTGGGGTATTTTGATTAATTATATTTTTAGGTTTCTTAATAAAGCAACGTAAAAGAACTTTATCACCTTGATAACCTCTGAGACTGGATTGCCAATGATAATCTATTGTATCCATATCCATTTCTGTATGAAACCAAACGTCCTTTTTTGCATAAATTAAATTTTTAACCGTATCTTCTAGAGTAGCAATGAAGTCTTGTATTTTTTCATCATCATTATCAAACATAAGGTCACAATACATTTTTTTATCTGTTTTAATGACACCTTTTTTTGTCGTACTATAGGGTGTTTGTATTAAAAATTTATTACTGGCAAGTTTTAACTTTGCTAGATATGCGCCACCCTGTACCCCATTTGGATTTGCTAAAGATAGTTCATCAAATGGAAAAGTGTTAGTATTAAATTTATATAATTTACTCATTCGTACTAAATATTTATAAAAATTAAATGTAATTGGTACGCAAAGCCATATAAAAATATTTAATTTTATTAATGGATAATGTTAAAGAAAATTTAATAATTGAGTGTAAAAACATACTTTCTAGACAAGATATTAAGGAAGAAATAAAAAATCTTTTTAAACCTATTATAAATCTTGTTTTACAAGAAATTTACCCCTATATTTTTTTATCAATGATTTTTGTTTTTATAAGTTTTATGCTAATATTAGGAATATTTGTTTTATTACTGCGTTGCAATAAAAAAGATATATTTACATTTTTTTAATTTCTTTTTAATATATATAATGACATTAAAAGGAGGATCAAAAAGAAGCAGAAGCAGAAGAAGCAGAAGAAGCAGAAGAAGAAGAAGAAAAGGCGGCAAAAGCAGTTGTAGCAGAGGCGGGGGTGTTTTAGGTGGGGTTGTGTCTGCGTTAAAGACTGCCCTCCCTTCCATTGTTTTATACGAAGCTCTTAGAATGCAGGGAAAACGCGCGGGATCGTCAAGAAAGAAACGTGGGCGTAAAACACGTCGTCGTCGTTAATTAAATGATATAAAGATAAATCTATATATCATATAATGGAATTTGAAAATAATATACAGGACTGGGTGTCAATTGATAACAAAATTAAGGAATATAATATAGAAGTTAAAAAATTAAGAGAACAAAAAAATAGTTTAACAGAACGAATTATGGAGCATGTGGAAAATAATAACATGAATCATAACATCGTTAATATAACGGATGGACAACTACGCTTTCAAACAACTAAAGTAACACCCCCTTTAACCTTTTCATTTATAACAGAATGTTTAAATAATTGTATTTCTGACGAAGAACAGGTAAAACAATTGATACTCTATTTTAAAGAAAATAGAAAATACAAGTATGTTTCAGATGTTAAAAGAACATATTCAAACTGATATAAAGATACCAAATTATTTTATATAATGGAATTTCCGATTCGTATATCAAACCGTATAGTAAAGCCAAAAACAAAAACATATAAGCACTGGTGGAATAAGCCATTAGAGCCACAACGTTGTACAAATAATAATAAAATAGTTACAAATGGGGTATTTGTAAAGGATTATTATAATGATATTTTGAATATATTACACACGTGTGGTTATCAAATAGATAACGAAAATAAACTTAAAAGTGAGGTGGCAACTATTATATATACCCTATCTGACAATATTGATTAATGAGATTAGAAAAAGAACAAGAAATAAATTCCCAAGATAGCGATGAAGAAGAAGATGTTTTAGTAATATTTTTAAAAGAGAATTATACGTTACAAGATTATTTAAATTTTAAAGAAACCCGCGAAATGTTAGAAATACGGCGAAGGCAGAAATTTAATGATATATGTGTTCCGTTATTAGAAACCTTTTATACGAGTGAGGTGGATTACTGGACAAATTCTTTATCGCCAATTTTTATAAATGATACAAATTATGTGAATCTTGGTTGTTTTATTGAAACAATATATAGTTCGATAAAACCAGAGTACGATTTAACTATATTTTATGAGGATCCGTGCCTTGCAAAAAATATGGTTGCAACATATGAAGAACGGGTTAAAGAAGGTGAAGAATGGTTAAGACAACAAAGAAAGGAAGATATAATGAAACAGGAAAATATTATGAAAAAATACGATTGGAAAAATAAAAAGTATAAATAATAACACTAATATATATATAAATGGATTCTTTTGTATATACAACTGATAAAAACGGCGATATTCAAGCTGGAGGATATAAGATTAATAATGAGTTGTTAACAAATACTCTAAAGGGTGGTGGTGTGGTAGCAGATATGATTGTTCCGGCAGGATTATTTCTTTCAAAAAAAATATTAGAAAAAAATAAAGATATTATGTCTAAAATAGAAGATAACAACGAGGTTATTGGGGAAGATTTATATTCCAAATTATTAGACTTAGTACAACCGACGTTAAAAACTAGTAAAAAAACAAGAAAAAAGAAAAAAACAACTTCTAAAAAGAATATAAGTCGTCGCAAGCGATGATAGCTTCAATTATAAATATTGGCGTTAAGTAAACTGTTGCATTTGTATTCATAAATGATAAAAAAAACGCAATTAATGTAGAAAAAATAATTATTTGTTTGGGTAGTTTGATATAATTTCTTAATATGAGTAAAAATATGAATGGTATAATGGCAATTCGACCGAACGGGCAAATGCGGCGACATTTTACATTTCCGACAGCATGTTGCCAAAAATACCCTTGAAATGATGGACCCACTCCAAAATCTACGGATGTTCTTAAAAAATGAAAGGTATATAACAGATAAAGGGTTTCTATAAATGAAATAAGTTTGATATTCATATATAAATATATGAATATCTTAAAAAATTTATATTTGACTCCATTTATCGTAGTTAAACGGAGAGACTAATATTTCTGGTAACGTTTGTTTATATTTTTTAATCAATTTCATAAAGTTCATTTCCTTTTTTGTTCTTGGTAATGGATCGCTTTCTTCCATAATTTTTCTTTCCAATGGTGTTATTTTAGGTTTATATCCGAAACAATTTACACCAAATCGCACGTTTTTATTATCTATATATCCACCATTAATACCAGGTCGTCCGCAATCATGCTTGTGTCCTGGTATTTTTTGAAGACTATCCCATGTTTGTTTTTGTGTTGGGTATAAAGCCATTTGATTATCAGACCACCCAAAACCACACCATTCGGCGCCACCGCGATATGCTTCTTCAACTTGTCCATAGTTTGCTAAATCTGCATCATATGCATTACATAAAGCCTTAGCTTCATTATATGTATATTTATTATTGTTTATATGAAATACTTGTGGTTCGGTTGTTATTTCCGGGACCCCACCCGCTTCATAATCACCATAACCATCTTTCCCACCCTTTATTGCAATTGTCGAATCGGGGGGAGAAATAACGGCAATATCTATTTCGGGAACAGGTCCGAAAAGACTCTTAATTGAGGTTTTAATGTCTATCTTAAAAAAATATTGCAATCCATTAATTAAAATTAAAAATACAAACATTCCCCACATTATTGTTTCTATTATTAGTAAGCCTGTTGATTTAGACGAACCAGTTTGGGCACTACTTATCCCTGAAGTACCACCTCCTAAAAAACTAAATAATACATAATAAATTATTAAAACAACAGTTAAAATTATAAGAACCATTGGACTTACCCCCTTTGATATACTATTTCCAATAAAATTATACATATCTGGGAATCCCTGTGTTGGTGTAATATCTAACATATATAATATACTTAGTTATTTTTTTTACAATAGAAGAGACAATATCCAAATGGCGAAACAACGGTATCTTCTTTTTCAATAGGAGTAATATCCTGATCATTATAATGATACCACTTTTCATTTGCATTTTTTACACACGCGGTATAGTGCCCACCCGAAATCCCACCCATATGATTACATACACCATACAAATTATATATATAATCCTCACTATCATAACCAATCACATACTTAGAAAGGTCCAAATTGACTAAAGGGAAATCTACTAAAGCCTCATTTTTTTTTAATGAATTTGAGAAACGTTTAATTGTTATAATTAAAATATCTGGGAGACTCCAAAATAAAATCTGTTTTTTGGCATCTACCCATTCTCCAGTTTTTTCAATTTTATATTTATTCTCTCCATCTAACAACTCTTCCTTTGTATACATTTCCAAACAATCTCCAAGGGTGCAACTCTCGTTGCTTTCTTGTGTTTTATCTGGTAGGGGTAAATCAAGCAAAAGAAAAGGCTCAGGGGTAGAAGTAAGATATTCTCCAGTAATAGTTTCTAATTTTGAAACATGAATGCCATAAAAAATTTTAAGAAATTCGGAATATTCTTTACAATACATATTTTTCATCATTTCAAAACAGTTTTTTGCTAGTTTATCTGTATCTGTAATTGTTTGTCCTGTGATTTTCATATCAACGTCTCTGGATATAGATGTATGAAAACAGTTTATTATGAAAATTAAAAACTCGGCAAGGTCGTTTTGTGCAAAACCTGTAAAAAGTGGTTGGTCTTTTATTTTAGCAACCTTTTGAACAGATGAAAGAAAGCCACCTGGACTAATTACACAATTTTCACTCCACATAAGTTCGCGTAATTTATCCCATTCTAACAAAATTAGAGATTCGGGTTTTTTATTAACCCTTTTTCTATACTCTCCTGATTTTAAAAAGGTGTTTAAACAGTATGTATGCGATAAACACTGAAGTGTAGAGTTCATAAAGCAAGTGTTGCCTAAATTAGAAAGTCCCGTTAATCCTTTATCTTTATAATCATCGTCTGGTTGTTCGTCCATATCCATATTCTATTAATATTAATAGTATTTATATCATTTATCATAAAGTGATTTGAAAATAATTTCTCAATATTATATAATATGCGAAATGCAATTACTGATAGAGATTTATTAATTGAATATTTCAAATATATACAAGACCAAACAAGAGTATATGAGTCCTTTGGTAGATCAATGAGTGAAACTCGTGTTCAAACTGTAACAATATTAGATTCATATTTTGAAACCACACGTGAAGTACTACGACAAATGCATCCATCTATTCCGCACCAAGTTCAAAGAGAAGAAACACAGAGAGGAACACCACGCAATGAAATATTAGAAAGTACCGCAAATATTGTTCGCGATGTATCATCTAACACAGTTGCATCGTTATCAGACATATCATCTTTGATAACAGCACTAAGAGAAAATATACGATTATTAGAAGAGGGGCGTATAAATAGACAAAGGGAATCGATACCAATTGTAACATTTTCAACAACAACAAATGACAGAACAGTCAGGAGAGGGCGGGGATATGCGTTTAATATGGGAGAAAATTTACAAAGAACACCTACTATACCAACAACACCGCGTAGATATAATAATCTACCACCAAACGTAGGTGATTTACCGGAGAATCCGTTAAGAAATGACAATTCAATATATCAAGGATTATCATCTGCCACACGTAATAGAAGTGCTTTTTTTGATCGTCCTCTCCGTAGACCACGTAGTCTGGTAAGAGGAAATATAACGCATTTTGATACGGTGGATGCTTTAATTAGTCCGGGAAATCCTGATTCGCCCGTAAGAGTACGCCCTAGTCGTGTACAGATTAGAAACGGAACAACGCTTTTAACAGCAATGACAGATATATCTGGAAATAATCAAACACAGTGTCCTATAGATTTAAATGATTTTGTAGAAGGTGATTCTTTATTACAAATACTTGGTTGTGGGCATATTTTTAGAGAGATGAATCTTCGAAATCATTTTAGGTATAGTCCAACATGCCCAATATGTAGATACGATATTCGTGATTTTGAGCTACCAAATACCAACAATGATTTAACCAACAATGATTTAAATGATAATACTATGCGTGTATGAAATCTACGTCACTATTTTATGTATAATTGCTTGATATATCTTGTATTTATTATCAGTTTTTTTATCACCGTTTTGTAGTTGTTCCATAAATGTAGATGCAAGATTTTTATAAAACAAAAGTATTTCAAGTTCTCCCAGTATATAAATTATTGTAGAGTATTCTTTAGTAAAGGGTTTGACTGATTTTGATTTTTGTATCAAATCATTATATGATTTAATATAATTTCTCTCCAAATTTTCAATTAATAGGTACAAATTATGAAGTGCATTATATTCGTTACTTTTATTTAACGGTTTATTAAAGTCACTTTTTAATTCAAATCTTACTAACTCTTCATTTGTTGCAGCAGATATTCTTAAAAAAGAAAATAACTCTTGAAAGGTTGTACTTTCTAAATTTGTATCAAGTTCTCCAGTGAATGATGGAAACAATTTGTTTTTTTCATTATATAAATCATCTACATTTTGCTTTAATTTTACAGTTACTGTATTATTATTATTATTATTTGGTAAAACGAAACCGTAAAATAGAAGATATTTAGAATTGCATTTTCTACCATATGTATCTGTTATTTCAATATTTGAATTAATTGATTCATTCATATCCATATTAAAACAATTATCTTGTTGGGAATAATACCATTTAGTAGATGGAGAAGCCGCATGATTTAACATATCGGCAAATGGTATCATTGCTACTCGTTTTTTCCCATTAACATTTATTCCAAAATTTCTACTTCCAATTAATGTTCTAACATAAACAAAATGTTTAAAAGGATATTTTTCTTTAAATCCTGGACAATTTTCAACAATCACACTATAATCATTTTTAAAAGATTCTATACGATCGCTTATTTTATTTAATATATCGCTACCTTGTAATTGCGAAAGTTCCCTTTTAGACCAAAAAATAGGAAAATGATTAATATTAGTCGGCAATATATCATAATAAGGCTTAAAAAAACAGTTTGTATTAAAAGTCGTTAATATATAAATCGCAACTAAGGTAATTCCCAAATTATTAATCTTACTGTAATCCCCATTTAAAAGACATTGTCCATAATGAGTATTTTCGCCGTGTTCATCAGTTATAATAAGTTTATGAGGTATTTTAACAATATTACTATTTGTTTTTAAATTACGTTTTGATACAACTTCTCGTTCCCCATTAATTTTATTTTGCATAGAAAGATTACCTATTTTAGCACCATTATCTTTCAACCACGTTTCAAAAACGATTAAATCATCATCCATAATATATAATTAGTATATTATAATTATATAGTATTTATATATAAATGCCAAACAAAGGTACAATGCAAGCAAAGCAAAAACGCGCCGGATCACTCGGACAAACTTCAAGATTATATAAGTTGGGAAATACTAATAAAAAGGTTGCAGGTGGACAAGGTTTTGGACGGTCTAACCCATCAATTGGTAGTATGACATCATTACAAACTACAAAACAAGTAAGGAAGGCAGGGGGAAGTAATATATGTGCTCGTAAAGATTATCTTGGTACTGTTATAAATAAAACAAAATGTAATTGTTTAGGACCAAACGCGCAATGTAATTTATGAGTTAAAAATCTTTTAATGAAAGTTTAATATTCTTTTTACCGATATATCCAATAATGCATTTATCGGTATCAAATATTTTTTTCATCAATGTGTTAATAGTATTAAGAGAAAGTTTATCTATATTGTTAGCAACATCTTTGATTGTCCATATTTTCCTTGTCTTTTTATTCATTTGCCAGAAATATTGATGCGTATAAAAAACAGATACTGTTCCAGGATTTGTAGTACAAAGTTGATTAAGTATTAGTTTATATTTTATTTTTTCATTTTTTAATTTGTCTTGGGGTATAGGATTTGTTAAATAAAAACGAATTAATTTAAATATTTCATATAACACTTTTTTAACGTTCTTATCTTCTGTCGATGTATTTATAAACAGGACACTGCCACAAAGATTGGTTTCAGTTCTGACTTTCAAACCATAAACAAGTTTTAATTCTTCACGTAGTCGCTTTAATAATATAGAATTAAGATCACCTCCAAGTATTGAAGATAAAAAACCCAGATATATACCATATTTATCCCCCTGTTTAATGTCAATTGGAAATGCAATTGAAATATTTGTATTTTTTGCCTTGTTGTTTTTAACAAAGATGATTTTTTTAACAAAGGTATAACAATTATTTGGTAGATTTATATTTTGGAGCGCACATCTTTTATGTTTATGGGGAAAGGTTATTTTTTTGAAATGTTCAATAATCGTTTTTTTGTTAAAATTCCCACTTATTGTAAAAAGAATACACCGTTTCGTAATTATTTCTTCCATGTGTTTGTATAGTGTTCTCGTATCAATCTTATCTAATAATTTTAATTGTAACTCATAATTACTATCATTTTTTAATCCTGTTGCTTTATAAAAAGCCTTCCGCATTAAATAAGATAACTTCCACGAAGGATCATTAATATATGATTTTAGTTCATTCCGGACAGCCTTCTTTTCTTTTGCAATAAGTTCATTTGTTATATTTGGAGAGAAAATGATAGATGTTATATAATTCAACATAATATCATTATATTTGGGAAGCCCCTTTAACCAATAGTTGGTGAGCATACTGTGGGTACTTGCATTATATTGTATTCCGTGGTTATCAAGATATGATACACAATTAAGAGAACCACAGTATTTAGATGCACTTATTAATAAATGTTCCAATAGGTGGGCGATACCTGCGTTTTTATCTGTTTCAAGAAAGTTTCCTCCAAAAATAGAACATTCCATTTGTGTTGCCTGACTATCTTTAACAGGCAATAATAGTAAATATACACCGTTAATATTTATTAACTTTGGGGGTGTTTTATAAAAAGATATGGTATTATTTTTTTTGGTGTTATTTTTTTTGGTACGTACACGACGTCGTGTTGGCATTAATATTATATTATGCAAATATAATAATATTAATTGAGGAAACTTTGAATTGTTTGTTGTATCAGATTGTTTTTATAATCATCCATAACGGTTGTTTGTGGTATTTGTTGTGTTTTTACAACTTTTTTGTTTGTTTGTGTATGTGGTGTTTTTATAACCTTGGTATACTTTGTTATATTATTTTGCCCCCGCTGGTCATTATTAATTTGTAATAATGCATCATTAAATATTAATTTCTTAACTTCCGCATTTCTAAGTTTATCTTCTTGTGCTTGCAATTTTTGAACATCTGGGTATTTTCTTGCCAAGGAATTAACACGTCGTTTGAATCTAGAAAGTTGTGGGTTAAACTCTTCTATGTCTTCTAAAATAAGACCAAATAACTGTTGTAGTGGTTTCATAATTTGGTTTGTAATATAAAACATGTAGTCGAGTTTTAGATTGTGTTTTTTAATATATTCGGGATTTTCTATTTTATCTCCTTGTAATTTCACATTACCCTTTGTTTGTATATAAACATAAGGAACTCTTGAACCAACGGCGGGTTTATTGCCAGGATCTCTTTTACCCATTCTATCTGCCAATACTTTATGTGCGATGCTTTCAGGATTTTTATACCAATCTCTCAATGCTTTTGATATAATTAATTTTTTAATATCAACTTTACCATCTACAATATTTTGGAGAAATTGTTTTGTGAAACAAACAGCCTTGTTTACATCTCCATCTTTCATAAGTATATCAAGTACGCCACCATAAATATCCTTAACGATATCAGCGTTGTCTCGCCGCTTTAATACAATTCCCATTGATTTGCGCGTACCCTTATTTATATCACGTTCAAATAACATACCCACATATCTCTTTTTAGACAGAAGGAAGAAACGAACAAATGTCTTTTCATACTCTAAATCGTGGGGTTGCTTTAAGAATTTACTTGATATTTTACCTGCCTCTATTGCATATTTAATTGTAAGTTCCAACGCTTCTTTCCCATCTATATCGTTTCCTTCAAGATCTTTAAAATTAAATGTAAAGAAGCATGAATCAGTATCACCGTAAACAACTCTGGCATCCATTCTTCTTTTACCAAATTTTGTATCTACTATCCTATCTTTATATACTTCTTGAATTACCCTTTCTGCATATGTAAGTAATTTTCGTCCTATAGCAGTAGTAGATGCGGCAATATCCATTTCAAAGAATGCGCTGGTTTTCGCTCCACACTGCCCATATAAAGAATTGGCCGTTACTTTATAACCAAGTTGGCGCTGATTAAATACATTTTTCATAAAATCGGTATATGTATCACAAATATTGGACACATTTTTTTTATTAATTTTACGTGTTTCCGTTTTATTTTTAACGATGTATTCGGTTTCGGCTTCCTTCACCAATCCAGATATGGTCATTCCATCATTGGTTTCAACAGTTTTATATTTAATTAATTCACGAGTTGCCTTTCTTGCACTTAGTAGTTCAGTTAAGATGTTTGGCATAATTGCCATTTCATTATCAGGAAATTGTGCATATCTGCAAATTTTCTTACCAACTTTTGTTTTTTCTTCCTTTTTTTTCCCTTCATGTACCTTGTAATCATAAGTATCATACTCGATATCAACATATTTAATTTCAGGCAAATTATCATAAATAAATCCACCATCTTCGTTTTTTTCACCCTGTTCCTTAATAAAATTACCCTCCAAATCATACTCTTTTGACCAAACTTTACTATCGTGGGATATATTTTCGCTAATCATTGAACTTGGATATAAAGATGCGTAATCAACAACAGCCACTGGGTTGTTTGAATAAAAGCCCTTTTCTGGCGGCAAACAAATGGCACCCTCATACCCACCCTTTCCTGCCTTATCTAAAACTGGCATAAGAGTATTTAATTCACGACATCTTTTTGCAATAAAACTAAGCAGTTTAATTCCTTGCCCACGCATAATGATAAAATCAATAGGGACAGAACAAATAGATGCAACCTCGCTCATTCCAGTAAATACGTCATTTTTTCGTAACAAATTATGAACAAGATTACAATCCTGAAAACAATATTTTGCAATAATTTGCCTATCATCCGCAGTCCCATTTGTTAAACGAAACAGGTCTTGTGGAGAAACATCATCTTTACCCAGCCCCCATCTCATTTTTTTATTATCTGGGATTGTAACCTTACCATTAACTGTAAAATATCCCTCTGTTTCATTAATATCTGTTACCTGGAATTTTTTCCCATTTTCGTACGGATCAAGTGAATTTCCTATTATTTCAAATATAACATAATTATCCTTTTGTAACCCCATTAGATTTCTACTTTTTATAATAGATGTTTCACCATCACCATTATCAACACCTGATATCATATCCCCTATAAAATGTGATGCAACATCTTGTAATTTATACGACCCGAGATTGACTTCACGTCTAAAATAGTTATAAAGATCAATTTGAATAATACCTTCAATATTAATATATGTTAATTGGTGTGCCCCACTTGCAATTCTCAACTCCTTTTCCAAACGTTTATTTCTTCTCAAATACTTTAAATCCTTTTCTTTGTCTTGATTTTCCCTTTTATACGTTTTATCAATAATGCGTCCCAAATCATAAAATTCTTTTTCACAATCAAGTTCTTCTGCTCTATCACACATAAATTTATAATCAAACCCAAATATGTTATATCCGATAATGACATCAGGTTGTTCTTCCTGTATCATTTTAGTCCATCCTAACAACAAGTCGGTTTCTGTTTCACATGGTACAATTTGAATTTCATTTCCTCCATAATCTGTACATGTGTTTAAACAAACACCATGATTTAAATAAGGTTTGTCGTCACCTACCTTCCAGAAAGTAGAACCGATAAATGTTACTTTATCCCCTTCTAATTCTGGTAAAATCTGTATAAGAACCGCATCTATCTGGTCAACTTTATCTGCTGGATCGATATCATCCAAAAGACAATCTATTACAGCATAATCTTTTCCATCGCGATTTTTACGTTTCGCCTTTATACAACTCATCCACGTCTGTCCAGTACTTGATATTTCTTCGTCACAATTTGATTTTTTCAATATACCTTGCATACCACTTTTAATTATAATTGGACAATCGTTATCTCTAAAGGTATCAATAAGGTATTCATCTTTTGTAAACACCTTGCTTATACCTTCACATGGTGGTGATTTAAGAAGTTCTTCATCTGAAAATAATTCAAAGGCTGTTTTGAGTTGTCTTTGTAATAAATTTCGTTTTGACGCGAGAGATAATTTTTCGATATCTTCTTTATATTTAGTCCAATATTGTTGTAATTCGCCGGCAAGTTTTTTATATGTTTTTTTCGGCATAGGAAAATCGCCGTGACTTGAAGAAGCTTCAATATCAAAACTACATATTTTCAATGGTATGGGTAATTCTTTTTTTGGCAAGGATATAATGTCGTTGGCTTTTATTGTAAATTCAAATTTACAACGGGTTTTTTTAATTCGGGTTTTTTTATATTTTTTTGGGGGCAAACGGATCCACCCCGAAGGACTAATATTATAAACATGGAAGAATCGTAACAAAGGTGGTAATTTGGCTTCATATAATTCCGTTAAACATTTATTAAATAATTTCTTTTTTAACTGTTGGCTATAACCAAACTTACTGTTTTTATCTACCGACCTGTTATACCACAAATTTTTTATTTTATTGTATGCTGATACTGATTTAAACTTCAATAGAATAAATTTATGTTCAGTATGATTATCAAAACCATATAGTTTTTTCTTTTTTACCAATTTTATATATTCGATTTCTTTTTCAGAAGTACATTTATATTTTTTATATAATCTATTTGCGTATGCTGTATCTCTTTCTTTTGAATCGTCTTTCGATATGGGTGGAACGAGTATTTTTATTTTACCCCGTCTCCAATTATCATAATTCCTTTTTAATTCTTCCTTTCTTAAAGGTTCGAATAATTCTTTATAAAACTCACCAACCATCCTATCATCCCAATCTTCCCCCACCTTTATATAAAAGTACGGTTTAAAGCCTTGAACTGTGATTGCGGCAGTTTCACCACTTTCATTTTTACCAAACATTGTGATTTCGTAGTTTTTAACATATTTATTGCTTTCCTGCGAGACATTTACAGCGTCTTCTTCTTTAAAATCGAGCAGGCGAAAATCTACGCCTTTTTTCATATTAGATAGTATTAATAATACTATTTAATATATTATCAATTTATTTAAGACCTTTAATTAAAAAATTGAATACACCGATTACCTATAAATATAGGTACTTATACTCCCAATGATTCGTATTTCAAATACAAACACAAATGAAAGTGAGACGGTTAATGCAACCGACTTCTATAATCAATCTTTAAAACCCATGATTTATGCCCCCTCTCCATTTGGAAAACGGTATTGGGACAAACCAACATCATTGTTCTTTAATGTTCCCAAATCAAATTCGGAACTTTCAAAGTCACAGTTGCGGGATACATTTCGTCACCTCCGCCCAGACCTTAATTTGTTTCTAGATTTAGTAAAACAGGGCAAACACCCTTTGAGAATGTTGGCGGATTATCCTTATAACTATAACCGCGCCGACCAGATATTCCTCTTTGAACAAGATGATAAAAAGGAGATATATATGGGACAACACCTTGACCCAATCGCGATAAAATTTATCGATGAATAAAAAAGGATCCAATAATAACAAGTATTATGCCTATTGTTTTGTTTAAAGTTATTTTTTCATTATAAATAAGATAACCTAAAAGAACAGATAATATTATATTAATAATGGTATGTATAAGCGTTAGTGTAGAAATATCATTATTTAGTAATAAACTTCTTCCAATAATTACACTAAATGCAATTAACGTACTTACAATAACACACATTATAAAATCATAAACTGTTAATTTATTAAAACTGTCTTTTAAATCGACCAAAGTAGTATTGTAGAATATATAAGTAAGTAATATTGAATTGGTTATGATAATATCAAGTACTGTTAACGCATTTACACCTATTTTTACTAAATGATATTTGCGAGAAATACCTATAAATGTGCCAACAATTGCCAATACTATTGATAACCCTATGATATTATTTTCAAAAAACATTTTATATATAAACTATATTAAATTGATAAGGTTAAATAATAAAAAATGAGTACTAAACTATATTAATGTCAGAACAACCAGATTATTCGTTTATGAAAACAGGGGCTAATAATGTAAAGGGTAAAGATGATGACCCTGAAGAAACCGAAAAAAATACTCTTGCTATAATTGTATCTTATGCGGAAGGTGCTATGAGAACCGCTGCAAAATATATTTCGCATAGTGATCGGAGGGGTATTACACCTGAAGATTTAAAACGTGGGATGATGCTTGAGATGTTCTTCTTTAGAAACCGCGATGATGCCCTTGAACGTGCTATGAAAATTAAGGAAGAACTATTCGACGAAGATAAAGAAGAAGAAGAAGAAGAAGAAGAAGATTATGAGGAAGATTGTGTTGATGAATTCAAGGAAAATAATTGCAAATGTCAACTTTGTAAGTGTATGAATAGTGTTTATAGTCGATGGGAAAAATGGGAACCAACCACATCATTTGAATTAATCTTTAAAGAACACATTGAAAATATGAACTAATAATTAACGCCTAGATCTTTGTTTTCTACGTTTATATTTTTTTTTCCTTGTTTTTTTCCTTGTTTTTTTCTTTTTGCCTCCACCTCGTAGAGGTTTAGTAGATATTTTATGGATATGATGTCTTTTACGACGACGACGACGGTGTTTGCGTGTTTTATGTTTTTTGGCAGGTGTTTTCGTCATAGTATTCAAGAGATATTCAACCAATTCATCTTTACTACGCGCACCATTATAATCCTCTTTCCACTCTTTCCCATTGTATAAACTCAGTGTTGGGAACCCACTAGGTTGTTTGCAAGGGAGTTGTTTCATTAAATTATCATCAACTGTTACAATATGTCCACCCGCATCACCCTTTAAAGTATTTAGATGTTGTTTTATTGTTTCCCATTCGGGTTTAAAATTTGTACAATGTCCACACCATGGTGCAAGAAATGCGATAAAAATGTTACCAGCGTTTGGCATATTATTGGCAAAATTTCCAATATTATCAGAATTTAAATCTATAATTTGTAATTCGTTCATATATATAATAAAGTGAGAAAAACTTTTATCACAGATTATATATATGAGATTAATATTAATAGGAGTAACATTTTTTTTAGGTATTTTATATTGTATGCATAGCACACACGAGTTAAGGGAAGGGTTTAATACTAAAACAGATTGTCCCAATCTGTTGGTACAAAAGGGCAAGGAGCTTCATTTAACATATACAAATAAAGCAAAAATACCAGGCGTAAATCCCGTTAAATTCGATAATTTAGAAGATTATACTGAATTTGTTAATTGGCAGCGTGCCAAGGGAATAAGATGTCCTGTATTATATTTTAAGCAAACATATGATACTCAGAATAATTTGGGATATAAAATGACACCAACTATTAGTATTAAACAAGATGGGGTACAAAATACGATCAATACGCCAAAAGAACAACAATTATATGATGCTAACCATGATGATAAACCTTATAATAATAATTCATATGCGGGATTTGATAGTGATGACCAGTATGTCGGTGCATATACTCCGTTGGATAAAAAATTCAAATCAACTGAGAAGGTAAGTGCAAATGCAATGGATGTACAATGGGGTGGGGCGACATATAGTGAGGAAATGGTTGAAGGTGGGGTATTTAAGGAAAACAGTAGAAGTATGAATGAAAATCCATTTGATAATAAAGATACAAAACCCACCACAACCCAAAGTAAAATTAACGAAACCCCTGTACTAAAAAGAGAGATTGCTACACGATATGGTGGGCAAAGTGAAAACCATCCGATAATGCGAACCTTACGTTAAATGTTATTTTTATCGTTTTATATATATATATATGAATAAAACGATGAAAAGGAGGAAACCCAAAAAAAAGGAAACATTAAAAAATATAAAATCATTTAAACAGTATCAAAAATTAGGAAATAACAAGTTACTTAATAGTTGGTGGGGACCCTTTTTGAATTACGATTTTACAAAGTATAAAAAATTATCACCTTTTGAATTAAAAAATACATTAATTTTTTTAGCAAAAACAAATAGCCCAGGTGATGACTATATTAATTTTTTAAACGCTGGACGGGGAAACCCCAATTTTTTTAATAATTTTGTTAGAAAATGTTATTCTAAACTTCAATCAGCTTGTTTAGACGTAGTAAATCCTCTCGAAACTGTACCCGGTGTATCTACGATGGAAGATCTTGCGGTTTATCCATTGCCCAACAAGGGTAATTTCAAGTCATTGATTTTGAAAAATTTACGTGGTGCCACAAAACGCGAAAGGGATTTTATAACATCTTATTTATCATATTTACAATCTTTGGAAAAAAATGCGAATAAAAACAAAATTGTGTATGATGTGATATTATCAATGATGGGTTGTTTTTATCCGAGTCCTCCTCAAATACAACCACATTTAAATAGTATATCAAAGATGTTTATGTATGATTTAATTTTTAATAACAAAAAAACAGATGAAAAAAGGGAGGATTATGAATATTTTGCTACAGAAGGGGCGGCAGCTGGAATATTATATGTATTTAATACTCTGCATATTAATGGATTATTAAAACACGGGGATACTATTGCTGTTATTACACCAATATTTAGCCCATACTTAGAAATGCCCCTTTTAAAAAGATACAAGTTAAAAATACTTAATTTAGTTGGTAGTCCTGAAGATGAGTGGTCTTTGCCTGATTCTGAACTAAATAAGTTGAAAGATAAAACCATTAAGGGTCTTTTTATGGTAAACCCTGCTAACCCCAGCGCATTCTCATTACCTAAACGAAATATTGATAAAATTGGAGAGATTGTAAATAGTGTTAGAAAGGATCTTATTATATTATCCGATAATGTTTACGCACCATTTGTAAAACAGTATAATTCGCTTTTAGATTCCTGTCCACGAAACACGATAGAAGTATACTCTTTATCAAAATTCTTTGGTACAACAGGTTGGAGGTTAGGAATTGTAATGATAAGAAAAGAAAATAGATTAAACGACTTAATACAAAAACTTTCAATGTCGAAAAAGAAAGAATTAGAAAAGCGTTACTCTATCACATCAGTAACACCTGATAAACTAACAATTATGCAAAGACTGGTTTATGATAGTAGACAGGTTGCAGAAGCACATGTGGGGGGAGTATCTACGCCACAGCAAGCAATGATGGCTATGATGTTTTATTATGTATTGCAGGATAAAACAGGTGATTATAAAGATTATATTTTGAAACTGTTAAAGTATAGAAATGAACTACTATATTCGGAATTGAATACAAATATAACTATGAATGACCGTTCAACAAATTATTATACATTGTTAAATGTTCCCCAGATAGCAGAAAATTTATTTGGAAAAGAAGCCCGCAAAAAAATAGAAACAACCGATTTTATACACTTTTTATTTAATTTAGCAAAAAAATATAAAACGGTTCTATTACCGGGTATAGGATTTGGTGCACCAGACTTTTATTTGCGCGTAAGTTTAGCTAACCTGGCTACAAGCGACTATAAAAAAATAAGTAAAAATATTAAATCTTGTATAAAGGATTTTATAAAATAAATATAGTATATATAATGGAATATGTTAAACCGTTTATAATTGGTGGCAGTGTTATTGCTGGTTCCAAAATAGCTTCTAAAATAATGGGTCCCGAATTAGCACCTATTGTAGGTGGATTACCTACAGGGATAATTGCGTCCTTCTTTCTTAGCAATAATAAGATAAAAAAGGAATATTTTGAAGGTTATGTTTATACTTCATTTATTTTATTTCTCGCGATTCTATTTATTCATATAGCAACAAAATACTTCCCCTCTACCAGTGTGAATGTTATATCTGGTTCTGCCTTTATTGTATGGGCAGTATTAAGTTATTTTATTATTAAATTACACAAAGATGGCGTATTATAATCATTATATATGTAGTTATATATATAATGAGTGATGGACCAACAATGACAAAATTACTGGTATTATTAGCAGTAATTACAATAATATATGTTATTTTCGCATTTCCCATATTTAGTGCAGCATATTTGGCATTTAAATCGCGCGATCTCTCCAAATTCGTTGGATACTTTACCAATAAGTTAAGAATTTTTTAAACCTTTGAACATTTGAAATCTTATTAAATGGTGAATATAAATATCGTCCAACAATTATACCAGCGATAGGTGTTATAAACAAGTCGGTTACAGAAGGTTGCCACCACCATACTTCATATAAAAATTCCCACGTTATACTCTCAAATATAACCATCAACTCTGGGTAGGGGTATTTCAAGTCAGGTGTTAGGACTTTATAAGAGCGATAATATAACATACCCGTTAAAGGGTGTAAAATAAAATCAACACAAAAATTATCATCTGATTTAATTTGGGGTTGGAAGTTATTTATTATTTTTGAAAAATTACCAGACCATCTGTTAGTTGGTATTTTCCATGAAAAAAGTGTAACGTGTATAAATAATACTAATATTTTAACTATATTAACTATTAAGAATGTTGTATAACCCGATACCATTAATATGTATTTATTAGTTACTATAGTTAAATGCTTTTACTAACCTTTAACCCCGTCAAGAAATCCTTCTAACTCTGAAACGGTGTTTTTATATTGTTGAAGTTTTTGTATTTTATCGAGGTCTTTATCTTTTGGAACGGTATGTTTGCTACCTGATAGTGTTTGTAACATCGCTAAATTTACATTTTCTTGTATTTGTGCGAGTGCATCCTGGTATGATGCACGATTTTTTGTTATATTAAGACTATCCTTTGTATTTTCGTTAATTTCAGCAAAAACGGTTGCCATTTTATGAATGGGGATTTTATCGTCTGATGTCTTCTCAACTTTAAAGTTTTCAATTACTGTCGGCATTGATAGAGCAAATCCGGCCAAATAAATAATTCCAAGAACAACAAAAATTTGTGCAAGTACAACAGCTATATATTTTAGTTCCATTAGTATATATTAGGTTTCTATTTTTATAACATTGGAATTATTGCAAATAAGATATTGTAAAATATTTTCTATTGCGGTTTTTGATATTTTTCTATTTTGGTGTGTAGTTGTTTTAATAGTTACACCATCTAAACATTTTTGATTATCTTGTAGTTCTTTCATTAAATCAAACATGGAATCGTAATTTTCCATAATAGCATCTGCTGTTTTCGTGCTAACCCCTGGTATCTGACTTAGTAGTATTGTACCAATATTATCTGGGGTAATATTGTTCTTTTTTACCTTTTGTATAACATTACTGTAATTATCATTTTTATCTACATAATCTGAAGTATAGTAGCCTTTCTTTTTAGTTTCTCTCCGTATTTTATCTGTAATCCGCAAAATAAATTCTGCTGTTTCGGATACGTCGAATGTACGGAATACACTAAACCCCTTATAATAATTTAGACTAAACATCGTTGTATAAAGTGTATCTGGTTTAACACGACTAAATTTCGAACTATATTTTGATATATTTCCTTCTACAAGATATATTATATTATGATTGTGAAGCTGGTGTTTTGTTAAACGAAATGATTGCTCGTTATAACGTCCATCTTTAATAGAACTTGCTAAATCCGCTAAATTCTTTCGTTCTATTATTAGTAATTCGACCCCATCGTTATCTTGAATAATAATATCCCCAATATCCAGTTGTTTAACTTCAATAGTAGCATTAAATCCATAATCTTTTGAAAGTGCTGGTAACAATTTAATGAGCATACGCTCTCTATTATCTACAACGATCTTCATTATTTAAAACTGTTATTAAGTGTTTAATAGTTTTAAATAATGATTCAAATTTATAATATTGGAGATACCCTATGGAATAGGTCACAATATTTTTTTATATAAACGACGAGTTGTATTCCGTTTAAATGGCAATGACCCCTTCCCTATATTACGAGTATTAACCCTTTTATTATGTTTACGTGTCAACAACAAAAGAATTTTCTTTAATGTTTTTTTTAACTTTTGTAATTCCTTGTTTTTTTTCT
>TARA_R110002073_G_C9498617_1_pt1 | contig 20272 bp, 18 predicted proteins | sample TARA_R110002073 | Tara Oceans TARA_R110002073 (sample SAMEA4397174) | marine metagenome | biome: Polar Biome; feature: [DCM] deep chlorophyll maximum layer (ENVO:01000326); material: water (ENVO:00002006), including particulate matter (ENVO:01000060) such as... | depth 40 m
CTGCCCGACCAGGATGCCCAACCGGATGGGGCAAAAGCAAACGTCGATACGGCACCACAAAAAACACCACCAAATCCACCACCGACGGTGCAAGACAAGGGCAGACAACCCACGCCAACGAAAAAAGCCGATGCGAAAAAACCCCTGAATAACTGGGTTTGTCTCGCATCGGCTCTTGGTGACTTATCTTTAAGCTACCCCGCTAGGACTCGAACCTAGAATGGCTGGACCAAAACCAGCTGTGTTGCCAATTACACCACGGGGTAGTGGGTGCGACTGAGCGGGAAGTTTAGCACGCGTTGCTTGGTTGCTAAAGAGGAGTCTGGCCGATTCCAGCGGGTTCGCTGCGGAATTTTTTTCGGCCGTTCGAACGCACCGATTTTGCCGAGTTTCTCTTGAATTCCACCCACGTTTTCACCCACTCAGAACGGATGGAAGACTCCAAATGTGATCCCGTGTGCCAACAAATCGTTGTACGTTCCGGTGGCATTCGGTCGGCGACTGCCCTCGAATCCCCCGATCGTCAGATCGCTTTGGTTCAGCAATGGATCAATCTGCTCAGCAGCCCGCAGCACGCGGCTGAGATACAAGAACTGGTATCCGATCGTGACGTCCCAGTCATTCCAAAAGTGACGCGTCACCGATAGCTGAATCTCGGGGGCCACGGACAACTCGTCGAATTCTCGCACCCCTGAATTGGTGGATCGAACCAGCAACCCTGTGTTCGATCGGCTGGTGATGACACCGCCACCAGCCTGTGGTTCGGTGCTGACCGACGCTCCCGATGCCGCCACGCTGCTGTGCGTCACGCCGATTCCCAATTGCACGGCCGTGTTGAACGACCAAACGGGGCCCGACGTTGTTGAACGAATTCCCATCGTCGCACCATGGAAACGGTTTTCGACCGAAAAATCATCTGTCTGTTCCAACAACGAACCGGCCTGCATGCCTCCGCCGTCGACGAGTGCCCGGCGCTCATCATGGATGGTCAACCGGTCATCGAGTTGCAGGAATCGGTAGCCGACAAACGATTCCATTTGCCGCCCACGTTGGTTGATCAACAGAGCTCGCACCAATGCGTCGGCCCCGCCAAACTCGGTCGATGAGTCAACGGAAATGCTGCCTCGCAAATCGTTGTTGAATTGAATCAAGTCTGCGGCTTCGCCATTGTCGGTGCCACCGGGTGTGACGTCGACATAGGGACGAGCCAAGATCGAATACTGCGAACCATCCGCGAAAAATTGGCTGGAGATGTCTTCCGAGAAAAGGATCGATCCGGAAATTGCCAGGCCCGTGTCGCCGAGATAGCGACCGACTTCAAAACGTCCGGCGGAGCGTCCATCGTCATTTAGCATTCCGCCATACAACGTCTGAGTTCCAACTTGTCCGATTTCACCCGCGTCGTCCAGAGCCGTTCCGGCGCGACCGGTGGTCACCAAGGACGGTGCATTTTGCCCGTCGACAAAGAGATGCATGTAGTCCGCACGGATCCAAAGATCGTGCAGCGGATCCGACAGGGCATAGGCGAGAACTCGAATGCGGGCGTCAATTCGTTCGTCACAGGCACCCACGCAACCGCCACCGCATTCATCGCAGGCGGTCGAGTGACCTTGAGAGCCGCCTTCCATCAGAATGCTTTCGCCTTCGATGTAGGACTCGCCCTTCTCGCCAACATAGTTTCCTTGATCATCCATCCACTCGCCATCCACAACGACTCCATCGACCATTTCGCCGTCGACCGAGTGTGGCACGAAACGATTCATCGGAGCTTGCGCCGTTCGCGCGGGCACCGACAATGTTCCGGGTAGTGGCTGGCCGACTCGCACCGGGGCAGGTTGTGAGCCGTAGTAGTACTCGCCTTCTTGCAGTTCGCTGCTGATCGGGTTCCCGTCCGCGTCCAAGATTTCGACGCTGGTCACTTCACCCGGCGTTTCGAAATGAGGCAAACCATCGGTGCCCGGGACGACAACGCGACCGTCGTCGGGCAGCTTCACGCGAGAAGATCGGACACCACCCGCGTCGATGTGCTGGACCTGAGCCACCGTCAGATTTCCGTCGTCTTCGTGCGAATCGTCGAACGCAGCGTGCTTGGGTTTGGTCAGCTGACGCTTCACGGGAATTCGTCGCGGCGAGTTGCCCGTCGATGCGGAGGCCTTTGTCGACTTGGTTGCCGGTTGTGTTTGCTGGGCCGGATCGGCTTTGCCTTTGATCTCGGCCTCCGACTTCATTCCGAACCGAATGGGAAACGGGAAGAAATTGGACTTCGATTTCTCAGCGGCTTCTTGAGCCAGACTGATGCTCGGTGACATCGCGATAGGGATGACCATGCATGCGCACAGCAACATGCTTGCGGGTCCAAATCGTCGTCGAATCGTGTTGTCGTTCATGTGCTATCCGGCCTTCCGAGGCTCCGAGCGGAACCGTGAATTGCGAAGCGATTGCGGAGCGTCAGCGGCAATCGCTGGTGCGTCGGCTTTCGGGGTAGCAAACTTGAGCCGAAAAGATCAAGCCGGAAAGAAAATCGCGTGCGTGAGTTTCACGCGAGATGGGTGCAATTGATGTGGTGGACGAGGCCACGGAGCCCTGAGTGCGGTGACAGAGTGCACGAATTGTTAAGCAGGGGACTCGTTGCCTCGTCCACTACCGAAGTGGTGAAGCTAGGGACGAAGGAGGCGGTCGCGGACCTCTCCGGGTGGCAGCAGGTCCAACACTTCCTTTTGGTCCGCGGAGGCTTCTTGGTAGGCCTGTTGCAGAGTTTTCAATTCGGCATCGGGACGACCACGACGTCGCAAGGCTTCCTCGGCCCAGTCACGGATCACCATCGATCGGAACCACGCGTTGGCAGATACCGTCCGCAGTAACTCCAAATCATCCTGTGGCAACATGATTTCGATTTTGTGCAACTCGCTCAGCGACAACGGAGGCGATTCAGGACCGCGTCTCTTGTCTCGCGAGCTGTGACGTCGACGTGAATCACCGATGATCGAATGGGCGATGAAATGATAGACGGCTGATTTATCCGTCTCGCCGCGGCCGTAGCGACGAAACCATTCCACCATTCGAATTGCGGCGGGCTCTTCGTCCTCGACCCGCTCCTGCACGATTTGACGCAACGTGAAAGCGATCCGCTCGATCGTTTCATCGCTCAAGCCCTTCGCCGTCACTCGCCCGATGACATTCATCGATTCACGAACACCCTCGTCGATCGCCAACTGGCGAGCTTCACCGGTTTGACTTTCGATCGATGCGAGCGTGTCGCGACTGAGTTGTTCTTTCCAACGTGAATACGCTCGCATCGTGGCCAGCAATTTCTGCGAGTCCTCCGCTTCGGCCACGCGTTTGGCTCGTTTTCGGGTCGTCTCACGTGCCTGAGGCGACAAGTTGTTGAACGTGTCCCAACGACGGTACGCGGTCGCACGCTGTTCGTCATCCAGATCCGAAATCGCTTCGAGCAATTCGTCGGTCCCACCGTACTGGTCGACCAAACGTTCCAAGTCTTTCGTTGCCGATCGGCTGGCCAGAGTCATCCAATCAGGCGACTGCTCGAGTTCTCGAATCAAATCCAAGTCGTCGGTGCTGGCATAAGCTTGGTGATCAATCGCGATCGGAAGGTCGGCAAGTTGCCGTGCGCGCGACATCGATTGCCAACGCCACGTCACCAATGCAGAAACGATCAATGCTAGGACACCAAAGACCGCAACGCGGCGCATCCACTTTCGTCTGCGTTGCTGGGGCAGGGCATCCAGACTGACACTGCCGTTGACGGGGCCGACTGGTTCCGTCCCCATCGAGGCTCGCGTGAGATCACGAACCACCATTTCCAAAGTCGTTTGAACAGAACGCTCATCGGCGACGGGTGTCGGAAGCACGTCCAACATATCCCAACCACGCTGCAGCCCTTGCAAACGAAGACGCAGCGATTCCTCGTTGATCAAACGATCTTCGAGCTCAGCACGTTCTTTCCCCGATAGCTCACCATCCAGGTAAGCGACCAGTTGCTCGTCGTCACGATCCACTGGCATTTCGCGCAGCGTCGCGTCGTCGGCATCAAAGCCCTGATCGGATCGCGATTCGTTTTTGGTTGGGATTGCCATCGAAAGGGTTTTGTCACCCGAAGCGTGACCGGTGTCGTTGGAATTGGAGTGGGACGAATTGGCTTTGTCGTCAAGCGAATGTTTCGGATCGTTCATGATGGATCCTCCTCGACAACTTCACCGGTGGGTTGTTTGGAGTTGTTATCGATTTTGATCGACGGCAGCGACATCGCTGGGTCAAACGTTCCACCGAGTTGTCCGGATTCGATGTACGGCGTCAGAGCTTCTTTCAAACTGACGCGAGCACGACTGAGCAGCGACTTCACGGCCTTGGTGCTCAGGCCCATCGTTTCGGCGATTTCGACGTAGCTCATGTTTTCAAACCGAGACAGGATCAACGCCATCCGCTGACGCTCGTTCAGCGAAGCCACGGCCGAACGAACGATCGCCGCTCGTTCGTCGCCTTCGACTTGGCGTGTCGGCATCAAACCGCTGCTATCGACCGCGGTCACCGCCAAAAACGGAGCATCGTCTGAGTCATCTGAACCACGTTGCGAATCGACTTCGCTGGTTTCATGTCTTCGCGATGCGGTCCGTTTTGAATTGCGAGCCACGTTGCCCGCGATCGTGAACAACCAAGTCGAGAACTTCGCACCGGGCGTGTAACTTTGGCGAGCCCGATAGACACGCAAAAATGTTTCTTGGGCCAAGTCCTCTGCAAGTCCTCCTCGCGGTGCCAAGTGTTGCATCAATCGAACCAATCTTGCTTGGTAACGACGAACCAATTCCTCAAACGCGCCCGCATCGTCCTCTTTCACGCGCAGCATCAACCGCACATCGGGATCAGATTGCGTGTAACGCAAGACGGTGGATTGAGTCGGCGATGTCAGGGCACTGAAGGGGGAGGAAAAAGGGCAGGGTGGGTCAGCAAAACAAAAGTGTGTTCCGGTTCGGCGGGAAACCAGTTTTCAGCATAGCGGAACACGAGCGTGAATTTTCCGGCGAAGCAACGTTGTCGACGGCCGGCATGACTGAATCAGCCACCGCCCGCAGCGACGTGTTGCAAGATGCCGTAAATCTCGATCACGTTGTCGTCCGCATCAAACACCGGATTCCCTCGCGTGAACAGCTTTCGATATTTGCCTTGGTCGTCACGATACCGAAACTTCAACTGATACGAAGTCCCTTGGGTTACGCTGCGTTCAATGGCGATCTGAAGCGATTCGCGATCGTCGGGGTGAATCGACGCGACGAAATCGTTGTAATCCGGCGCCCCGCGACGCACGTCTCGCCCGGTCAACCGAAACGCTTCTTCAGACCAATGAATCACTTGCGTTTGCAAGGTGAACGACCAACTACCTAACCCCGCCAAACGCTGAAGGTCTCGCAATCGCCGGCGGGAATATTCCAATTCGTGCTCGGCGGCCTTGCGAGCGGAAATGTCGCGAACGGTCGACAACAGCATCTCTTCCCCGGCCAATTGAACCGTCCGAGAACTGATCAGAACGTCGATCAGGCCTTTGACTTCATTTCGATCCCGCGGGCGGTCGTCGCAGATCGGATTCGCCAACTTGGTTTGCTTGGGCACGAACTGGGTTTCGAAATTGTCGATCTGGCCTTCGCGGGCCAATTGATCGATGAACTTTTCACGAGCCTTCGGGCACGCCCAAATGGTCAGCGACGTCATCTTTTTGCCGACCACTTCTTCTTTTTCGTAGCCCAACAATTCCAAGCAAGCCGTGTTGGCTTCCATCACCACGCCGTCGGACCACCGGATCAGCAGACCCGCGTCGGGCGAATGCGTGAACAATGTCGAGTACTTCGCTTGGCTCTCGCGAACCCGTTCCCGACGATCACGTTGCTTGCGAACCCGCGCTGCCGCTTCGCTGTCGGATTGCCCCGCGGATTCGTACAGAACCAACGCCAAATCCAAGTCCCCTTGCGCGGTGGCGGTGCGTGCGAATTCCAATTGAGTGCTGCGAAGCGTGTCGATCGCTCGGCGGTTGTCCGGCCAAATCTCGATGGCTTCGCGAAGCAGAGCATCAACAGCCGCGAAACGCTCGTAGCGATCGGCTCGTAATCCAGACGTTCCCTTATCTGTGTTGGTGTCTTCCACCGAATCGAGTTCGTCCAGCTCAGCCAGACGACGTTTCGCTCTTCGCACCAATCGATCACTGGCTTCGTGCGAACGGTGACCTTCGATCGCTTCGATCAACTCCTCCACCGAAGTGAACCGATCCATTGGTTCGGTCGCCATTGCCTTGAGTGCGATCTGGATCAATTCCAACTCGGTGTCGCCGAGGTTCTCTGGAATGGGTTCGATCTTGTTGTTCGCCGCAGCGCGAATGCAAGCCAGCAGGCTCTTGCCGTGATGTGGCGGGAAACCCGTGACGACACGAAACAGGATCGCACCGAGAAGATAGATGTCGGTGGCGTAGGTGATGCCAAACAGATCACCCGCTGCCAGTTCCGGTGCCATGTAGGCGGGCGTGCCACCAATCGCGTGATGCGAATCGGTGCTGGCCACCGCGGACGACGGCGTCAAAGAAGACTTGCTGAGAGCCAATCCCCAGTCGGCCACCAAGACTTCGCCGAAGCGACCGAGCATCACGTTCTCGGGCTTCAAATCGCGATGGACCAGTCCTCGCGAATGGGCGTAACGAATCGCATCGGCAACTCGCAGCAAAATGTTGAGGTTTTTTTCCAAAGAAAGCGTATCAATTTGCTGGTCCCAACTCGCTCCATCGACACGCTTCATCGAATAGAAGAGCTGACCTTCGTCATCGATGCAAAGATCATGCAGCGCGATAACGTTGGGATGATCCAGCGCACCGATCACCCGGGCCTCCGCCAAGAACCGCCCACGCGAAGACGCGTCGGCCGCGAGCTCACGTCGGAGCACCTTGATTGCAACCTCACGATCAATGGCACGCTGGTGAGCTTGATAGACGATCCCGGTGCCACCACTACCCAGCGTTCCGATCAATCGGTACTCGACATCCTTCAGCGACACGCAGTCGGCCTTGGTTGGGTCCGAGCTCAACATCGCAATCCGACGAGGCGGCAAGAAGCCTTCGCACTTCGCCAGCGTTGACTGCCCATCGGTGGGACCGCCCGCCAATGGATTGCCATCGGTTCGCGGAGCACCATCTTCGGCCCCGACGCTGCTGGGGGCTTCGATCGTCTGGGACAACTCCTCATTGAAATCGCCTGCGCCGGCCGTCCGCGGTGAAGTCAGAATGTGTGGATTCTGAGCCCAGCTGGGATGCTGCAACACACCGGCGGTCGATCCACCATTTGCGATCGCATCGAGCGAAAGCGTCAGGGTCTGCGAATCGGCAGGCATCTCTGCCAAACGGTTTGCCAGAGCGGCGTCGACTTCAATTGTTTCAATCAGGCTGGACATCAACACGTCCGAAGAGGGCATCACCCGCGAAAATGCCGGCCACATCGCCGATAATTCGCGCACCTGATTTTAGACGGCGGGGTACCGCCCACGTAGGCCCAAGAGCAGAATTCACCCTGGCATCGCCCGGAATTCAGCCCGCAAGGCCCGATCAGTTTGCCTGGACGGCTCGACCGCTCGGGGGAGCGCAAACCCACGCCACATTCGTCCACCCGGTACGTTGGGCTTCCAAGCCCGACGAAGCAACCGCTCTAATTCAAATTGACCTGGCTCCCCTCGCCCCGCTTCGAGGTCGCGCCGCTTTGCTCGACACTCCCTTTGGGAGGGTGAAGGAAAACGGCACGGCCGCCTTCGCGGAGAGTGGAGACCGGTAGTTCCTGGTGCTCGTCGGGCTTGGAAGCCCAACCTACGGAACGGAGGCGTCCGACAAGAACTACAACTCTACGGGCGCATAAAAAAACCGACGTGGTGACAGATTGGATCTGCGACACCACGCCGGCCAGGTGAATCTTCGATGGCTCAGCGATCTCCGCTCAGCCGATTTTGATCAGCCCGCAACGCGAAGCTGTGGGCGATTGACGCCGCCAAGCAAGCCGCGAATTCGCTCGAACTCTTCCGCGTCGCTGAAGTGGATCGTGATCTTCCCGCGGCTGCGAGCCGAAGCTTTGATTTCAACCTTGGTGCCGAACACCATCCGCATCTCTTGCTGCATCGCTTCGATGTGCGGAGGAACAGGTTTGCGTTTTTGACGCGAGACGTTGGTGACCTTCAATCCGGTGTCGCTGTCTTCTTCCGCACGCAGCAATTCAGCAACGCCGGTCTCAGTCTTGCGAACGCTCCAACCTTCTTCCAGGATCTTCTTAGCCGTTGCGACTTGGACTTCGACTTCGCCGATTGGCAACAGTGCCCGAGCGTGTCCCGCGGTCAATTCGCCACTGGTCACCATCTCAACGATTGGCTGTGGCAGCTCCAACAAACGCATCAGGTTGGCGATCGTGCTTCGGTCGATGCTCAAGCGGCGAGCCAGGTCGTCTTGTTTGCACTTGTGCTCATCGATGTAGCGTTTGAACGACATCGCTTTTTCGATCGCGTTCAAGTCCTTGCGTTGCAAGTTCTCGATGATGGCCAGCTCAGCGACCAAGCGATCGTCGGCTTCGCGAACTTCGGCGCGGATCGTTTTCAAACCGGCGTGGATGGTCGCACGCAAGCGACGTTCGCCGCTGATCAGTTGGTAACGACCGTCAACGATGCGAACCAAGATCGGTTGCAGCTGCTGATGGTTCTTGATCGATTCGGCCAGCGAAGCGATCTCGTCGGGATTGAATTCCCGGCGTGGCTGGAACGGGTTGGCTTCGACCGAGTCGATTGGCAACTCGAGCGATTGGATGCCAGGTTTAGGAGCGTCGTTGGTTTCGCCAGGAGGAACGATGTCGTCCATTGGCTCACCCAACAATGCTGCCAAGCCTTTTCCAAGGCGGCGGTCTTTGCCAGCGGGTGCTTTACTGGTGTTCGTTGGATTGGTTGTCGCGTTAGTCACGTTGCAGTACCTCCATGCACAGTTGGGTATAAGCGAACGCGCCGCGACTTCGCGGGGCGTACTGGAAAACGGTTTGGCCGTGGCTGGGGGCTTCGCACAGTGCGACGTCCCGAGGCACAACACTTTCGAAAACGATGTCGCCAAAGAAGTCACGGACCTCTTCGTCAACCTCACGGGTCAATTCAAGTGATTCGTCGTACATCGTCAGCAGGATGCCGCCAAAGGTCAGACGACCATCGGTGGCGGTGATGACTTTCTTGATCGTTCCAATCAGTTGTGTGACGCCGACCATTGCGAAGTACTCGCACTGAATCGGAATCAACACTTCGGTGCTGGCGGTCAAAGCCGTTTCGGTCATGGCACCCGCACTGGGCGGGCAATCGATCAAGATGTATTCGTACTCGCTCATCACACTGTCGAGATGTTTGCGAACCCGAGCGGTCGAACGATCGCCGGTTTCTGCAAGCAAGTCAGCGTCATGGAAAGAACGACTACCGGGCAACAACCCAAGATGCTGCACATCGGTTTCGACGATCGAATCAGGAAGCGATTCGGTTCCCGTCAATCCGTGATGTGCGGCGGGCGATTGGCCCAAAGCCGACGTGGCGTTGCATTGTGGGTCTATGTCGACCAACAAGGTTTTCTTGCCAGACATGGCCAGGGCGGCGGAGAGGTTGACCGATGTGGTGGTCTTCCCAACGCCTCCTTTCTGGTTCACGACTGACAAGATCTTCGCCACGTTGAATGCGTCCGAGATGGATGAATCACATTGCCGGCAATTCCGTTTGCCGGCCGACCAAGGAACTCCTTGGACAAGCGGGAAACTAGGTGAAACAAAGCTCGCGAAACAAGACTGGTTTCATAAGAAACCGGCCTTGACTTGCCATGCGTGTTTGTGCCTGCGCGAGTTTCGTGTGAAATTGGGCGAGCGACATAGCCTCAGGGAAGCTGAGTTTGACCGTTGGCCAAAGCGAGGGTGTGCTTTCCTCGTCCTGGGGCGTTGCCCCAGGCTAGGTTGAAAGAGGCCGTTGGCCATTCACGCAAGCAACGCCCCACTCGATCCTCGCTCACCCGGCTGTTGATTTAATGAGCCGTACCGCGTTAGCGGCGGTTAGTCAAACGCCAACCGGGGCCAACGCCCATCGGCTAACTGTTGTCATTCGGTATACGACTAAACCAACAGGCTGTCACACCTCGGGCTACCAAGCGACCGGAAAAACCGACTCAGTCGGGCTGGCGGATCCAGTGACGTTGCCGTTCCATCACGCTGGGTGCGGGCGGCATCGCGGGCATTTCGACTTCCGGAATTCGGAAGGAACGCGTCCGAGGCGGCTCCTGAGGCGATGGCGAACTTCGCAATTCCATCGTTGGCGGACGCAGAACTTGCTGCCGCGTATCCGGCCTCATCCGAGATTCAGGAGCGGAACTGGCCAACTGAGCCGGTGTCGACTCTTCGCGAACAGCCGGGCTGGACGCCAGATTTGCTGAGGCGGTTGCCGGGGATTGTGCAGCGACTTGTGCCTCGCTCGGCGGCGACGCCCCGTGAACGCGAGCTTCGGCCTTGCCGATCGGCGGCATCGACTGACGTGGCAACGGGTTCGAAGGAGATCCCGACAACGCATTGAATCGCTGGTCCGGGAAGTGGGGATTGCTCAGAGGAACCGCCAAATCGTTGTAAGTCAGCGGCAAACGACCGTCTCGACGTGGACGTGCGGGCTGGTGCGACGGGATGGCGTCCGGTCCAGTTGCGGCGAAAGCTTCAGACCTCGCCGGAGCGGCAAAACCTTGGCTGGGCGGGTCCGGCAGATATTGGTTGGGCCAACCGTTCGATTGCGAACGACCGGAAGCCGATTCCGGTTGGCCGGCCAGCGAAGGCTCCGTGTCCCAGGGCGGATTGAGAGGAGCAGACGTAGCGATCGCGAAAGGAGCCGACGTGGGGCCGGTTGCCAACGCGTTGGGATCAGAAGACTCAGGGTGAACCGCGTCGCGACGAAAAGGAATCGCGGCGAGTAAGCCGCCGACAACGATGATCGTGCCGAGGGTGAGATTTCGCATGTGGAGGACTCGAAGGCTGGGGGAAAAGAACATTCCAGCTTCGTCCATGAAATGGCACCGTCGATCGCTTCATGCGGGTGCCTATCGAGTTGATCGGCAACGGAAGTCACTCATCACGCAAGAATTTGTTCCGCAACGGACGACCGATTCAAACGAAAAGGTCACGGGCGGATAGGTTCGGCAACCGGAACAAGCCGACTCCCAAACCCTGTAGCTCGGTGGTCCTCCACGGAGATTTACCTGTTTTGTTCAGTGCTCGTCTCGGTGGGGGACCACCGAGCTACAGGTTGATTGTGGACAGGTTGATAGTCGACTCAGGCGGCTTGAGGAGTGGCTTCCGGCGTCACTTCTCGAATCGCGTTTGCGAGGACTCGCAGGACCTCGCGTCGACGACGGACCGGACGAGCGGCCCAGGCTCGATTGAGCACAACCTCCACGCCCAGGTAATGCACGTCGTAAAAGTGCTTTCGCATTGCTTTGGTGAGCGAATCGTTGGTCCCGCGGCCAGGATGATTTCGGCGGACGCGAAGATCGGGCATCGCGAAATACAGCTCGTCAGACAAATCCAGACACCAATCGAGTTCGTCCGCACGCCCGGGATCGTAAAGCAAACCCACGTCGCCGCGCTGCCATTGCCCCGAAGCGGAACGAGCGGCGAAGCTGCGAATGGACAGATGAACGACGTAGGGGAATTCCAGCAGCATGCCGCTCACCCGGCGTCGCACCGCATCCCGGTACGGTGTGCGAATCTCCGACAAAATTGATTTGCGTACCTTCGCAGGCAGCTTCCGAACCGCGGGCGGAAAAAGATTGCGGTGGTGGACCGACCGGCCGACATCCACCAAGTCAGCCCGGAACGGGTTTGCTATCAAATCACACTCCGCGTGCTCGGCAATGATTCGAGCGGCGAAATGGGCGTCTCGATCAACCAACGGCAGCGACAATCGCGATGACGGCGACGAGATGACCGCATCGACGCCGGAGGACGTGTCTTTCCAACCGGCGTGTGCCAAAGGCTCGCGCAGTGATTCTGGGATCCGGTCGCCTCCGGAGTCGCAGGTCACTAAGAGAGCCATCTCTGTTCTCCCGGTTTATTCCGCCGTCCAGTGGTGCGCTCGGCCGATTAGCTGTTCCAGATCCGACCAATAGTTCGGATACGTCTTGCCGGTGCAGGCAGGGTTTTCGATCTCGATTCCGCCCAGTCGCAATCCGGCCAAGGAAAAGCTCATCGCCATTCGGTGGTCATGGTACGTATCCAGGCGTACTGGATTGTCTTCGCTGACGGCGGGCTCGCTCAGCGGATGAATCGTCATCCCGTCGTCATGTTCTTGGATCGTCGCCCCAAGCTTGCGAAGCTCGCAGGCCAAATCACCAATGCGGTCGGTCTCTTTGAATCGATTGTGAGCGACGCCGCGGACACGCGTTGGTGAATTCGCGAACAACGCCACCATCGCCAGAGTCTGCACCGTGTCGCTGATCGCATTCATATCGACATCAACGCCGCGAAGCTGGCCGCCGGGCAAATCCGTCGCGATCACTCGGATGGAATCATCGCCTTCTTCGATCTGGCAGCCCATCATCTCCAGGACATCAACAAATGCGACGTCGCCCTGGGTCGCGGCTCGGCTGAGCCCCTTCACTGTAACGTCACCGCCGGAGATTGCCGCAGCCGCCCAGAAATAGCTGGCCGCCGAAGCATCTGGTTCAATCGACCAACCGATCGCGTCGTAGTCGCCCGAAATCTGAACCAGGACATCGCCCTGCGTAGCTACATCGCCCTGCGTAGCTACATCGCTCTGGGCAGCTACATCGCTCTGGGCAGCCATTGGCCATTGCAACTCGACCGACGCACCAAAGACCTGCATCGCATCGGCGGTCATCTCAACGTAGGGACGTGAGACCAACTCGCCGACGACTCGGATCTTGACGGGCTGATTTGATCGACGACTCGCCAGTGGTGCAGCCATCATCAATCCGCTGAGATATTGACTGCTGACGCTGCCGGCAACGTTCAGCTCGTGTTTGGCCCAACCCGAGGTTTGAATGTGAACGGGAGGACAACCGCCTTCGGAGACAGCTTCGATGCGACCTTCAACGACTGGCGAAAGAGCATCGACCAAGTCTCCGATCGGACGCTCGTGCATTCGGGGGACACCCGACAGAACGTAGTTGCCGCCCAGAGCTGACAGGGCGGCGGTCAAGAATCGAACCGTCGTTCCGCTGTTGGCAATATAGAGGTCAAACGGCGAATCTGATTTCGGTGCGGACTGGACGCCGGTGACCACGAGGGTTCGTCCGGCATCTCGCGACTCGATGTCGACGCCAATCTTGCGGAGCGAATCCGTCATGACGTGGGTGTCTTCGCTGACCAAGGCACCTTCAAGCTGGCTGGTGCCGCGACCAAACGCTGCCATCAACAGGGCTCGGTTGGTCAGACTCTTGCTTCCGGGAGGCCGAATGGAACCGCAGACTGGACCACCGGGAATGACTCGGACGGTGGCGATTGCGTCGGACGGTGATTCGGTGGTCGAGTTCATGAACCGGCTAGAGTCGGGTGTTCAGGTGAGGACGAAGTCCGGGGTGGATGCTGCCCAGGAATCCAAAGGGATCCAACAATCATGACCGCCAAGGTCACCGTGTGGATCAACCAAGTCGGTTCGCTGGTGGTCACGGTATGGGCCGTGATCACGCTCATCATAACCAATGATGCCAAAAAACGCCGTTCAGCACGACGGGCCGCAGCTCCCACGGACAATTTACTGACCATCAACATGATCAATGCGATCAAGGGCAATCCGATGGCACTGGTGGCGGTCGCCAAAAAAATCAACTGAGGCATCACTGGCATCCTGCGTGAAGCGGAACAAAAAGAAGAGACCGGTTGAGAGCGTTCCTTGCTCGCCGGGAACGCTCTTGTCACATGTTTGCCCCGGTTCGTGGAAGAGCGAACTTGAGCGGAACTTCAAAATTTTTGCCGGAAAATTTGGACCGACCGAAATAATCGACAAAAACTCCCCAAATTACCTCACCCGAAATCTGCCCGATTCCGATAGGGATGGTGGAGGGTTTTGTGCCCAGACGTTTTCGCAAACCGCTTGCCAATCGTCGAGCTCAAGCCCCGGGAAATGGATGCCGGAAGCAATTGTTTCCGTTCGCCCGTCTTCCCACCCGTCACAACCTCCCCCCTTTCACCTCTCCGAACCCACATGTCCGCTCGAAGAACCGCCTCTGCCGTTTTTTCGCTGATCTTGCTGGTCACGCTGGTGGTCCCATCAACCGGCTGCCGCTTGTGCGGTGATTGCGATATGGATGCCTATCCAGCTTATGGCGGAGCTTGGGAAAGAACGCTTCGAGAAACGGGGCGGGTCGGCAGTGTCTTCGATCCCGGTGGCGTGCGAGCGGCTGATATCGAGGCCCGGACCGATCCGGAAGCCGCCGATCGCCGAATCCGCGCCCAATCGCGGTACGACAACGACGGCTCATCCGATTCGGGTGAAGATCGTCAAAAGAAGTCCGACGACGAGCAACGGAAGCTTGACGAAGAGAGTCGCGGCAACGACAAAACGCCGGAACAAGAGAAGGCAGACCTCGAAGAACTGGAAAAACGTCTGGAGGGCCTGAATCTGCAAGACATCCGCTACGTCGAACCACGCGAAAACCAATCGGATTGGAACTAGCAAGCTTCGGCGGCTCCTAAAACAAAGCCCCTGTGCGTGAAATTCGATCCCCGCAAGCTCGTCGGCCCGTTCATGGCGTTGCTGCTGTTCGGCTTGGCCGTCCGGCTGCTGATCGGCGAAGCCCAAAAGGTGTCTTGGGATGACTTCGTCGCTGGATTGACCGGCGTTCCCACCGCCTACCTGATCATCGCGACATTCCTGGTGGCCCTGAACTACGGCCTCCTCATTTGCTACGACATATTGGCACTCCGATATGTCTGTCGCCCGCTTCCACTCCGGCGAGTCTCGTTGGTCTCGTTTCTTGGTTACGCCTTGGGAAACAACCTGGGCACGTTGCTCGCCGCCGCCCCGATCCGCTATCGGTTCTATCACCGTTGGGGACTGACTCACCGGCAAATCGTTGCCCTGATGAGCGTTCTGGCATTGACGTTCTGGTCAGGTGTCTGCGTGCTGGGCGGAGTCGTCCTGGTTCTTCACCCGATCGAACTACCCGCCAAGTTTGACCTGCCCTTTGGTGTGCGAACGCTGGGGGCGATCCTGCTTTCAATCGCCGTCTTTTACGCGATCATTTGCTTGGTTTGGCACAAACCATGGCCGATCGGAAAATTGCATCTGCGTCCGCCAAGCCTGGGACTTGCGACCGCGCAAGCCTCCGTCGCGATCGTGGACCTGACAATCTCAGCCACGGCGCTCTACTTGGTGATGCCCGGTGACGCGGTTGTCCCATTTCCGACCGTTTTGGCAGCGTATTTGGTAGGAATCACAGTGTCGCTGATCACGCAGGTTCCCGGCGGACTGGGAGTCCTCGAACTGATTCTTTGGACGCTTTTGGCAGACACGGTCGGAAAACCCGTGATCGCATCCGTTCTCATCTTTCGCGTCATCTATTACATTTTGCCGTTATTGGTTGGAATGGTCGTTTTGGTTGCTCATGAGATCTACAGCGGGGCGATGGAAGCTCGTCACGATGCGGAAGCGTTTGATTCCACCACCACCTAACCGTCCCGACTTTGCGGTTAGGATGGTAAATCGAGTCAAAATCTAGCCACCACAGCAACCAAATTGCCGGTTTGCTGCGTAGTACGTTCCGGTAAAATAGATGCGGACACGGAGCACGCTTGAGCATTCACTATGCGTTTGCATCTCGTCATTGTGAATGAACACTATTCGAGCGATCAAACGAGCGAGTCCTGTACTCGCCGCTACGCTGCTTCTGCCCACCTCAATCGCCCCTTCCTTGCCCTGAACCACAAGGCCGAACGATGCCACTGCTCTCAAAGCCTCTTTGGAAACACTTTTTTGGACTCGCAGTTGCGGGCGGCTTCGTTTTCGCGGTCGCCGGATGCGGTGATCCAATGGCATCGACCCAGGCCAACGACGCTCCGGTGGTGAAGTCTTCTGACACCGAATCAGGCGACACCGAGAAACCCGCCAAGACTGAAAAGGCGTCGACCACCAAGAAGACCACGCGACTTTTCACCCACAACCGATATGAGCTGAAGATGGATTCGAGCCCGTTCAACAAGCTAAGCCCAGCGGAAGCCTACGTGATTTTGCACAAGGGCACCGAACCACCTGGGGATGGCGGCTACACACTGACCAAGGATCCAGGCACGTACATCTGCAAACGCTGCAACACTCCGCTGTATCACGCGAAAGATAAATTCATCAGCCATTGTGGGTGGCCCAGCTTCGATGATGAAATCGAAGGCGCGGTCAAGCGTCAACGTGATGCCGATGGGCGCCGGATCGAAATCGTCTGTGCCAATTGTGACGGCCACCTCGGTCACGTCTTCCACGGCGAACGCCTGACACCCAAGAACGAGCGTCACTGCGTGAACTCGATTTCGATGAAGTTCATCCCGGAAGGCAAAGAGATGCCGAAACCGATCAAAGCCAGCGACGTGAAGAAAGCCGAAAAGGCGACTGAGTCGAAAGCGGCCAAGAAAGAGACCGCTGCCGAGTAACCTTCGCTCGACCTAAAAACCTTCACTCGATCCAATCAAGTGATTTTAGAAACGCGACCGTCTTCACCATCGTGTCGCGATAAATCTTTCCTCCCCCATCGGTCTTCTTCGCGTTGAAGAAACCATGGGGCTGGCCTTCGTAGAGATGCAGCTCACTGCGAACGCCGACTTCTTTGCATTCGTCGCGAAAACGCTCTGCGGTTGCAACTGGGATCAAGTTGTCTTTGGTTCCCAAGAACACGATCGATGGTGGGTCATCCTTCGTGATGTTGTGGGCGGGCGAGTACTTTGCAAATTCGTCGCCGACGCGTGCCGTTCCCCATCCGCCGGGACCGTTGTCGTAAACCGGATTGAACAGCAACATCGCCGCGGGTTTTCGCGAAACACCATCGACGACCTGGTCATCCATCGTGCCCAAGTAGGCTGCCAAATGACCGCCCGCGGAGCCTCCTCCCGAAGCCATACGCTTGGGATCGATGCCAAATTTGCTGGCGTTTGCTCGGATGTAACGAAACGCATCCGAGGCATCTTCGACGCAGTTGTCCGGGGGAGTATTAGACTTCCTGTCCAGCAAACGATACTTCACTCGGAAGCAAACCATTCCGCGGCCGGCCAGCTCCTCGCTGTGCATCGCAAACTGGCCCGGCTTCCCGCCCGTCCAACCTCCGCCATGGAAAAATACCGCGGCGGGACGTGAATCGTCAGCCGACCAATCCGCGGGTCGCGTCCAGTCGACGTACAGTTCCGTGGACTTCCCCGAAGCTTCATCCTCGACCGTCTTGTAGATGGATCGGTCTTCAACCACATCGCTCGATGATGCGTCGAGCGTGGCGTCTTGGGCAGAAACGCGATCGCCACTTCCAATCGATTGGCAAATGAGTGCGGCGGCAAAAACAAATGCAAACGAATGTCGGTGGATCATCTTGTCCTCAGCTCTTTTGAAGGGCGTCGCGAATTTCTCGCAACAGTTGAATGTCCTCACTCGGCTTGGCGACTTCTTCCTCTTCCGGCTCATCTTCCATTCGCGACCGAGCAGCGTTGATCAGCTTAATCGCTACGAACAAGGCAAGGGCGATCAACAGGAACTCAAAAATGGTTTGAGTGAATGGGCCGTAGTTCAAAATCGGATAATCCTGAACGACCAACCCGGCACCGTCGCCTTCGATAATCTTCCCCGCATCATCCAACTTGGGCGACTCCGTTTCAATTGTCAGAGCAGCCTCTTTGAAGTTGACCCCCGAACGAGCTGTCAACAAATTGATCGGTGGCATGATGATGTTGTCAACCAACGATTTCACGATGCCACTGAACGCACCGCCGATCACAACACCGACCGCCAAATCAATGACACTGCCCTTGAGTGCAAACTCTTTAAACTCTTGAACCAAACCCATAATGTCGCCTCGCTCTTTTTGCTATGCACCACTTCCGACAAAACGCAAACGCAATGCTTGCGATGAATGCGGACAGACTAGGCGAGTGACACCTGTCTACCAAGCCATTGGCTTCAATTTGCATTTACGTCAACGTTCGATTGACACTGCGTTTGAATAGTCAAAACCGCGACAGAACGGCCGGCTTCAGAGGTGACCCATCTTCCATTCCGCTAGCGTATCGGTGGTGAGGTTTCCGGAAGCTACTCGCTTGTCGATCGTCATCCCGGTGGTGAAATCACACAGCCAACCAGCAAGTACACTGGCGACTTGGCGGACCGCGTCTTGAATGCTTCCCGAATGTCACAACTGAGATGGACCCGATGAATTGGAAATGTTTCGCGAGCTTATTGGTGTTGTTTTTCCTGAGTACTCAGGTGAACGCCGATGAAGCGTCTGCGTCGAAAGACAAAGCTGCCGCCGAAAAGACAAACGATGAGCTAACGGACAAATTCGTCTCGACCGAGCATTCGTTCAGCGTCGCCGGCGAGACCATTGACTACACCGCCACCGCCGGTCGACTCGTCATGCAAACGGACGAACTCGATCCCAAGGCGGAAGTCTTCTTCGTTTCTTACACACGCAAAACAGACGACGTCACCAAGCGTCCGATCACTTTCTGCTTCAACGGCGGCCCGGGTTCGTCATCGGTTTGGTTGCACCTTGGGATGCTCGGACCAAAGATCATCCGGTTTCCCGATGACGCGTCGTTTCTGCGACCGCCCTATCACTTGGATGAAAATCACCAAAGCCTGCTCGACATCACAGACTTAGTCTTCATTGATCCGGTCAGCACCGGCTACAGCCGTCCGGCAAAGGACGTCAACAAGAGTGAATTTCATGGTTACAACGAAGACGTTCGTAGCGTTGGCCAATTCATTCACGACTACACCACGATCTTCGAACGTTGGCTTTCACCAAAGGTGATCCTGGGTGAAAGCTACGGTGGCCTCCGCGTCGCTGGACTGAGCGGTTACCTGCGTGATCACTACAAGATGGAACTCAATGGCGCCGTCGTGATCTCCGGCGCGATCAACTTTCAAACGCTGCGATTCTCGCCTAGCAACGACGTCCCCGACGTTTGTTTCTTGCCAACCTACACCGCGACGGCCTACTACCACAAACAATTGGACGGCGAACTGCAGTCGCTGCCATTGGCCGAGGTGGTCGCGCAGTCAGAGAAGTTCGCTTACCGGCAATACGCTCCCGCACTGCTGAAAGGAACCAGCATTGGCAAAAAAGAACGCCAACGCGTCGCCAAGGAACTGGCTCGTTTGACTGGCCTTTCAGAAGACTACCTGTTGTCATCCAACTTGAAGCTTTCGATGCAGCGGTTCGGCAAAGAACTGCTTCGTGACGAAGGTTTGACGGTCGGCCGATTCGACGGACGCTACACCAGCATCGATCGTGACTCAGCCGGCGAGACACCCGAGTTCGATGCCAGCGGTGCTGCTATCTTTGGCCCCTTCACGGCATGCCTGAACGACTACATGCATCGCGATTTGAACTACAAGGATCGCCGTGTCTACGAGATTCTCACAGGCAACGTGCACCCGTGGAGCTACAAACCGTTTGAAGGACGCTACGTCGACGCATCGGAAACGCTTCGTGGTGCGATGGCCGCCAACCCGTCGTTGAAATTGTTCGTCGCCTGCGGCTACTTCGATTTGGCAACGCCACACTTCGCAATGGAATACACCATCGATCACATGGGGCTGTCGCCGGAAAGAAGCAAGAACCTGACGATCAAGCATTATGAAGGCGGACACATGATGTACATCCACGAACCGTCTCTCAAACAACTCCGCAAGGACTTGGTCGAGTTCTACGACGACGCCGTCGGGCATGCGACGAATTGATCCCCGATGCTTCGCTGGGCATGTTGGAACAAGCCGTTTGGATACTTGTCTCGGTTCTGTGGTGGTGGAACCAAGGCTGGCCTTGGTCTGCTAAGTGTTTTGTGTTGATGCCCGATAGCACGACAAGAAAATTAGCTTCTCCTCTCCATCTCGGAAGGCGTGCAGTTCTTATATGCCGTGCTCGCAAGGTCGAAATCACCCTCCTGAACGCAGAGGTCGTGCAGTTTTTAAGTACTGTGCTTGCACTGCCTTAAGACCCCCGCCCGAGCAGCGGGAGGGGTCGGAAAGCGAGCGTTCAGTGAGA
>TARA_R110002073_G_scaffold220878_1_pt1 | contig 20245 bp, 17 predicted proteins | sample TARA_R110002073 | Tara Oceans TARA_R110002073 (sample SAMEA4397174) | marine metagenome | biome: Polar Biome; feature: [DCM] deep chlorophyll maximum layer (ENVO:01000326); material: water (ENVO:00002006), including particulate matter (ENVO:01000060) such as... | depth 40 m
AGGAAACACCCCTTGTTCGCAGCCGAGGGCGTTTCGATCGATGGTTTTGATCACGCCTTGCAACTGAGCACCAATCGCGAAGGCGAATTGGGAACATCGATCTGGCGGTTGTTGCGAAAACCTGCCGCTGCAAACATTTGCTCATATTCGGCAAATGTGTAAGCGTCGCCTTGGTCGGTACTCATTAGCATCGTCAGGGCAAAGGTCGCTGAGACCGCCGGAGTAACACGGTCCTCGTTCGGAATAAAATCGAGGGTGACGGCGAATCCACCGGGTTTCAATGCCGCACGTACCTTCTTCAACAGCGTGATACAGGTGTCCGTCCCAAAGTGATGCAAAAAGTTGGTCAGCAAGATGAAATCGTAATTCTCGCCAAACTCGACCGCCATCGCGTCACCTGGCAACAATGTGTATCGATCGTGGACGCCAGCAAGCTTTGCATTTTCGTTGGCGACTTCCAGAACTCGTTCAAAGTCTTGAGCAACGATTTCGGCGTCTGGCATACGTTCGGCAATCGTGATTCCAAACAGCCCGTGCCCCGCTGCGATATCGAGGACTCGCAGGGGACCGGCGTCATGTTTTTCGGCCACGAGATCCGCGATAAAGTGAGCTGCGGGTTTCATCATCGGAGCCATCGACTTCGCGAACTCGACCCAGAGCTCGAAGTCGACATTGGTGCTGCCACCATTCGCCAGTAACGTGCCCCCCTTGCGAACGGCGCCCGCCACATCGCGGTACGTATCCATGATCGCCTCGGCCGCCACAAAACCAGCGACGCTTCCCATGTAATTCGCTGACTTCTGATCCAAAAACACGGCTGCGGTGGGAGTCAACGAGTACCCGTCGACCGATTTCTCGAGAAAACCGATCACGGTCAAAAAGTCACACAGAATCCGCATCCCTCGCTCGCTAGTGCCAGTGGCGGTCGCGATCGCTGTCGCAGGCAGCGGCCCAGCACCGAGCACCGTAAACACCTTTAATTCAATCGCCGCCTTCAGCGCACCGGTTCGCTGAAATGCATTCAAGGTCTCGAAAATAATAACGGGATTAGGTTCGTTCATAAGGACGTCTCGCTTGCCGTGATCAACGTGTCACCGAGGTCACCTATTGTAGTGAAGCACGACAACGTTCGCGTTTCCGTGGTCGGTTTGATTTTATGAAATGAACAATGCGAAGTGATCAGCCATCCAGTTGGCATACTTCGACCTCGACTTCCATCACCGATTTTCCTTGCCCGTGATAGGAGCCGGAAACGGGGGGAATCCATTCGGGGTGGCGTGCGACGGCGACAGCAATGTGATCGCCTGCGACACGCAGGCCCGCGGTCGAGTCGAAACCTCGCCAACCGGTGCCGGTCAAATAGACTTCGCACCACGCGTGCGTCGCGCCGTCGCCGGGAGCCAGGTTCGGATCGTGGCGATACCCGCTGACGAATCTTGCAGCCAAACCGAGATGACGGCACGCCTCCATAAACAAGGTGGCAAAATCACGGCACGACCCGGTTCCTTTTGCCAAGGTCTCCGAAGGTCGCTGGACGCCGATCTCCTCGCGTCGACCGTATTGAAGTTGAGCCGGAATGGCTTCATTCATCTGGTTCAGCAGATCCAACGTCGGCAGTGTTTGACCGGGCTTCCAAAATCGCTCGATCCAATCCTTAAGCGATTCCGCACCACGCGTGAAAACGGGCAACATGTAGGGCAGCAGATCTTCGCGCTCGCCGACGTCATATTGAAACGGAAACTGCTGGACACGCGGATCTAAACGAACGTCGGCGGGCGTGTCTTCGTAGTGGTCGATGACAACTTCGCTGTCGAATTCAAGAAAATCCGCCTCTTGTTGGAACGTGACGACCGCAACCGAGTTTCCATGGGCGTCGCGGTGCCAATGAATCGCGTGGTCGGGCTGGATCGCCAATTGCGACGAGACAATACGAATATCGTGGCCTTCCCGAGGCCGCAACATCACCTTGTGTGCGTGCAACTTGACCGGCTGGGGATATCGGTATCGCGTTTTGTGTATTATTTTGAGTCGGCGCATGTGTAAAGCTTATCGGACACAGGGCTCTAGAAACTACCCCTTGCGGCAAACGAAGACTCGATGGACTCAGAAGACGACGTGATGCAGGCACTGGCCGCACACGATGAAGCGGTGAATCGCTATGGGCGGACCATTTGGGTTGGTGCCGAACCTACTTACACCGACCGCGGCTCCGAAACACCGCAATGGTTGTTTAACGCACTCGGCGACGACAAGCTCCAGCGGGGCCAGCGGATGTTGCAGCGGATCGCCAAAGCCAATCCTGGGGCGGCCGTTTTGCATTGCGTGGGACGTCAATACAGCGGCGAACCGTGCCCACGCTGGAGTCTGGGGCTCTATTCACGTCGTGATGGCCACCCTGTTTGGACAGGGCCACCCGATGTCTTGCTGCTTGACAACAAGACGGATGGCAAGACGCCCGAGGCGACGGCCGAAATGGCTGCCGTCGCACTGAGTTCGGTCTTGAACTCAAACGGCTTGACTGCCGTGACGCTCGCCGATGCGTTGTCCAACCGAGTCGTTTTTCGCACCGACGGACAGACGCCCGTTACCGACGTCGCAGCGCAGCCACTACTGAATCGGCCATCGCTACACGGCGAGCAGGTCGAGGGGGCCGAAGTGACCGATTTGTTAGCGGAGGATGGGACCTACCTGGTGGTTTGCTCGGATTCGCAGGATGCGTTGCGAGTGGAGTTACCGCGGGTGCGTGATGTCGGTGAATTTGAGCGATTGTTGTCCGCGGTGGCGACGGCGTCGCGACAAGTCGGAGTTCGTGCGATCCTACTGTCCGGATTTCCGCCGCCAGTCGACGCGGCGGTGGCGTGGACGACGATCACCCCCGACCCCGCTGTGATCGAAGTCAACATGGCGCCAGTCGGATCTGCGACCGATTTGCTCGGCCGGCTGCGAGAATTGGCGGCCGCTGCGGACGACGAAGGATTGGCGACGTATCGGCTGCAGTACAATGGCGTCGAGAGCGATTCGGGAGGCGGCGGGCACATCACCTTTGGCGGAGTCGAGCCCTCGGCCAGCCCGTTTTTGAACGAGCCGAGTTTGTTACCCAGTTTAGTGCGGTATTTCAATCGACACCCGTCGCTTTCTTACCTGCACGCTGTCGATTCCGTCGGCTCGGACAGTCAAGCGCCGCGAGTCGATGAAACACTCTCGCAAGCATTGCCAGAACTTTCGCTTGCACTCGAGCTGCTGTCGCGTGTTGAGAATCCGCTGCCGGAGACGATTTGGGGGACGCTCGCCCCATTTTTGTCCGATCCATCGGGAAACAGCCATCGAGCAGAGATCAATATCGAAAAGTTGGCGAACCCGTATCTCGGCAGCCGTGGTCGACTCGGTTTGGTCGAGTTTCGCGCGTTGCGGATGGCGGCCGATCCCGAGACGATGGCGTCGTTAGCAGCGTTGTTTCGCGCCATCGTCGCCATGCTTGCCGAGTATCCTACAAACGAACCGTTGATCGATTGGGGCGAATCGCTGCACCAACGTTTCTCGCTGCCTTACTACTTGCAGCGTGATCTCAAAGAAGTGCTGGCGGATCTCGAGAATCACGAGCTAGGACTTGCTGCTCCCTTGATCGATCGAGTGCTTTGCGATCGTCATCGCGTCTTGAAATCGTGTGTGCTAGGCGATTCTCGACTCGAGTTGCGTCGGGCATTAGAGTTCTGGCCGCTGGTGGGTGACGTTGCAACGCAAGAACGAGGCGGGTCGCGATTGATTGACTCAAGCACCTCCCGAATCGAAGTCCGATTGCGGTCGGCCAATACCGAGTCGCTGGGCGAATGGACCGTGTCAGTTGGCAATTGGGTCATTCCACTTCAAGACGAGGTCGACGACGAGGGATCGATGCGGTTGGCGGGACTGCGTTATCGCAGCTTTGTTCCGCTGGGCGGCCTTCATCCCACGCTCGGTGCTCAGTCGCCGCTGACGTTGACTCTGACGCATCCGGCTGACGGCACATGGCAGATCACTCTACACGAGTGGCATCCGCTGGGCGAACCGTATCCGGGATTGCCGTCGACAATTGCCGAGGCCCGCCAGCGACGCGAGAACCGTTGTGTCGTCACGCCGCTTGACGAGCCACCGACCGGGTTAACACCTCCGCCTGTTGAGGCGTTGGGCCAGTGCGTTGTCGATCTGCGCTGGCAATAAGCTCGGCATCCCCACTTCATGGCAGGTTAAGGTCGCGATGTCGTGAACCTGGTCCGCATCGCAACCGAGCCCCGTTACTGATCGAGATTTGCGTTTTCTGGCGGGTAAAGCCATCTCTGAAACAACCAGGTCAGCAGCGGCATTACTCCCCACGTCATCATCGCGACACTGATCGCGGCAATTCCTGCACTGCCGATCGCCGGAGGAAGCGAGAGCGTGTAGGGTTTGAGGAAACCGACCAGCGGAAGCACCGCCGCATAGACCGCAATCCAGACGACGATCGCCATCTTGTATTTCGGCGGCGCCGTCAGATTACCACCGTCGTGATGCGGCAGTTCGAACCATGTTTCCAATCCCGTCAAGTGATGGATGTCGGCGGGTTTGCCTTCGAGAGGCTGCAGTCGGGCGACTTTCTCTTTGCGTTCCGCCGAGTGATGCCAGCGATGCATGTTTTCGACCGAATCGAACTTCGAGATCACGCGGTAATGTCGGTCACCCGATTGCTGCGGCCGCAGCACTAGCGATCCAAGATGTCCGGGAAAGGTGAGTGACGTGCGGATCAAGTCGCCTATCGCCTGTTCCCACTCACGCTCTTTGCCCGCTTTAGGAAACGCGGTGACAAAGATCGTCGCGGGCTGCGTGGATTCCAACGCGTCAAGGTTCGCAACCGGATCCACATTAGCTACAGCTTCGGCAGTCGTCTGACAAGCCAATCCATGGACGAATCGCTTTGGTCGCGGCAGGATACCACTCCGCAAACTCATTGACATTCCTCCTTTCGCAACGACTCTCGCGTCTTTTCTAAAAGTGCAATCATCTGCTTGAGCTCTTTTTGACTAAGACCCTTTAGCAGACTCGACTCGAGTTTTTTGAGCATCGGAATCGCTTGATTGCAGAGTGATTCGCCTTGCGGGGTAATGCTGACATACACCACACGGCGATCTTCGCTACAACGCTGACGCTCGACCCGTCCTTGTTTCTCGAGTCGATCGACGACACCGGTGATCGCCGGAACGACCTGAATCATCTGTTGCTTGATCTCGCCGCAGGTGAGCGGCCGCCCCTCCGTTTGGAGGATTCGCAACATATTAAACTGAGTTAGCGTCAGGTCGTGATCGCGAAAGAATCTCGCGAGTCGGTTTTCGAGCTGGTCACCGGTGCGGAGCAGGCTAACGAGCGTTTCTTGTTGCAGTGAAGCGAACGGTTGCTTGCGATAAAGTTCGGTTTGCAGATTTTGAGGGGGCATTGAGCTCTTCCAAGGTACTTGACGTGCAATTAGTTTACGCGTAAAACATCAGCGGTCAAGCGGGGAACATTGGGGACACTCGCTGCGCTTATCCGCTTTCCCCTCGGTTAAACACAATGAAACATTCGTCAAACCTGTTATTCAGTTTGCTGCTAATCGCGGTGGCAGGATGTCAATCAAAGAGTCCACCGCCGGCCGAGGCTCCCGCGATGCCGGTCCCCGAGGTCGAGACTGCAGATGCTACGACGCGAAAGATCATTGATTATCGTGAATACACCGGTCGCACCGCAGCAGTGAATTCGGTGGAAATACGTGCTCGCGTAAGCGGGTATCTGCTGCAGAGCCCCCGCTCGGCCGACAGCGACCGTGTGCAACCGGCCGAACCCGCGAAAACGGATGCGACTTCGAGCAGTTTGATCCCCGAGGTGAACGTCAACGAAGGCGAGCTGGTCAAGCAGGGAGATCTGCTATTTATGATTGATCCTCAGCCTTATGAGTTGGCGTTACAGCAGTCAAAAGGTTCACTCGAAGCAGCCGAAGCGAGACTGAAACAAGCCAACAAGGATCTGTCGCGTTCCGATGCGTTGCTTGATCGCAATGCCACCAGCGCCGCGGAATACGACCAAGCCGTTGCGGCGGTCGCTGAACTACGAGGCCAGATCGAGAACCTGCGGGCGACCGTTGCCCGCAATCAACTGGATCTCGACTACACCCGTGTCCGGTCTCCGATCGATGGGCTGCTTGGTCGCACGTTGGTCACCAGCGGCAACCTGGTCGCGGCCGACACGACGATACTGACCACCGTGGTTTCGGTCGATCCGATCTACGTCGATTTTAACGTCGATGAGCAATCGGTACTCGATTACCGAAAGCGGATGCTTGAGGGCGAGGTCAAAGATGCTCGCCAAACATCGATTCCGATCCGCTTGGGGCTAGCTAACGAAGATGGTTTTCCTCACGAAGGATCGATCAATTTTGTCAACAATATCACCGACCCAAGCAGTGGCAATACGCTTGTGCGTGGGACATTTAACAACGACACGGGGATACTTTCGCCAGGTCTGTTCGCTCGGATCCAAGCGCCGTTCACGTCCGAATACGAAGCGGTTTTGGTTCCCACAAAGGCGATCGGCATGGATCAACAAGGTCGTTTTGTGATGGTGGTTGGCGATGGAAACAAGGTTCAGCGTCGCAGCATCAAGATGGGCGATATCGTTGACGACATGACGGTCATCCGTGAAGGCGTCAAACCGGGCGAGACGGTGGTAACGTCGGGACTACAGAAAATCCGGCCCGGTAGCGAAGTGCGTCTTCAGGGAGCGAAGTCGTGATTAGCAACTTCTTTATCAACCGTCCCGTCGCGGCAAACGTGATCGCGTTCATGACGGTGATCTTGGGGATCGTCGGACTGGTGAATCTGCCGGTGGAACGCTATCCCAACATCACACCGCCAACGATTCAGGTTACCGCGAACTATCCGGGTGCAAGTGCCCAGGTGATGACCGACACCGTTGCCGCGCCTCTGGAGCAGCAGATCAATGGTGTCGAAAACATGCTGTACATGCAGTCGACATCGTCATCCAACGGCAGCTATTCGTTGACCGTCACATTTGAAGTCGGAACGGATCTCGAGGAAGCTCAGGTTTTGGTGCAGAACCGTGTGGCACTCGCCGAGCCGTTTCTGCCATCGGATGTACGACAACAAGGGATCTCGGTGCAAAAACGGTCGACCAACATTCTGCTGGTCGTCTCGCTGACCTCGCCCGATAACACGTTTGACAGTTTGTACCTTTCGAACTACGCCAACCTGCGTCTGAAAGACGAACTCAGCCGCGTTGAGGGTGTGGGTGACGTTACCGTCAGTGGCACCGGGGCGTACAGCATGCGGATCTGGGCTGACCCGACCAAGATGGATGCTCGAGGGTTAACGTTCACCGATCTGATGACGCAGTTGCGACAACAAAATGTTCAAGTCGCTGCAGGGCAAATCGCGCAACCGCCACTGGATGATTCGCAAGCCTTTCAGTACACGATGACGGCGCTGGGACGACTATCGGATCCGAAACAGTTCGAGGACATCATTGTCAAAGTCGGCGAGGACGGCAGTTTGACCTACCTCCGCGATATCGCTCGCGTCGAACTCGGGGCGCAGACCTATGACACGTTTGCGCAAAAGGGGGGAATCAGTTCTGCCAGCGTTTTGATTTACCAACTGCCTGGCGCGAACGCACTGGATGTCGCCGAGGGAGTCAAGGCAGCGATTGCGGACCTCTCCGAATCGTTCCCTGAAGGCTTGCAGTACGACATCCCCTTTGACACGACAATCTTCGTTTCCTCGGCGATTCACGAAGTTTACAAGACACTGTTCGAAGCCGGTGTGTTGGTTTTGATCGTGATCTTGGTCTTTCTACAGAATTGGCGTGCGGTCTTGATCCCCGCGACGACCGTTCCGGTGACCATCATCGGCGCGTTTGCGATCATGCCGCTGCTTGGTTTTTCCGTTAACCTGCTGACCTTGTTTGGATTGGTGTTGGCAATCGGTATCGTGGTCGACGATGCGATCGTGATTGTCGAAAACGCATCGCATCATATCGAAAGGGGCGAGTCGCCCAAAGAAGCTACGATTCGCGCCATGAGCGAAGTGACCGGACCGGTGATTGGGATCACAGCGGTGTTGATGGCGGTGTTCATTCCGACCGCGTTTTTGGCGGGGATTACCGGACAACTATATCGGCAATTTGCATTGACGATCGCGGCAACCGCGTTTCTAAGCGCGGTCAACGCGTTGACGCTGAAGCCAGCTCAGTGTGCATTGTGGTTGAAACCGGCGAAACCCGAGCACGAAAAGTTCTTTCTGTCGCGATGGTTCAATCGCGTGTTTGGATGGGTGGAAACATTCTATGTGTTCTGCGTTCGCGGTCTGATCCGTGGCTGGCCCGTGGTGATGTTGGCGTTTGTGCTGACCACAGCGGGCACGGTGTGGTGGTATCAAAAAGTACCGACTGGTTTTTTGCCGACCGAAGATCAGGGGTACTTGATCACGGCGATCCAATTGCCTGATGCGGCGTCGCAGGACCGGACCCGGGAAGTAGTCGAACAGATGAATGCGATCCTTGCGGAACAGCCGGGCGTAAAGACTTGGTTTACGCTCGGTGGCATGTCGCTATTAGAAGGAAGCCAGTCGTCCAACGCGGCGACGATGTTCATCGGATTAAAGGATTGGGAAGAACGTACAACGCCGGAACTGCAACAAGGACCGCTGATTGGCCAGATCACTCAAAAGTTTGCCGCAATCAAAGACGCGTTCATTCTGGTCATCCCGCCTCCGGCGATTCAAGGCTTAGGCACCAGTGGCGGTTTCGAGATGCAAGTCGAGGACCGCGGAGGAGCGGGGCTGGATGAATTACAAAAGGCGGTCAACGAGTTGCTCGCCAGTGCGGCGAAGCAGCCCGAACTTGAACGAGTCAACTCGACGTTTCGCGCCGGGGTGCCTCAGTTGTACGCGGATGTCGATCGCGCCCAAGTGCTCAGCATGCAGATCCAACTCGGCGAGGTATTTACGACGCTGCAAGCCGCATTGGGATCGGCGTACGTCAATGACTTTAACAAATTCGGACGCACCTATCGCGTCACACTGCAAGCCGACGCGCCGTACCGAGACGAGGTGGATGACGTGCGTCGTTTGAACGTCCGCAATGCCAAGGGCGAAATGGTGTCGCTGGGCAGCTTGATCCGGGTTGACGAAACTTTTGGACCTCAGATCATCCGTCGATTCAATCTGTATCCGTCCGCGAATGTGACCGGGTCTGCGTCGGCGGGAACCAGTTCGGGCGAAGCGTTGCAAACGATGGCTCGCTTGGCAAAGGAGCAATTCCCAGAGTCCATCGGCTTTGATTGGAGCGGCGTTTCGCTGCAAGAAAGTCAAGCCAAGGGTGAGGAAATCTACGTGTTTGGTTTGGCGGTGTTGATCGTCTATCTCGTACTGGCGTTTCTGTATGAAAGTTGGGTGCTGCCGTTTGCGGTCATCCTGGTCGTGCCACTCGGACTTTTGGGCACCGTGGCTGCGATCTCGATGATGGGAATGGACAACAACACATACGTCCAGATTGGAGTGGTGTTGATCATCGCGCTTGCCAGCAAGAATGCGATTCTGATTGTCGAGTTTGCTCGTGATTTGCGGATGCAGGGCAAATCGATTCGCGAAGCGGCACTGGCGGCGTCGCGGATGCGTTTCCGTCCGATCCTAATGACCTCGTTCGCATTTATTTTGGGCGTCTTGCCGCTGGTCTTTGCGACCGGGGCGGCAGCCGCGAGTCGGCGTTCACTGGGAACGGCGGTGTGCGGCGGAATGATCACATCGACCGTCCTGGCGGTCTTCTTCACCCCTGTGTTCTACGTTGTCTTTCAGTGGATCAGCGAGCTGCGGCAACCTCCGGCGAAGCAACCCGAACCCGTCGAGCTGGTTTCGTAGTCCACGTTCCCGCTTGGTTCCCAGGCTCGCTGACTTGGGAACCCGAGAAACTGCAGGCTGCTGCCGGTAAGCGAGACAAAAACACAAGCTCGAGGCGTCCAGACGGGGGCCTCGGTGTGCAGTGCATTCCCAGACAGGTGCCTGGGAATGCGTGTTGCTCGTTTGATTGGCTCGTTATTTGCAAGGTCGTCTAAGACACTTTGCACTGCAGAACAAGCATCGTTTGTTAACGCTTGATTCTCGCTCCCGCGACCACCCCGAGGAGTCCTATTGATGAAAACCACCATCGTTGCCATGGCATTGACCCTGTTTCTGGTTTCCTCCACCGCCGGAGCCGGTGATCCGACCGGCGATCCTCGCTACGAGCACCCCGTGGTGAAAGATCACGGCGGTGTCGTTGTTTTGCCCAACGCGGCTTACCAGCCGAAGCGAAGTGCCAAAGTGATCCTCGATATAACGTCCGATAAGATGGAGGGAGGCGTGTTGCTGGGGCTAGATCGAGCTGCCTTGATCCTGAATCAATACACCGCAGCCGATGCAGGCACCGACCACGATTTTAACATGACGGTTATTCTGCACGGCCCGGCGACCACCGCGGCACTTTCGGATGAAGCGTTTGCGAAACATGCATCGTCCTACAAAAAGGATTTGGGCAAAGCCAAGAACCCGAACCGCGAGATCGTCAAAACATTGACCGGCGCGGGAGTCGAAATTGTGGTCTGTGGCCAGGCGCTGGCGCATCATGGATTTGCGACCGACGAGGTGTTGCCGGAGGTCAAAGTCGCCGTCTCTGCCGCGACCGCGAACATCCAGTTGCAGATGTCCGGCTACGCCTACATTCCCTTCAAGTAAGGGGGGAATTGGCAAGTGACGATGGAGCAGCCTCTGCATTGCGCAATGTCCATGCCACACTATCTCGCTATCAGAGCGAAGCTGAGGCTCCATTCGAAAATGACTTCGTCATTTCCAAGATGTTACCCGAATGACATGTACTTTGGATGTAGTGGGCGAGGCTGCGAGTCCCAGCGACTTAGTTGCACGACGGGACTCGTAGGCTCGTCCACTACAGAGAAAACACTTCCCGCGTGATTTGTAACAAAACTGGAATCACGAAGTTATTTCCGAACAGTACTTTAGGCTCCGCAAGCACGCCGAGAGTCCAATTAAATTCATTTCGGCAAAAACCACACGAACCAATTGGCTTCGTGGGATGCCCTGCGCCCGCATTACGCCAAACTTGCAAGTTCGTGAGCGCCCCGCTGCGATCACGGTGTTCGCGACTGCCAAAGACATGATCGCCAAGCCCCCACTTGTTTCGCTGTCGATCCAACCCACGTTTGCAAAATAGTGCAGCGCATCCCCTTGTAGCCGAATCTCGGATCTGCCATGTTGTTGCGACTGATTCTCAGTATCAGTCGATTTCAACGACGCAGCAAGCGACGGGCTTATCGTTGCCCTTTAGCCAGCCACGCTCGGTCCCTATCCAACAGCCGCAGATCACCAGCAAGGTGAACTGCGCGTGTCTTAGGGGGTGATCCCTTAACTCGTGTGTCTCTGGCTAGAGAAGTTTGATGCCTGATTACAGTGTTTGCCTTAGCTCGTTTACGCCCACGACCTACTTGAAACGATCCGCGTTCACGCTTGTTGGGCTGCTGGAGGTTGTTGCGATCATCGGCGTGTTGGTCGCTGGGTTGTTGCCCGCAGTTCAAGCTGCTCGCGAACCGGCGGGGCGAATGTCCTGCAGCAACCATTCGAAACAGATCGGCTTGGGACATCATAACGATGCCTTTGAATTTAAAGACCAATTCCCAAACGCCGGCTATCCGGGGATTGGTTACATCAACGATTATTCGTCAATGGCCAAGATGCTGCCGTTTCTGCAACAGCAGAACCTGATCGAGTTGATTGATTTTGAAAAACAAATAGGGCATCCCAACACGGACGAACTTCCGGCCGATCTTCATGAGGCTGCAGGCACCGCTTCTTTGCTCCAGCACCACTGCCTCGATCGCGAAACCTTGCATGCGTTGTGGTTGCGAGCGGGTTGCGAGGTCGACGGAGCGTTTTTGTCGCGATCCAGCGTGATCGTCTGAGCCCACGAAGCACCGCTGAAATATCGATTCGCGAGGCACTCGATCCATTGAAGAGAAACACGTATGGACTCAATCAATTCCCCCCCAAACCCAAAACGAAGCCGCAGTCGACGATCCGTCTGGCTACGTTTTCTGATCCATTCCCACTGGATGAGTTCGGCGATCAGTTTGGTGGGCATGATTTTGTTTGCGATCACCGGGATCACGCTGAACCATGCGTCGCAGATCGAAACGACCCCGACAACACGAACATGGTCCGAGGTGTTGCCGTCTCGATTACAAGCGTCCATCGCATTGTCCATTGACGAAGACTCCGCCGAGTTACCTGAGGCGGTCTCGGAATGGATCGGCAATCAACTTGCGATTTCGATTCCGAACCATCAAGCGGATTGGTCCGAGGACGAGGTCTATCTTTCGATGCCGGGCCCGGGATCAGACGCCTGGCTTGCGATCGACCGCAGCAGTGGCGCTGTGGAATTTGAATCAACCCACCGCGGATGGATCTCCTTTTTCAACGATCTACACAAGGGCCGTCACACCGGAGTCGCATGGAGCTGGTTTCTTGATGTCTTTGCCGTCGCCACATTGGTGTTTTGTATCACTGGCTTGTTGTTGCTTTATGAACGCGCTACGCATCGACGATGGACATGGCCGTTGGTAGGGCTCGGATTAATCGCCCCTTGGATCTTGATCATCTTGTTCATTCACTGACACTCTGACCGAAGAAGCAAATGAAACTTTTGTTAACCGCAGCGCTACTGACCCTTGGCTTCAATTCGATCGCGAGCGCGAACGACGACACTGTCAAACTCGAAGCCACCGTTGAAATCCCCAAACTGAATGTCTCGGAGTACCATCGCCCCTACGTTGCGGTCTGGGTTCAAGACCAAAACCGCAACGTGGTCGCCAATTTGGCTGTTTGGTACCAAATGAAAAAGGGAAATGAAGGCGAGGGAACGAAGTGGCTTCCCGACCTTCGCCAATGGTGGCGTCGCTCGGGACGCAGTCTTGAACTGCCCGTGGACGGGGTCACCGGGGCAACCCGCCCGGCAGGCCAACATACGTTGAAATTCGCAAGCAATGACAAGCGACTGGCGGAACTCGAGTCCGGCGAATACGAGCTGATTGTCGAAGCCGCTCGCGAAGTCGGCGGTCGTGAAATGGTGCAAATCCCGTTCTCATGGCCGCCCGCGAAGGCAACGACTCACAGGGCGTCCGGCGAAACCGAGCTTGGTGAAGTCTCGCTGACCTTAAATCCGTAAAAACTTTGTGAATGTCCTTACGCCGAACTTAATTTCACCCCCATGTCTAAAAGAGAACCTATGTCCCGCTTCTTCTTTGCTTCGTTGATCGTTGTTTTACTCGCCCCCACCGGTTTCTGTCATAAAGTTTGGTTGCGTCCATCGCAAACCGTGCTTTCGGGAACGGAGCCGTGGATCACGGCGGATGCCGCTGTCTCGAACGATCTGTTTTACTTTAATCACTTTCCACTGCGTCTGGATCGCCTCGTCATCACCGCCCCCGATGGTAGCGTCGTGGAAGCAGAGAACGGTGCGACCGGAAAGTATCGCAGCGTGTTCGACTTATCGCTGAATCAACGAGGGACATATCGTATCGCGATTGTCAATCATGGTGCCTTTGCCAGTTGGGAAGAGGGGGGTGAGCGGCGACGATGGCGTGGCAGTGCATCCGAGATCGCCAATGCAATTCCCGCCGCCGCCGAGAACTTGCAAGTCACGGAGAGCTTGAGCCGCATTGAAACCTTCGTGACTAACGGAGCCCCCACGGAAACCGCGTTGCAGCCCGTTGGCAAAGGAGTCGAGCTTGTCCCGGTCACTCACCCCAATGATTTGTACGCGGGGGAAACGTGTAAGCTTCGTTTGTTGGTCAATGGGAAACCGCAAAGTGATCTGCAAGTCACCGTCATTCGCGGCGAAACACGGTACCGCAACCAACAAGACGAACTACGGTTTACCACCGACGAACGCGGTGAATTTTCCGTGACTTGGCCGGAATCGGGAATGTACTGGATTGAAACTAATAGCGAAGATGACGCTACGAGTATCTCCCAAGCCGAGCGTCGACGAATGAGTTATACAGCAACACTCGAAGTATTGCCTCAGTAAGCAGCCGCCCCGACGACTACATCAGGCTCTAGGGATCAGGTGAGCTGGTACCGCACCAGGTACCATCCAGATCCGATCGAGCAGACGGCTTGCAATTCGTGAGCATCCAAAAGTCCACCGACGAATGACTGGGGACGGCCTTGCGGAGGATGCCATTCGGCCCAGTCGCCGCCATCAACCCCAGCCAACTGCAACTTGATCGATCCGTCGCTGCCACGCTCGACCACGCTCACGTAGACCGTCTCACTCGCCAATCGTGGCGAGTGCAAGAGGACCAACGTCGTAGGGCGACCAAATGGGTAAGCCATATAGGGCCCGATCGTCGGCAGCTCGCCATCGGTGGTCGGCCAGTCGACTCGAAGGGGAGCGACGATCGACTCGAGTTCATCAACGCGGCACGCAAAGCGGATTCGTTTCGCTTGCCATGCGATCACGTCATGATGAATCGCGAGCGAACACCACAACGCGACCATCGCGGTAATCGCCAACAGCGAGCGGACGGAGCGAGTGTTTTGGCTATGCGGGCGTCGGCCCAGCGTTGCGGTTAGCAGCGTGATCAAACTCGCGAGCGCCACCACAATTGTCGTTACAATCACGATCGCTCGCGGCCACCCCACGTGCAAAACGAGTTGTTTCGGCGTGGAAAAAGCGAACTCGATCGTGGTTTCAAACAACGGGTCCACTACGGACAGAATCAGCATCGTCGTCAAAGATACAAGTTGAACACACCAAATGCTTTTCACTTTGATTCCCAAAATCTCCTCCCTCCCACCGTAGCGGAAGTCGCCAAGACTTTCGTTCCACGACGTACGCGCCTGCCGAAACTCTTGCCGAGTCTCGCTATGAAAACGCTTCGCAGCGTTACCCCAATCGGTCAAGTGAATGTCCCCACCAATACTTCCAATCCATTTGCTTCGTCGTTGAACGCGAGCGTCGCCACGCGACTCGCAATACGCCAACGCCATCAACGCAAAACTGGTCGCCAGATTCTTGTCATTTCATAGTTTCGCAATCGACCGTTCCCGTAGATACCGCCATCCGGCTTGACATAGCCTTCGAGCGCCTTCAGCCCCTCGGCAACCATTGGATCGTCGGTTCCGCGGCCGTTGCGAAGTGCGGCGGTGATCGCCAATGCGGTCACGCCCGGGCCAACTTTATCCGAAAAGGTGCCCGCATCGGATTGCCCCATTTTCGCCAGAAACGCAAGCCCATTGGAGACAATTTCCTGTCGCAACGATTCGGATTCGGATGGTTTTTTGGACTCCTCGGCCACGGTGGGAAAGCATGTCATGCCAACCGCGATCGCGGCGACAAAAATCCGTCGTCCGCGGTGAAATTTCCATCGTCCAGTCATCTAATGTCTCCAAAAAACTAACGTTTACCGCATTTATTGCCTGCGGCAGTCATGTGGAGACAGAGAAAAGCAAGCGATGTGCCGTCAGCTGAAATGCGTGATCTTAATCAGCCCAACTCAGATCAGTCCCAGTGATTCGATCGCCTCGGCAACGCTGGTAAAGCCGGCGATGTTAGCGCCTCGCGCGTAGTTGCCTGGAACGCCGTACTCGTCGGCCGTCGCCAGGCAGCGATCATGGATGTCTTTCATAATGGAAGCCAATTTGCGGTCAGTAAATTCAAACGACCACGTATCACGAGACGCATTTTGTTGCATCTCCAATGCGCTGGTTGCGACACCCCCCGCGTTGGCGGCTTTTCCGGGGGCGTAGGCGATGCCCGCTTCGATAAACAACTCGATTGCTTCGGGGGTGGTGGGCATGTTCGCCCCTTCGGCAACCGCAATACATCCATTTTCAAGTAGCGTCGCGGCATCCTTTCCGGTCAACTCGTTTTGCGTCGCACACGGTAACGCAACGTCGCATTTCGTTTTCCAGATGTTACCGTCGCGATGATAACGGGCGTCCTCGCGAAATTCACAATACCGCCGGATCCGCCCGCGTTCCACTTCCTTGACTTGCTTTAGTGTCGGCAGATCGATTCCCGCCTTATCGTAGATGTAACCGCTCGAGTCGGAACAGGCGACCACGCGTCCACCGAGTTGCGTCACCTTTTCGATCGCATAGATTGCGACATTTCCAGAACCGGAAACGATACAAGTCTTGCCATCAAGTGATTGGGATCTGGCACCCAGCATCTCTTGAACAAAATAGCCTAATCCATATCCGGTCGCTTCGGTGCGAACCAGGGCGCCGCCAAAGCGTAGACCTTTGCCGGTCAGCACACCCGACTCGTAGCGATTACTGATGCGTTTATATTGTCCAAATAGGTATCCGATCTCGCGTTTCCCGACTCCGACGTCACCAGCAGGAACATCGGTATATTCCCCTACATGACGACACAGTTCCGTCATAAAGCTTTGACAGAACCGCATGACCTCGGCGTCGCTGCGGCCTTTGGGGCAAAAGTCACTGCCTCCTTTACCTCCGCCGATTGGCAACCCCGTCAACGCGTTTTTGAATATCTGTTCAAACCCTAGAAATTTGATGATCGACAAATTCACCGATGGATGGAACCGCAAACCACCTTTGTAGGGGCCCAATGCACTGTTGAACTGCACGCGAAAGCCGCGGTTGATATGCACGTGTCCTTGATCGTCTTGCCATGGGACGCGAAAGATGATCTGACGCTCAGGTTCGCAGATACGTTCGATGATCTTTTGCTCGGCAAAGCGAGGGTACTTTGACAATACCGGTCCCATCGAAGAGAAAACTTCTCGAACCGCTTGGATAAATTCTGTTTCGCCATGGTTGCGTTGTTGAACGTTCCAAAAGACTGACTCTAGCTTTTCGTCCATCGTGACTTTCTGATGTAGGATGCGTCGGGGGGGGGCTGCACAAAGATTGATTTTCAAACCGAACGACCGAATGCTATCGGTGCGATTCTTGCACCGGGAAAGCAACTGGCATGCCGGTGTTCCAACCGCAGCAGCAGGTTCGTTAACCGTTTTGGCCCCCACCACGATTGGATGGTGACGAATCTGCGGATAACGCCAAAACGCAGCGCTGTGAAGCATTTCGTAGCGAAACTCGTGAAGAGTTTCGGGGGGCGTGCGTCAATCGAACGAAAGTATTTCACGAATTCCGCCACGCTGAAAATGCACGACCTCTTATAGGAGAAAATGCTTGGCCGCGTTCGCGAAGCGTCTAGCCAAGGCAGCTGCGAAGTGACCGTCGCCGTGCCGACCGAATCCCGGCGACACCCCATGATCGAGTGTCAGATGATTGCCGCCGTGCCTTGATGGCGACATTTTTTCTCGTTGGTGCATATTTTGCCAGCACCGAGAAGGCAACCCCGATCGCGTCCGCCGCCAAGTGTCAGCTTTAAGTGACGCGATGTAACCTTGCGTTGACAGATTAACGTTATTTAAACCGCCGCCGACACGCTATTTAGACGATCCGTAGCACTGCTAGGGTGGCTCGGCTCACAAAACAGATCAAAACCACTCACGCGAGAATGTTTGGAACAACGTTTGCTTTCTGACAAGAAAGTTCGAGTGCGTTGTTGTGTGCCAATTCTTCGAAGGAAACAATTGTGGCGATTGCAATTAGAAACAGTGAGGTCACCATCCAGACCAATCACGGTCTTGTCTTTAAAGTGGTGGTTCCCACAAATGACTTGGATGGGCAAGCGAAAGAGGGAGCATCCACGCCGCGTCAACAACAGGAGGAAAATCCTCCTGTCACGCCGCACGTTCCTGAATAAGCAACCGACTTGATTTGATCAGTGTCGTCGAAGCGTTAGAGGGATCCACAAATCGGGTTCACCACGCGATCGGTTCGCCTCGGCATCGTTGCCACGCTTTTTACTTCTTCGCTTTCTTGCGAGATTTTTCCATCTTGTGAACGGAGTCGGCTGCGACCACCCAACCGCGGCAATTCAGAGCGCCACAGCGGCACTGGGGGGTGCCTTCGTGAGGCTCCCACTGATAGTCAAACACGATCTCTGACTCGGGTTCGATATTGCAGATTGCAACTAGCCCGAGTGAGTGTTTGGTAAGCTGCACCAACTCGGAATTCGGGCTGCAGCTATGATTTAAAAATGCCGCTGGAATCGTTGGCTCGAGATACCAAGTCTCGTTTAGTTCCATGACATAGTTGGAACCATGGTAGTGTTCATGAGACAGTAGCTGTCCGGTGACCTCGAACACTAACTCGCCGGGTAAAAATTGACGAACCGCATAGACGCCGAGGCCATATTTGCCTTTGCGAACTTCGACATCGTCGTCGTGATAGCTTCGGTAGCCGTGAATTTCATCGACTTTCTGCTGAAGCTTTTCGCGACGCTTCTTACCGGATTTCTTTTTCATTGTGCACAAGGTTGCGGATTCTAAGTGGGGATGCCGTGTGGTGGCCTGCCCGTCGTTGCTAGGCCGTCGAGCGCCGAGCTTGCAAAAAAATTATCGCACGGCGATTCGGAAGCCAAGACTAAAACAGTCTGTCTTGCTGGGATAGTGGGCGAACCATGCGATCAACGGGCTGTTGATGACAATCGTATCGAAAAAGAGACGTTGCCGGAGATCCGACGAGCTCTCTTAACGGTGCCGATCACAGCCGCCCTGAGGCGTTGAAGTCCGGACATGCTTTTTGAAGCAGACGTGTGGAGAACCGTGTATGCTTTTGGTCTCGACACCCCGCCCCCCAACAAACCTACCTCACGACTGCGTTTGCGTCACCGCGAAAGGGTTCCCTGCCATGCGTCTAGCCTCCACTCTTTTGATCCTTGGTTGTTCGGCCATCTTAATTGCTACGACCACACGCGGCGCAGACTCATTGCCAGAGGCGTCGAGCGTAAGTGGATCGCTGCAAGTCGGCATTGCGGAAGTGGATATCACGCCGCCGACGGGATTTCCGATGGCCGGGTACTATCACGAACGGTTGGCCGAGGGGACGATTGATCCGCTGAAGGCCAAAGCGATCGTGTTTCGCGACGGCGACACGGCGGCTGCGTTGGTGGTTTGCGATCTGATCGGCATCGCCAGCGACCTGTCTCGTGAAGTTCGCAATCTAGCGTCGCAGAAAACGGGCATACCAGCTAATCACATCGTGATCTCGGCAACCCACTCTCATACCGCTCCGGATTACATGAAGGAGTTGTATTTGTATCTAGGCAAAGAGCAACAACTGCCACTACGCGCAAAGTATATCGAGAAACTGATTAGCGAACCTGTCAATGCGATCGTCCAAGCGTATGCCAATGCGAAGCCTGCGGCGTTGGCCACCGGTGTCGCAACCCAGGTCACCCCGGTGTCGTTCAATCGCCGCTCGGTGATGCGAGACGGCAGCGTTCTGACTTGGCAATCCGAGTCGAACCCGAACCGCATCCGTGCCGCTGGCCCCATCGATCCCCAGATCGGTTTGCTCGCGATCCGTGACCCCGACTACAGTACGACTCGCGGCATCCTCAGCAATTTTGCGTTGCATCTCGATACCGTCGGAGGGATGAAGTGGAGTGCGGACTATCCGTTCTTTATCCAGCGAACGTTGCGTGAGGCATTGGGCAACGATGTGGTGTCCATTTTTGGTGCCGGTTGTTGTGGCGACATCAACCACAGTAACCCTGCGTCGAGTGTTCGGAACAAGGCGGACTTTATCGGCAATTCGATCGGCAGCTCGATCCGCGACGAACTCGCTCAGCTGACACCAATCACGGAAACTCAGCTCGCGGTGAAATCAAAGGTCGTACAATTGGCATTGCAAGAGGCCACCACGGAACAGGTGCAACGAAGTATCCAGACCATCGATCTCGTTAAAAGCGGCAACAAAGTCGATTTTTTTGATCATGTGACCGCCTACAAAAAGTTGATCCTTGACCAACTACGCCATGAAAAACCGCATGCCACGTCAGCCGACTATCTTACTTGGGGAATGAGTCGATCGTTGGCGGGAATCGGCGACACCTTGCCCGTCGATGTAACCGTGATGACGATCGGACATGACGTGGCCATTGTGTGTCTTCCGGGTGAAGTGTTTGTCGAACTGGGACTGGCCATCAAACAGGCCTCGCCGTTTCGCACGACCATCGTGGTAGAACTATCCAATGTGGTGGAAACAATCTACGTACCGCACCGTGCCGCCTATGCGAGCGGCAGCTATGAGGT
>TARA_R110002073_G_scaffold280622_4_pt1 | contig 20224 bp, 10 predicted proteins | sample TARA_R110002073 | Tara Oceans TARA_R110002073 (sample SAMEA4397174) | marine metagenome | biome: Polar Biome; feature: [DCM] deep chlorophyll maximum layer (ENVO:01000326); material: water (ENVO:00002006), including particulate matter (ENVO:01000060) such as... | depth 40 m
TTTGGATGGACGGCGGTCCGAGTCACTATGAGACGTTTGATCCCAAACCCGATGCACCGATCGAGATTCGAGGCAAGTACGAACCGATCGCGACGCAAACCCCGGGCGTCCATTTTTCCGCGCCAATGAAACGGCTGGCCGCGATCTCGGACGATTTGGCGATCGTCCGATCGATCCGACACGACCAGGGTAACCATGGTGCCGGCAACCACTATATGATGACCGGAGCACCGCCGCGAATTCCCGTGGGCTGCGGTGCGTTTGTCAGCTTTCACCCCAGTCTCGGGAGCGTGGTGTCACACCAAATCGGTGCCCCTGATGGGATTCCGGCCTATTTTTCGATCCCCAGCATGTCACGTTCGGGAGGCCCTAATTTCCTCGGCGCCAAACATGCTCCGTTTGTGGTTCCCGACAATCCGAACAGTTCGTCGTTTCAGGTTCGCGACGTGACGATCCCTAGCGGGTTAACCGATCAACGATTCGCATCGCGTCAAGAGATTCGCAATCAGATCGACAAACTGCGACGGATCAAAGACGCGGCCGCAGGTGACCCCGTCATGGCGGCCGACGAATTTTATGCTCAAGGCATGGAATTGGTCAGTAGCCCGCAATCGCAAGCCGCTTTTGATATCCACGCCGAACCCGACAAAGTGCGTGACGCCTACGGCCGTAACACCTTTGGTCAGCAAGCATTATTGGCACGCCGATTGGTCAGCGCCGGCGTCCCCTTTGTCACCTTAGTACAAGGAGGCTGGGATCATCACACCGACCTGTTTGACGCCTATGACAAAAAGATGCCGCCGTTCGAGGCGACAATCGCGGCGCTGGTGTCGGATTTAAAAGACCGTGGCATGCTGGAGCGAACCCTCGTGATCGCATTGGGTGAGTTTGGACGGACCCCAAAGATCAACGATCGCGGTGGACGCGACCACTGGTCCAACGCGATGAGCGTCATGTTTGCTGGCGGTGGCACGTCGGGCGGCCAGGTGATCGGCGCCACCGATCGGCATGGCTACGCAGCGGTGGAGCGAGTGCTTTCGCCCGAAAACTTTGTCTCGACCGTTTATCGCAAACTCGGGATCGATGCCGGGCAAATGTTGCACTCCCCCGAAGGCCGACCGGTGCACTTGGTCAGTGACGCCACACCGATCTCGGAATTGATGAGCTGATGCGAAACGAATTAAACTTTCGCCCCACCGTCGCATCGTTTTTTTGCGGCTGGGCGCAAGCCCTCCGGTCGTCCCCACCTCGCTTGCATGTTTCCGCTCGCTTCGTACCGGACCGCTTGCTCCGTACCGCTCGGGGATCGGGTATCGCCTTCGTTTCGCTCCTGCTCTGCTTGGCCGTTCCTACGCCGGCAATCGCTCAAGTGCAACTCGATCGCTTCTATCCCCCGGTCGTCAGTGTCGGCAGCAAAACGACCGTCAAAGCCGAAGGCAAATTTCCGAAGTGGCCTGTCAAAGCGGTCGTGGATCGTGACGACGTCGAAGTGATCATCGAGAAGGATTCGGGGCAACTCAGTGTCCAGCTTTCCGCCGATGCCGAGCCCGGAATCGTCTGGGTTCGCCTCGATGACGAAACGTCTGCATCGAAGCTGGTGCCGTTGTTGATCGAGCCCACCGCAACGCTCGAAGAAGTTGAGCCGAACCAAAAGATTGCTGAAGCCACCTCGGTCGCTTTACCCACCGTCGTGTATGGACGACTCGCCAAGTCCAACGAAATCGACGCGTACCGCGTCCAGGTAAAGCAGGGACAAACGTTCGTCGCAACCACGTTTGCGCATCGGCCGCTGGGTTCGCCGATGGACGCGGTGATGCAGTTGGTGGACGAACAAGGCAACGTGATTACTCAAGCCGATGATGATCGTGGGATCGATCCGCAACTGGTTTACGTGGCCGAGGAAGACCGCGAGTTGTGGGTGCGGATCTTTGCATTTCCCGAAGTCCCCACCGGAACGATTGGTTACGCCGGATCGGCTTCATTTGTCTACAGCATCCGCATGACCAACGACGCCTACGTTGACCATGTGTTGCCCCTTGTGCTGCCAGCCAATGCGGTGGCTTCCGACAGTACCGTGTTCGGCTGGAACCTGCCGCCCAAATTCGATCTGCAACAACGTGCGGCTACCGATCATTCGCCTCGGATCACACAGCTTGCTGCTTCACTCGGGTGGCAGTGGCAAATGTCGCTACCGCATGATGCCGCCGTCATCGCGGAAACCGAAGGCGATGATTTTGCGACGGCCGCGTCGCTGCCGTGTGTCTTTTCTGGACACATTACCACAGCGAACGACGTCGACCGGCTACGATTCAAAACAAAGGCGTCCACGCGGTATAAAGCAGAATTACACTCGCGAGCATTTGACTTCCCACTCGACTCACAGCTTCGCGTGATCGATGTTGCCGACGGCAGCGAATTGGCCCGCAACGATGACGTGTCGCGAGGCCAATACGACTCGGTGGTCGAATTCACGGCGAAGGACGCCAGCGAATTCGAACTGCAAGTGTCGGATCTGGTCGATGGACACAGCGCCCGTCACGCCTACAGTGTCGTGATCACTGAAGTTTTGCCAGCGGTGGAGTTGTCGGTCAGTGAAGACCATTTCGCAACAGGAAAAGAGCGGACGGTGGAGATCCCTGTCACGATCGCCAGGAAACATGGGTTTGATCAAGAGTTGACAATCACTGCCGAGGGGCTGCCCGAAGGGATTAACGCCGAGTCCGTCGTCTCCCAAGCAAAAGGCGACACATCAAAGTCGGTCAAATTAAAAATCGTCGCCGACAAGACCGCCAGCTTTCAAGGCCCTTTCCGAATCATCGCTCGCGCGAGCGGCGAAGCCCAAAAAGCGGATCTCTCCACCACTTACACCGCAACCCACTCGCTACGAGAAGCGGTCACCATCCAAAATCTCTGGTTAACCGTCCCTGCAGCGAAAGAATGAAAAGCGAGTACGTACCGATTTCGGGTGAGATCAGCGATGTAAGTGTTTCCAACTCGCGAAGCAATCGCAGATGGTACTCACGGCTGTGAATCCGTGGTTTCGGCTGAAGGATTTTAAATTTAACGTAGCCTAGGCTTCCAGCCTGGGTTTACTGTGATTCCCAGGCTGGAAGCCTAGACTACGTGAAGTCATCGACGCCGCAGAAAACCACGGACTGGCGTCCGTGGCTGCTGCCTGGCATCGTGTTGCGAACAGGTTTGATGTTGAACTGAAGCTACTGATTTGCTTCGGCATCGTCGATCGATTGGTCCTCTTGTGCGATCGCGTCGCGAGTCTCCGCATCAAGGGCTGGAGGTTGGGGGACGGATTCGCTGCCACAGCCGAGTGTCGGCACGCAAAGAGCCAACAGTATGAGGATCGAGAATGGTTTCATCGTGAGTCTTTCTTTGTTTGTTCGATATTTAATAAATAAGGAGTGTGGTGGTTTTCTACTCGAGCTCAACAACTTCACCGTCGTCGCTAACGCTCAGGCGACGGAATAGTTCGCCGTCGACCGAGTCGCCGATGAACCGCGTCGACCCGTCAGCCAGGCAGAAATTGGTGCCGCCGGGGTGAGACGAACCGAAGAACGGATGCCATTGTCCCCACACGACGCCGCCTTTGTCAGTCACGGTGGTCCAAGACGAACCTTCCTTGTGCGTGGCTTTCTGGTCGCTGATCGGCGTGATTCCGTAGCGAGTTCCGTCCGCCAATAGACCCGCACCAAAGCGAACGACGTCCTCGTCCCAACCGGCGTTGTTCCATCGCTCGTTGTCGCCCCCCTCGCTGCCGAACGAATCACGATGTAGCGCTTTCTCGCCGATCATGATCGTGTTAGAGGAACCATCGCGGATCTGTTCAATACGAATCTTGCCCCGATCGGTTTGCATGATCACGCCATCGAGTCCGCTGCTGGCCTTGTCACGAACGCTGCCTGGGCCGCGAGTGCCCGCGTTGCCGGCGTAGTCCACACGGTAAAAATTACCGCTGCCATACGATGTCGAATTTCGACGTGAAGGACAGGTGTAAATCGGCGAAGTCGCCTGCGCCACGACGTCCTCTTTACTGTTGTAACCCGCGTCGCCGACATCAGGGTCTTCTGATTGGCTGGCCAATTGATACACATTGTCCTGTTCGATGTAGGCCAGAATCGAGTAGGACCAACTCCAACCGGCATGGGTCTGCGATCGGCAACAATCTTCTAACGGATCAGGAACGCGATGGTCCCCGTCACGTCCACCGCCAGGCAGATGCCCTCGCGTGTCCTGAAAATTATGACACGCCAAACCAATTTGCCGCAGTTTGTTTTGACACTGCATCCGTCGCGCCGCTTCACGAGCGGCCTGCACTGCGGGCAACAGCAAACCCACCAACACACCGATGATCGCAATGACCACCAACAGCTCTACCAGCGTGAATCCATTCCTGCGAATTGCATACGATTGACGCAATCGACTGATCTCCCAATTCATTCTTTGTCCTTCGTTCTCGATGTAGATGTTCTGAAAAACGCAACCATTGCATGGTCGTCATGCGGTCGACGACCCAGTGGCGAGAACTTAGAACACCCGCATGAAGAGCCCTTGAAGGAATGTTTAAGAATCGTGAAGCGACTGCGGGCAGAGGAGGGGTGCCGGCCGCAAGGTGCCGTCACGTGCCGTTGGGCGAGGGCTAACGTGATCACGAACTGCGTTGGATTGCCAAACTGAACGAAGCAATCTTTCGGGGGTGCACTTTGCACCCATCGTGTGGCCGCCAGAAGAGATGGGGGGCGGGTTGTTACACAATTTGTAGCGGAAGAGGTCAAGACGTTTTGTTCGCTTGACTTATTGCCCAACGAAACGCTTGACGGCCTGTTGATTTAGTTAGCCGCTTGGGCGCTAGCCCCGGTTTCGTCAGCACAGAACCGGGGCTAGTGTTCAAAACGGCTAAAACAATAGCGGTGTCATCGGGTGCGGGCGAGCGTTGTCGACCGCACGGATAAACAAGACGTCATGCCGCAAAGGCTACGGCTCCATTGACGCTTCCGATTCCGCTTGCAACTTCGCCTCGTTGGCTTCGTATTCAGCAATGGCCGCGGCATCCGCATCCTCGGTAACATTAACTGGTTGGGGGTCAGCACAACCGAGCGACAGCGAGAAGGATCCCAGCATCAAAAGTGTGAGCAAGAAGTGGCGATTCAATTTAGATTTCCTCTTTGTTTGGAATGTAAGTGCATGTCGTTACAGCCGAACGGCCGTTGATACCGTCCCCGCAATCAAGACAACATGATGTCCAGCGTCGCACCACGCAGCGGATTGATCGTGGTGCGACTCTCAAGATGGACTACGATTTAGAACTCAGCGTCAATGACTTCTTTGTTGGCACGGGTACCAAGTGAGCCCCACAGTCCATAAGGACTTTGGGATCCCGGAGCCTGAGCACCGGTACCATTTTTCCAAACCATCCCTGCGGTCGAGTTGCCCGCTTCGATCGAATCCGTGATGAATTTCACGCCTCCATCTCCCATCAACACATGGCTGCCACCTTGGTGTTGGCTCGATGTGCTGCCGATCACATTCAAGTCATCGCCATTGTGTCGTGAACAGATCTCGGAGTTCGGTGGCAGAATGGTGGTGAATCCGGTGAAGATCGTTTTGGCATCGGCCCAACGATAACCACGTGCCCGTGTTTCCCGACTGGCCTTCGTCCAGTAGCGTGGGCGAGCCGTTTCGATCTTGACCGCACAAGCCTTAGGATTGTCACGAATTGTTTTCATCGTGGCGTTGTTATTGCCGGCACTAAAACTAGGTAGTACCGAGCGGATGTCCTTGTCGCCCAAATAGGTCGCGATTTCGCCCGCCGCGATTGTGTTGGACAATCCATCGAGAACATCGCGGAACCGACCTTTATCGAACGGCTTAAAGAAACCACGATGTGCAGCGCGAGCAGTCGAAGCACGCGATCGAGGCCCGTCGATCTTACGCTTGTTGGCCCACGGTCCGTACGCGGTTTCATCACAAGAGTCACCGATACAAGCCGCATAGTTCGAACGGCCTAGCGAAGGTAGACCACGACCGGGGTCACTGGGACAGCGAAATCCGGGAATGTCGGTTGCCCAAGGCGAGTAGTTGATATTTTGGGGGGTTGGCCCCATTGCGTTCCAAGTTCCGCCAACGGTGCTGGGATTGGAAATCTGCTCCCACAACGCCTGTTGTTCAATGAACGGCAGAATTCCCACTAACATGCTAAGTTGGCGGTTGTTCACGTCTGCTGAACTTCGCCACCAATCGATCCCAGGATCGGGGGCCACGGTGCCGGTGCCATGCGTTGGCATCTGCTTGTAGGCGGAATGGTAATTGTGGATAGCGAGCCCAATTTGCTTGAAATTGTTGCTGCAGCTCATTCGCCGCGCTGCTTCGCGAGCCGCCTGCACTGCGGGTAATAAAAGTCCGACTAAGACTCCGATGATCGCGATAACGACCAAAAGTTCAACGAGCGTGAATCCACGACGTGATCTACGTTCCATAACGTTCACCTGCCATTTGAAGAGGAAGAGAAGAAAGATAAGGCTGATACCCCCATTATACCGGCAGGCAAGCCCCCGTCATTAATGCATTGCGTCACGCCGTTAATGATATGCGACGTCGGGTTTGCCGCCATTGCATCGAAGCAGCATCACAAATCCATCGCATTTTTCGCTTTTTTGGGATCGGACGCTGCTGCGGCGCGGCTTGATCTAGACGCCGCGGTCTGCCTCGCGTCACCTTAAACGCGACACGTTTGGGAAACAGAAAGCCAGTCCGTTCAATCCTGCGAACGAAGTGACGGATCCATCGAGCAAAGTGGCTCGGTGACGAAATCAGCGGGAAGGGTTGCAGGCCAGTCGCCGGTCATTACGACGTTTCGCACTCGCGATTCCACGGTGCGTGCGGCTCGGTAGAGTCCGAATTGGGGGGCAATGTCAAAATCGTCAGGACGTTGATAAATCAGCTCATCATTGAGCGTGATTTGACACGTGCCACCAGAGCGTTTAACGGTGACCGCATTCCATTGTTTTTCCTTCAGCGGCAACGGTCGGGGGCCGCGTCGGTTCAATGGTTCGATCGCTGCGTTGTCGCTTTGCAATCCAGTCCACTCGGTTTCGCCGTTGGTGATCCAGCGAACTCGGACGCCGCCCGACTCCAGCAGAAACGCGAGTCTGCCGATCGCAGGATGCACGATCGTCGCATCGCCGTCGTACATAAACTCGTAACTGATCGATTCGCCATCGAGCAGCGGCCGTTGGTATTGCAGCAGTCCTGGCTTGCCGGCGGCCGCTTCATCCTCGAGCTTTGCTGCGTGAAGCTCACCCGAGTGCAATTGCCAATTGAAAGCGGATGTCGTCTCCGGTTTCGCTTCACCCGCAGCTCGAAACGGGGGCTGCGTCTCTGCAAAAAAGCCCGACTGCCAACCTCGAAGCTGGTCGCCAGACGTCAGCTCCACTTCGCGAGGGATGACAGGCGTTCCCTGAATTTGAATGTTTCGGAACACGGGCCGCTTGGTGCCCGAGCTTCTTAAACCAACCCATGGACTTGATCCAACCGCTGCATCATCGAACCAAACAGGATGAAAATTAGATTCAAATTTGGCCCCGTCATCGGACGCATGAATCGACACATGATTAAATACGGGCTGCACGTCGTAGCGAGCGAAGGGCGAAGGCCGAATCATTGGGTGATCCGAGTCGGCGTCCCAAATTTGCAGCGTGTCCTTGCGGCCGAGTGCTTGGAATTGCAAACCACCATAGACCAATCCGCCATCGGTGCCGATCGCGCCGCCTTCCTGCGTCTCACAAACAAATTCAAATTCGCCAACAAGCGGAAAGCGAAACAACAGCACATCGGTCGTCCCACCGGCGAGATGCAAGAGATGGCGTTCGTGCGAGAGCCATACCCCGCTGGGTTGCCCCCGCTGAATATCGGTCGCCGATCGCACCGTCGCGGGAACCCAATACTTCAGCCGGTTCTCGAACAATACATCGGGGCTCGATTGCCCGCGGTAAACTTGCACTGCGGTGGCATGTGCGATTCTCAGGAACGGCCGCAACGCGATCGCATCGGCTTGACCGCCACGGTCCACCAAGTTGTTTAACAAGGCTTCGGCGAACGGTTGCAGTTCTGGGTGCAACAATGCGGCCGCGGCAATCGCTGCTTGCCGCATCGCGTGGGGCGACAAATCACCGGCTGCCGCCGGATCGTCAGCGACCAGCGATTGCAAATAGCCTTTGACACGATCGAGGTCGCCGCGGCTGCCCGCGACGTAGGCGAGCATCAGCAATTCAGTCGCGCCGGCGACGTTGGCTGTTTCCAGTTCTTCGAGCGTCGATCGCAATCGAGCCAATCGGCCCACCTCATCGGCCGCTTGCACGAGCATCCAACCACTGCAAAAGAAGCCTCGAACTGGTCCCACCGATGCGACTGCAAATGTTGAATCGAGAGGCCGTTGGCCCAACGCTCGCGCAAATACTCTCGGCGGTGCGTCGGTTGGCACGGGAACCGCAAATAGTCGGACGTGCTTCCGATCCCCCGAAGGCAGCGTCCACTTTTCCAGCCGATCGAATTGTTCATCGGCACTAAGTTGAGCGAGTGAGCGGTTCACGCCCGCCGCAGCCGACGGCAAACTGCTGTAGGCGAAGTCACGGAATGCGAGTGGCTGATCCGCAATCTTTCCAAACGACTCAAGAGCTTGATTAAGATCACGTTTGGTGAGTTGCTGCAGAATCGTTGTCGAATCCGCGGGGACGGTTTGAGCATCCACAGTCGTCGGTGACCAGACCGTGATGATCCCGGTCACAAAAACGATCGGCAACAGTCGGGTGGCAATTGGGGGTAGCTTGATGATCATCATTGGAACAGCCCGCGAACGGATTCGAATAATCGGGTGGGAAGCGATTTGGTAGGGGGTGTAGTGGGCACGGGAGTGCGTGGCTTGATCGTGCTCGGAGCGGAGTTTGCGATGGGGGCAACGGAAGGCCGCGTTAGCTGCTGGGCCTTCACATCAAGCGACTTGACCAACATTTGCGACTGGCGATCCGAGCCCCCCGTATGCAGCATCATGCGAACGCCGAACGGGATCAGTGGCAAATCGGGTGCACTCGTCGACCCGATCAAATACTCGTGCTTCTTGGACTCAACCCCTGCATAGAAATAGACTTTCTTTCCGCGCCGCAGCAGCCTTAGATAGTCAGGCGATGAAATCCCCAAACTTCCTAATCGGTTGTAGCTGTATCCCTGAGCGTTGCGGGTGCGGGATTGACCTTGACTGACGATCGCATCTCGCGGCGATTTGGTCAGCATGGCGTTAAACTGCATGCGATCCTCATCCGATGTCTCCACTTGCAAATATATTTGTGTGTAGTCGCCCTCCTTGGGAACCGCAAGCTCATTCGGCTCGAAGGCAAACGTCATATCGAAGTCGCCGTGGATTACATGTTTCAGCGAGATCCCGGCACTGGTCCAATGATCCGTGCCCACAGAATCGACCAGGATGCCACCTGTGGAAGGATTCCAATCGTGTAAGTTACCCCACGTATAGAAATCGTTTTCGTCCGGCGGCGTGGTACGAAAGTCGCAGTGAAACGAGTCAGGAAGTTGTTCACGCTGCTCGTTGAACTTCGCCAACATCGCATCAGCCGACTCGGTCGCCAAACCGCTTAATCGCTCGGCGCGGATTTCGATCTTGGTAAACCGAGCGCGTGAATACCCACCGGCGTCTTGGATTTGCACCCCGAATTGAATGCCGAGTTCCTGCAGATCTCCGGCGGTGAAATCATTCTCGCCAAGCAGCTGAAATTGGCTCGAATCGTTTTCGGCGTGCAGGTAGTAGATTTTGTTTCCGCGGCGACAGATTCGAATGCGACCTGCGGTCGCTTCCGTCGGATAACGTCCGAAGTAGTGTCGACGGTCCTCTCCGTTGATCGTTTGCATCTTCATGCATTGGACCGAGAATTTGCCGTCGCGGCCCATCGTGCACTGCACTGCGGCGACGTCACGATCCTCGTTATTTGCTCGCACATACATTTGAATGCTTGCGACTTTCCCGGGGTCGGCCTTGTATTCGAATTGGTCATAGGACAACACGACATCAAAATCGCCGCCAACATCAACCGCCGCGCCAAGCAGCGTTCCACTATATCCTTGTTGTCCGTCCCGCACTAATCGCACACCATCATCGGATGATTGAACATCGGCACTGGCGTTGCCGGTAACCACGGTGAACTTGCGATCGAGGATCGATTGCGAGTTAATCTCTTGCACGAATAGCTCGGGCAATTCTTCGGCCGACCGATCAAGTTCTGCGTTGGCATAAACGGCGAGATTTTGTGCGTCGAGTGTAGGCATTTGCTTTGGCCAGTCGCCGGTCCAGCGTGGGTTTCGCACACGCAAATCCGATTGATCTGCGTAATGAAACAATCCAAACTTCCGCTGTAAACGATCCGATTCCAGGATCGTTTCGTAGACGAGTTCGCCGTTTAGCAGCAAGCGCAGCTGGTTCCCAATGACTTCGACCTGCATCTTGTTCCAGGCATTTGCGAGTAAAGATAACGTTGGCTGATCGCCGGATACCTCGCTCGCATTGTCACTTCGCAACGAGGAACGTTCGTGGCGTCCGTCGGTCAATTGGTGCAGCCTAACGCCTTCGCCGCTGATTAAGTAGCAGTTACGGCCCACCGCGGGATGGGCGATCGTTTCCCCGGGGGTGTACCAGAATTCGTATTCAATCGAGCCATCTTCGATCATCGGGCGGCTATAGACCAGCAACCGCTCGGCACTGCTTCCCGGCGGAAGCTCAGTTGCGCGAGCATCGGTAATCTCCGTTGCCGCGTTGCCGGGTTGCAGCGTTTCGACACTTCCCTTCCAATCGGTTAATCGATGGGATGCCGCCGTTGTGGTACTGAAGTAGTCATACCATTCGGTTAACTCGGGGGAAGTCACTAGCGGAATGGTTTCGGGGATCGTGGGCGTTCCTGTAATCCTCAGATCATCCACGCCACCATGTGTATTGTAGGAACTGCGAATGGCGACCCAGGGATCACGTAGCGGTGGCAGCGGTTGGACGTGAATCTGGCGGGCGTTGAAGAAAGAAGTTGCCTCGGTTTCGCGAACCGTTGTACGAACGTGAATCGATCCGCGACTGTGAATGTCCTGCATCGGCGGATCGACGGGGAAGCGTTTCAATTCGCCGGAAATATTTCCGATCGCATAGTGACGATGATCGTAGATCAGCCCGGTCCATTGTCCGGCAATCATCAATTGCGTGTCACGATAACCGAATCCAGTGACATCGGTTTCAATGTCAAAACTACCTTGCAGCGGTGACGCGAAAAACAGAAAGTCGTCGCTGTGGCTCGACACCTTTCTCGCGGCCCCCGGAGTGAGGTGCCAGCGGGCTGCGGGGTAACCATTACCATGCTCCGGCGCTGAACTGCGGCTGACGCGGTGCCACTGAGTCGTGTCGAGCTTGCCTGCATTCAAACCGCTTGCAGGTTGTACGTATTCGGTTCTCTGAGATTGCTCGACCAATTTGGCAAAAACGGCCTCAAGGTGACGATGCCATGCAGATCGATGGAGGTCTTTGATGTAATGCTGAATCACCATTTGAACGGGATCGATGACGATCGCACTTAATTCAGGTGACCGGCCCGCTTGATCGGCACACAACAAAACCGCTTGCCGCGACTCGTTTAGCAAATCGGTATCCGAGAGCACCAGCGAGAAGAGTTTATCCAACAAGTCGCCGGCCGACGCGATGTCACCTTCCTCGATCGCCAGCAACGCGAGTAGCGCCGTTTGATCGCACTGGTTACGAGGCGAATCAACGCTGCACTGAGTGATCGCTGCGCGAGTCGCATCGATTTCATTAAGCTCGTTGGCCAGACGTAGCCACAGGATTGCGGGCGAGACGATTTGCCCGCCCGATAGTGTTGTCGATGTCGCTGCACCAGAGTGTTCTGGTGAAACATAATCGCTTGTGACGCGGAACCCCGAGTGTTGATCGTTGGGCAGAACCCAATCGCTCAGAAGTTCAAATGCGTTCCGCTGTGGCAAGCTGAATGCTCGATTACAAATCAGGATCCCGTTTCCGGGAATGTGTTGCTCAGCAAACAGCGCATCCAACGCGTGGCCATCCGTTTTTCGCGGTGACGTTCCCGCAGTGGGTTCTGCGGCTTGCGAGTGTGATGACGTGACGAACCCCATCAGGATAAGAAACAACCCGATCGTTGCCTGTCGCGAACGATCGCAGTAAATATCGATAGCGGTGCAATTGCGATTCATAGCATGTCAAGGTTGCGTCGGCGAAAAGTGCAAGTAATTGAAGATCGATCGAAGCGGTGTGGGCGTGCCGTGAATTCGCAACTGTTCCCACGATGCAGCCGCCCTCCGCTGCTCGCGTCCGGCATTGACCCAAAGGGAGACGGAGGTGGCGTTCAGACCGTGTTTCAAGGGATAGCTTGCGACGATTTTTGTTTCCGCCGAGTCTTCTTCGGAATACATGAAATAGAGCACGCGATCATGTTGCACGATGCGGTATTTGTCGGGCATTTTGACAGGGATCGAGTGCATCACACGGTAGACCGTCACTCCTCCGGGCGAACGAGCGACAATCCGAGGACGGAGCATGAATTTTCCGTCCGATCGATGTCGAAGAATGATCGTGGCTTCGTTGATAGACAACTCGTCGGAAACCAGTTCGATGGAGTGTGCATTTTCGAGTCCGATCTGTAACACGATTTCACTGGACGCTTCTCCCGGATAACCGCAATCGAGCTGCATGATTCGAAAGTCGACTTCGACATCAAACTCGGGTTCCAGCGAGATTTCCTTCAGCAACCCACAACGCTTCAGAAATTCATCACCTTGCACCGTGACCGTCGCACCTCGAGCGTCCGTGGCGACGTCTGCAATCGTTGCGGTGGCTTGCAAAACGCCAGCATCGGAAAGTGATTGCTTGGTAAAATCAACGGTTTCCGTCGCCATTGTTTTTCGATGTGAGTTCAGCATCGACAGCGTTTTTGCTTGGTCGGGTACCATCATCAAATCAATCTTGTCGGCCCGGATTTCAAGCTTGGTCCAGTTGACACTCATGTCCAAGCCTTTGCCAACGTCCGTGATCAATTGCAATCCTTGGGCACCAATTTTCCCTGGCGGGATTGTCGTCGATGAGACAAGGCGAAAAACGGACGAATCCCCTGCTGCATGTAGCCCATAGACTGTATTTCCGCGTCGCAAGATGCGAAGTCTGCCGGACGTCGATTCATCCACGACATTAGCGCCGCCCGTCCAAACCACCTGGCCTCCCGCGTTCGTTTCCTTATGGCCAAACCCCAAATAATGATGTCCATGCATCCGGTCGCGGCGACGATTGATGGCACAACGGTCAAAGGTTGGATTATCCAGTCGCACCGCAATCCCAATTCCGCAATGCCAGGTCGGTGTACCCGCTGAGATTTTGAGGTCCTTGTAGTCGGCAATCACATCAAAATCACCTTCAATGATCCCGCAGACGTTCATCGTTCGGACACCAGCCTCGGAAGAGTGAACCATCTGCACACCATCGATCAGCTCGGTCACAAATGACGTGTCGCCTTCGAAATCAAACAAGTTTGCGGGAATTCCGTCACGAAAGTAGTGGACGAGCTGGGCTGGCAACGCTGCCGCTTCCTGATTCAACCGGTTGACTTCACCGGACGCCAACGGTTGCTGCTTCAAATCCGGCAGGGTTTGGGGCCAATCGCCAGTTAGTCGTAGGTTCCGCACGACAGCACGAGTTTGATCACGATAACGGAACATTCCAAATTTCCGTGACTCTGTCGTCGAAAGTTCCCATCGCCCGACCTGACTGCCATTGAGCGTCAGCGTCACTCGGTTCTCGCGGATTTGCAGTTCCGCTGAGTTCCAGCCCAGCTTCAATTCCGGCACACGCGACAATGACAGCCGCTGCATATCGAGCTCGGATACGTTATCCGGCCGCAATTGGGATCGATCAAATCTGCCGTCAGTCAATTCGTGCAATCGAAAGCCGCTCGGGGTAATCAAGAACACGGTTCGTCCCAGCGCCGGATGCACTCCCATGCCCTCGGGATGGTATTGGAACTCGTAGGCAATGTTGGCATCCCAGCAGAGAGGGCGGACATAACGAATCAGGTCTTCATGGTAGCTATGACGCACACCGCTTGCAGGGTTGCTGATTAGTTCAATGGATTGATCATTGCCGATATTCGCTTCCCATTCACCAAGCCCATCCGCGAGTTCAGGATCGTAATAGCTGGCCCAACCGCTAAGCGATGGATCGGCCAGCATATCAATTGATTTAGGCACCTGTGGTTTGCCGGTCAGATGCAAATTGTGGATTTCCGACGCGGTTCCTCGCCAACTTCGTAGCACGACCCACGGTGTCGATGAACGCTTCTCGTCCGTCTGAAAAACCCTACGTCCATTAAAAAAATGATTAACGATGCCGCCACCAACCACCGCTCGTAAGTGGCTGACCGATTCAATCTCTTCGAGTTTCGCATCAAGGGCGATCTCGCGGTTGCCTTTGGACATCGCAGCGACGGCCACGTGGGTTCCTGAGTGAATCGGTAATACTGCAGTTCCTTGAACCATCAATTCGGTAAACTCGCCAGGGCGAGTGCTAACTTCAGCATCGACTTCGAAATCTCCGACAAGCGGTCCTCGGTAGGCGAGGCAATCAATTTCGTGTCCTGAGATTTTTTGTGCTCCATCCGCTCCGATGTGAAATCGGGTAAGCGGGCGAGCTGCCCCATGCGACGCAGCATCGGAACGGCTAAAAACATCGTACAGCGACGTTGCAGACGCGCCGGCGATCGGTGGGTGATTCTGCTCCGCCAGCAGCTCGGCTTCGACACAACGTCCTTTCAGTAGTCGCAAGTAATCATTGATCACATCCAGTTCCAGTTCCGAACTGTATCCACTCAAATCCGCATAGACTCCGAACAAATCCTGCGTGACGAGGTGCGAAGTCAGCGGGTTTGCCGCGGCGGACCAAAGCATCAGTAAGTCCGGCCACCGCTGGGTCGCCGAAGCGGCGTTGTGCGAGCCACGTTGCCAACCGAAACGGTCTTCCAGCCGTCCCGCCACCGCAGCGACGTCGCCTAATTCAATTTCGATCATGCAAAGCAGGGTCGCCTGATCCGCAGCTTGTTTCGGTGACGTAGGTTCAAAGAGTTCTATTTGCCGCTGTAGGTCATCTAATTGGCCGAGCTGCGATGCCGTTTGGATCAAATCACGGGCTGGTGAAAGCAACCAATCCGATTCGGGGCAGGCGTTCAAATTGGCCAAGCTGTCGCTGGCGGTCTCGTGTTGCCCAAGTCTTGTCGATGACCGCCGGAACGCACCACGCAGCCGGAATCCGTGTCCATGACCGGGCAACACCCAGCGAGAGAGTGCTTCAAAACGCTGGGGAAGCGGCAATTCCCGTGTCTGTTGGCAAACGGTCACCGCGTTTTGCTGCAGTAGCGGCTCACCCAAAAGATGGCAAAGTACGGCGGCGTCACTTGATGAATCGTTGTCCGCCCTCCGATCGATTCCCGAATCGGCGGCCAAGGCCGGGATCACGCCGAGTGCGAATAACAGGATTGCCGCCACCAAGCCAAAAATGCCAACACGACGACGCTGGAGTCGCGTGTCTCGCCCTTTCTGGTTGATGATTACCGCGGCTGAATAACGCATCGTCGTAGGCTTTTTCCTATACTGAAGCGTGCACATGGGTGTTCGGACGCGTTTTCATTGTTGCAGAACAACCGAACGCGTTGGGTTACCGTGACAATAAAAAGTCAACTCATTCGCACTGCTCTATAGAAGAGTCGCATGGACGCCATTTTTCACGCGTAAAAATTTGCGAACGGACAGGATTTTTCGCGGTTTGAAACAATTTGGGACAATTTCGAGTTTTCGTCCGCGTGATTGTTTGTTCTCGAGCGACTAACACCTCACACACGGTACGATTGCGTGGTTGATGACCACGATTCGCGAGGGTGATTTTGGACAACGCTGAATTTATTGACGGATTGCGAAGGCAAGACCCTGTCGCTGCGAGGCACTTGAATGAGTGTTTCGTGCCGTCGGTCTGGCGGTTCGTGTACGCTCGCGTTGACCGTGACACGCACCTTGCCGAAGACATCGTAGCCGAATCGGTGTTGGCACTTGTAGCCGCCGCCGCTAGCGAAACCAAAATCGATCATCCGGCCGCCTGGATGCGAACGGTCGCGCTGCGACGCATTCAAGATCATTTTCGCGCCGCAGCACGCGTACAGCACTTAATCGAACAAGCTCAACAGCAATCGCAAATCATCGATGAACAAGATCCCGCAGCAAAGCATGACCAAAAATTAAAACTCCAAAACGTGCGTCAGGCGATGGACGATCTTCCCGAGACCTATCGACTGGCACTGGAATGGAAGTACGTCGATCAAGCCAGCGTGAAATTGATCGCGAAACGACTTGGTGCGACGGAGAAGAGTGCAGAATCGGTGCTTTATCGAGCACGTCAAGCACTTCGAAATCAATTGAACAAACACGACGTTGATCGCTCGCAATCCGACGCGGCGCCGATGCCACAAAAACCGATGCCACAAAACACGGACGGATCGCCAGCAAAAGGTGCATCGGCCAACCCGACAAAGCAAGCCAACGGGGAATCGGAATCGTCCCTGCAAAAGGGCCGACCTCCCGTTTTTACACCGCGGCTCGCACGCGAATCCTAAGGCGGATTGTTCAGTCGCCAACAGCAAACCACAGCGGATCCAGTCGCGACTCCGAAGAAGTGCGTAATCATTATGACTCACGACCCAACATCGAGCCAATTGCCTGACGACCTAGGTCAGATCGACGGCGACAACCTGTCAGCCGATGACGATAGCGGTTTCGCCGTGATGTTGTCAGACGCTTTCGATGCGCCACCGGTGCCAAAAACTTTGGTTCAACGTCTAGATGAGGGAATTGCGGCACAGTGGGGCGAGTCACCTGAGCTGGCATCCTCGCGACTCGGCGGCGCCGTCGCCGCGGCTCGCAGCGGGACGAATTGGCTTCGTACGTGGCCGCTTGCTGCGGCAGTGGCCGCAGCTTTCATGATCGCGTTTGTGCTGAGCCCGGGTTCGAACAATCATGCGTGGGCAGCGGTCGTTGATGCGATCAAGCGGCAGGGTTTGATGCAGATCGAGGCAGCGGATGGCCTGCGGTGGCTCGACCTTTCCAATCTGGTCGTCGGCCGCCAAACCGAGTCAAAAACTCAATGGGTGGATCTTCGCAAACGTGCAGCACTGACGCGTTTGGCCGACTCAGATACCCTGTTTCGATCATCGATCGAGATGGACGCGGACGATTCAGCCGCAGATTTATTGCTCGCTGCGTTCCTACTCGATCGCCCCTTATCCTCCGAAACGCTCGCTCAGTTCCGCGGCATCACGGTGATCGAGCAAAAATGGAACGAGCGGACAGTCGACGGTCGAGACATTATCGACCTGCACGTCCGATTCAAAACGGCGTCGGATCAAGCGATTTCCCTTTCGCTTCAATTAGACCCGGAAACCAATTTGCCACTCGCGGTTCAATCCGGAAATGGTGATAAAACACAGCTCACTTCGCTGGCGTATCCGGATCAGTCGTTGCCGGAGCTGCAATCGAGTCATTTTCCAAACGACTTGACGATCGTGGATACGTCGACGGAGCCAGTAGACTCAATTAGCTCGTCGGATGACGTTTCCACGGACCACCAGGCCGAAAGCAAACCACGCGCCGCCGACTCAAAACCGCAGAACGCGTTTGTCGACACGCTGCCGATTGGACCAGCCAAAAAATGGTTGCCTGTCGCCGTGGTTCCCTCGACGGATGCGGAAGTGCGCACGCGAATCAACACGATCCTCGATGAATTATGGCAGCAAGAAGAGGTTCGTCCCGTCGACATGGCGACCGACCTCGTCTTGCTGCGACGCGCCTACTTGGACCTTGCTGGCCGTACGCCGACGGTGACCGAGGTACGACGGTTTCTGCAGGATCAAGGTGCCGATCGGTACGAGCGATTGGTCGATCAACTGTTGAGCAGTCCTGACCATGCGTCCCAATTGGCTGCGGTGTGGCGATCGTTTTTGATCCCCGAGGGAGTCGATTTGGACGCGTTTGGTGGACGCGCAGCCTTTGAAAAGTGGTTGTCCGATCGCTTTGCCGCGCGTGAGCCTTACGATCAAATCGTTCGCAAACTGTTGTTGGCCGAAGGACGGTTGTCGCAGTCCGGGCCGCTCTTGTTTTACTCGGCTCTGAAATTGAACGCCGATCAATTAGCCGCACGTACGTCTCGGGTGTTTTTAGGGATGCGATTGGAGTGTGCCCAGTGCCATGATCACCCTTTCGAACCGTGGACTCAGGAAGATTTTTGGAGCTACGCGGCCTTTTTTGCCCAGATCTCGCGTCCCAAGGGAGAACTGGAAAATGTATCGAGCGTGATGCGGGTCAGCGATGTCGATCGGGGCGACGTGATGCTGCCTGAGACGGAAACGATCGTGCCACCGCGATTCTTGGGGCAACCGTTGCCGCCCATCAATGGAACATCAACCGCAGCGTCGGGAGACAATACCGCGACGGAATCGGCGCGTCGGCAAAGGTTGGCTGCTTGGTTGACCGGACCGAAAAACCCGTACTTCGCACGTGCCACGGTCAACCGCGTTTGGGCACAGTTGCTAGGACGTGGAATCGTCGACCCCGTGGACGACTTTGGTGTAAACAATCCGCCCGTGTCGCCGGAGCTGCTTGATACACTGGCGAGTCAGTTTATTGATGATGGCTTTGACTTGCAAAGTCTGATTCGTTCCATCGTTCTGTCCGACGCATACCGACTTTCCTCGGGTTCACAGACGACTGCGAATTCCGACGACGATGCCACCGAAAAACGGCTAGAACTGTTTGCCCAGATGAACGTCAAGACGTTGACCGCCGAACAGCTCTACGATTGTATCTCGGTCGCAACCATGTTGGGTCAAGACAATGCCCCGGCGGCCTCGTACACATTGGCTCGCTTTGGCAACAGTCAGCGAGACATGTTCCTGCAGCAATTCGCCACCCCGACAGCCAATCGTGCTGAGTATTTGGCTGGAATTCCGCAAGCATTGATGTTGATGAACGGGTCATTGATATCGGGAGCGACCAGAGAGCAGACCAGCGGTTTGATTCGTTCACTTGAGGCACCCTTCTTTACCGATTCGCAGCGGATCGATGTGTTGTTTATGGCAACGTTGTCACGCCCGGCGACCGAAAAAGAGCGTGAATTGCTATCCCAATTTATCCCTGACGATGCATCGCCGTCGGAGCGGTCGGCGGGACTGGCCGACGTGCTGTGGGCGCTGATCAACAGTGCCGAATTTACGCTCAATCACTGATCCTTTGACTATACTTATCGCAAATCAAACGGTGTTCGATCATGTCCCAATCCTATTCACGTCGGCGTATGCTGCAATCGATGGCAGCCGGAATCGGTTCGGTCAGTGCCAGTGGTTGGTTTCCCGGATTGGCGCAGGCATTGGCCAATGATCCGAATCGGCGTCGCCACTGTATTTTGCTGTGGATGAGTGGCGGCCCGAGTCAAACCGATACGTTTGATATGAAACCCAACCACGAAAACGGCGGCGAATTCAAAGAGATTCAAACCGCGGTTCCTGGTTTGCGATTCAGTGAACATCTTCCCAAACTTGCCGCGATGAGCGACAAGTTGGCGATCATGCGAGGTCTGTCGACGAAGGAAGGTGATCACGGTCGAGGGACGTATTTGATGCGGACGGGGTACAAGCCGATGGGGCCGATCCAGTATCCCTGTATCGGTTCTTCTCTGGCGAATCAGCTCGCTGAAGAGAAGATGACGCTGCCAAGCAATGTTAGCATCGGGACCTACCGCGCGTTCAATCAAGACGCCTTTAGCCCCGGTTTCCTGGGACCGCGTTTTGGGCCGCTGTTTGTTGGCGCCAGCGACGTGCCTGGATCCGTCAGCAACGATGACGACGGGTTTCCAAGCCTAGAGGTACAGTCACTCCGCCGTGCCGCCGGAATCGACGAACAACGGATGCAGCAGCGATTGAAGATTTGGCAGAGTCTGCAATCCGAGTTTGTCTCGTCACGTTCCGCAGGCGCCGCCGGGATGCATCACGAGGTCTACGAAGGGGCGGTGCGATTGATGCACAGCGATGATGCGAAAGCATTTGATTTATCGCAAGAACCC
>TARA_R110002073_G_scaffold56835_16_pt1 | contig 20213 bp, 17 predicted proteins | sample TARA_R110002073 | Tara Oceans TARA_R110002073 (sample SAMEA4397174) | marine metagenome | biome: Polar Biome; feature: [DCM] deep chlorophyll maximum layer (ENVO:01000326); material: water (ENVO:00002006), including particulate matter (ENVO:01000060) such as... | depth 40 m
CATTGGTCGTAAACAATATTTAGCTCTTCCTTTTCCATTGATAATTCCAACATGGTTTTAAAAAAATTATTGCCGTGTTCTGAATATAACCAAGAGGTTCTAATTATAAAATATTTTTCTAATATATTGCAAATATATGATTCTCCTTTTAATTTTGAAGCCCCGTAAACATTAATTGGGTTTGGTAAATCGTTTTCTTTGTATGGAGTTTTTGTATTCCCATCAAATACAAAGTCGGTGGAAATGTGTATAAATGTTATATCATTTTTTTTACAAGATTGAGCTAAATATTTAACTGCCTCAGCATTAACCAAAAAAGCTTTTTCTTTTTCTTTTTCAGCTTTGTCAACAGCTGTATATGCAGCACAATTTACTAAATAATCAAACTTAGTGTTTCCAAATAAACTATTGACAGTATTCTTGTTTGTAATATCTAACTCTTTAGAGCTCTTAAAACGCCACTTAATCTTTTCATTAGTATTTGCAATATCCCGTAAGCATCTGCCTAATTGTCCATTGGAGCCTGTGACCAATACATTAATCATAATCTAATGTCTTCAAATTTAGGCAATTTTATATCCTTTTCAGATATAATGAGTTGATTTTTAGGGAGTTTCCAATCAATATTTAAAGTAGGGTCGGAAAATATTATTCCGTGCTCAGACTCTTTATTATAAAAATTGTCGCATTTGTAAGAAAACACAGCTGTGTGGCTTAGTACTACAAATCCATGTGCAAAACCTCGAGGGATAAACAATTGTTTTTTATTCTCTTCAGATAATTCAATGGCAACATATTGACCAAACGTATTTGAGTTTTCTGTTATATCAACAGCAATATCTAAAATACGCCCTTTAATAACCCTTACTAGTTTTGCTTGTGCAAACTTTCCAGCTTGATAGTGAAGCCCTCTTAATACTCCTTTTGATGATAGAGATTCGTTGTCTTGAACAAAATTTATGTTTTTTCCAATTATTTCATTGAAAACTTCTTGATTATAACTTTCTAAAAAATAACCTCTTTTATCATTAAATACTTTTGGTTCTAAAATAAAACACCCTTTTAGTTTCGTTTCTTTTGAAATCATTACTTGTTTTTTAATAAACCCAATAAATTCTTTCCATAACCACTTTTAAGTAGTGGGGTTGCAAGGTCAACAAATTGTTCTCTATTAATATATCCCATTTCAAAAGCAGCAGCCTCTATTGATCCTATTTTCAAGCCCTGTCTCTCTTCAATAACTTCAACAAATTGTGAAGCTTGCATTAATGACTGAAACGTTCCTGTGTCTAACCAAGCGGTTCCTCGATCTAATATGCTTACGCTTAATTTGCCTTGGTTTAAATACTCTTTATTAACGTCCGTTATTTCTAACTCTCCTCTATGACTTGGCTTTATGTTTTTGGCTATTTGAACAACTGAATTATCATAAAAATAAATTCCAGGAACCGCATAATTTGACTTAGGTTCGGATGGCTTTTCTTCAATAGAAATTGCTTGTCCTTTATCATTAAATTCTACCACACCATAACGTTCTGGGTCATGAACTCTGTAAGCATATATAACTCCTCCATCAGGGTCATTGTTGCTTTGCAATAATATCGCTAAACCTGTTCCGTAAAAAATATTGTCTCCCAATATTAAAGCAACTTTATCATTACCGATGAATTCTTCCCCAATAATGAAAGCTTCGGCCAAACCATTAGGGGCTTCTTGTATTGCATATTCAAATTTACATCCATACTTTTTCCCATCACCCAAAAGATCTTTAAATAATGGTAAATCTTTTGGAGTTGAGATAATTAATACTTCATTAATTCCTGAATACATTAGAGTAGAAAGCGGATAGTAAATCATCGGCTTGTCATAAATTGGCATCAACTGTTTGCTTACAGATAAGGTTAATGGGTGAAGTCTTGTGCCTGATCCCCCTGCTAAAATAATCCCTTTCATTAATTTTAATTAACTATTAATATATTGTTTTTGGTAATACGATTGATAGTCTCCTGAAGTAACATTATTTAACCAGGTGTCATTATTTAAGTACCAATCTATTGTAAGTTTTAAACCCTCTTCAAAAGTAACTGAGGGTTTCCACCCGAGTTCTTTGCTTATCTTTGATGCATCTATAGCATATCGTAAATCATGTCCTGGACGGTCTTTAACATAAGTAATCAACTTTTCAGATGTTCCTGGGGTTTTTTGTAGTTTTTTGTCCATCTGAACACAAAGTAGTTTTACTAAATCAATATTCGTCCATTCATTAAAACCTCCAATATTATACGTTTCTTTAATTTTTCCTTGATGAAAAACCAAATCAATGGCTATAGCATGGTCAATAACATATAACCAATCTCTTGTATAATTACCGTCCCCATAAACAGGTAATGGTTTATTATTCAATATATTATTAATGAAAAGTGGGATTAGTTTTTCTGGAAATTGATTTGGTCCATAATTATTTGAGCAATTTGTAATAATATAAGGCAGTCCATAAGTTTCTCCGTAGGATCTAACAAAATGGTCTGAGCTTGCTTTTGAAGCTGAATAGGGTGAATTAGGATTATAGGATGTTGTTTCCGTAAACAATCCTGTTTTTCCTAATGAGCCATAAACCTCATCGGTGCTAACATTATAAAATAATTTACCCTTAAAATCACTTTCCCATAGTAACCTAAATGCATTAAGTAAATTTATAGTTCCCAGTACATTGGTGTTTACAAAAGCTAATGGGTCTGTTATTGATCTATCTACGTGGGATTCTGCGGCTAAATGAATAACACTGTCAAACTTGTATAAAGAAAAAAGCGACTCTATGGTATCCGCATCAGTAATATTAGCTTTAATAAATGTGTAATTTGGCGCGTTTTCAATATCCTCCAAATTTTCTAAATTCCCTGCGTATGTTAAAGCATCTAAATTATAGATGTGGTGATTTGGGTACTTATTTACAAACAACCTAACAACATGCGATCCAATAAATCCTGCGCCTCCTGTAATTAAAATATTCATGATTAAATTTTATCTTTATAACGTTCAAGAAATCTAATAAATTCTATTAATACTAACACCAAAAAAGTTAATAATGCTAATTTTATTCCAATTGAAATAGCCCAACTTGTTGCAATGCCAAAAATCTTAGCTTCATTATGAAGGGTTCCGTCGCCATCTTGTATAGACATTATCTCAATTATTTCTTCTAAATTCTTTCTGTCTGACTCATTTTTAACAAGTTCTCGCCTTAAATCTAAATCTTTACTAAAAAGCTCAAATTCTTTTGTAACATTTTTGTCATTTGCCCCACCTACGACTATATTGGTTGAGCCTCCTAATGGTAATTCTTCCTGTTGTTGTTTTAAAACTTGTGTATAAACCGCTTGAAGTGTTTTAGATTCTTCTAGAGATTGTTCAATAACCATGTCCTCATTGTTTAAATTGGTTATTTTTTTTAATTTTTGGTTAAGAAAAAATTCGCTTTTTTCAATATTTTCAATAATATTTCTAAGTACATTATTAAAGTTATCTTTCGTAAATGATTTTAAGGTTATTTTTTGAATATTGTAATTATAGTCTTTTGAGTTTTCTAAAAAATCTTTGTATTCAACTGTACTTGCCAATACAGAATCCAAGCTTTTAACATACTCATTAAACAATTGCAGTTTTTGATTTTCAGTAAGATTGGATGCCATTTCTAATCCTGAAATTTCATTAGATTTGGATGTTGTGATATTTAATATTTTTGAAGTTTCTATAGAGTCTTTTTGTTGAAAAAGGGAGTTGTAATAGTTTATAGTGTTAAACAGGTGCTCTCCTGTATCATAATTTTGCTTTATAATAGCTGTTGAGTGATATACTTTTTTTTCTGTTTTATTCTTAACAAACCCTAATCCTGCTCCAATAACCCCAGCAATAATTATTTTTATAAAGTGTTTTTTAGTGAAAAATACTAGCCATACAAACGTTAAAAAAATCTTATTTAGGATGTTTCCAATAAACCTAAAAAACCTATCGAAGGCACTGCCAATGAGCTTAAATAATTGTCCTAAATCTATTTCTTCGGATGGTTGTTGTTCTGGTAGATTTGTACTCATAATCTATGAATTAAATATTTGTTCTAAAATTTTTCGTGTTATTAAATATGTTGGTCTTACACCACTTGTTCCTAAACCTCCTGAGGCTAAAGTGCTACCGGTTTCTAGAGGATTATCGCTTGCATAATAGGCATATCTCACCTTAACATTAGGGTTTATGCTTTTTCTAATTTTTGCTGCCGATTGAATGGCTTTTTGGTAGTGAGCGCCTTCCATCTCCAAGCCTATTACGTCCCAGGTTGAATCGTGAAAAAATTTCAATATTTCCTTATTTTGAAGCGAGGTTCCTAAAACCGTTATCATTGCGCCTTCGTAAACATCAACACCTTGCCCCTCAATGTCTTCTTTACTTAACTCATTTCTAAATGGATAATTGTCTGCAGTGCCTTCAAAAATATGTGCCGAAGGAATCATTATATCTCCTTTACCACCTTCTAAAATACCTGCTTTACCCATAATAGATATCGATTCAATATTCATGTGCTTTTTGGTGCTTCTGTTTTCGTAAGGTTTTAAAAATTCATCAATAGTCTCAAATGCTTGTTCACCAAACGCATAGTCCATAACGAATATAACAGGTTTTTCTGGGTTTGAATTGTCTTTATTAATTTTTAAATCCAAAAAATCTAAATTAATTTTTGCGATGTCAAAAATTTGAACATCAATATTGGTTCCCGAAGTATCCTTAATATAGGTCATTCCGTATTTAGATGCTTGCTGGCTTACTTTATTTCTTAGTGCTTCACTATTATTTTGGCTTAAAGCTTCATAAACCTGAAAAATGTCTTTTTTTGAAACCTCTGTTTTTAATGCTTTTGGTGCGTGAAGCGTGTTCATGACACTATGTAAATTGGCACTAATAATGTGAATTGGGCGATCCAATAGGTTGTTTTTTTTAAGTGCTTCTTTAATGTTGTTTGCCCAAATTTCCCCATGAATATGGTGTCCCAATCGCTCTCTTAAAACTGGGCTAAAAGTAACAGTTCGTTTGGTGCCCTTAATAACCTCTTCTATAGCAAGTTTACCTAACCAATAGACTATTTGAAGGAATCGTTCTGGTTGGTTTTTTGTTGCAAATAAAGCATACGACTGCGTGAGCTCTTCAAAAGTCCTGCCTAAAATGTTTGCTGTATGTGTAATGGCAACTTCACGCTCGTTTTGTGTGAGTTTTTTTGTTGATAAAACTGCTTTTTCCAACTTTACCCAATCGCGAATTGTATCGCCTTTTTCGTTAATTATTACTCGCTTGCTAATTTTATGTGATTCAACAAACAAAAAGGTTAAATGCGTTAAGATGTCATAGATTTCTGAGCGACCACGTGTAATCTCTATATTCATTTGTTCTTCATCAATACGATAACAATTACGTCGTCTTTTGGGTGGAATAATAGCTTCAAAATGTGAATTACCATAACCTTCGTCACTGGTTAGATTGATAAACCTACATTCTTCAATACCACTAGGAAGCCTATCGATAACATACAACAACCCATTTAATTCTGCTTTTTCTTCAGCAATCGACCCATAAATCTCTGGTCTTAAAAGCAAAAGTGCTTCTCTAAGGGTTTCTCCCGAAACTCCCATAGGTTTATAAAAGCCACGATTAAATAAATGGCGCATTGTAATGTACATTCGCTCTATGGCGCTTGAGCTTTCTTGTGCTCTTGTTCTTCCTTGGTGTTTTTTACTCATATGGTTTATTTAACCTACAAAGATACACTATTTAACATTAATGTCCGATTAAAGAATCATGATCGCTTCGCTTTTAGAACAAAGAACAAAGACTTGATTGTAACTAATTGATAAGCAATAATTTTTAAATTTATATGATTCCGAAAAATTAAATTTTCAGTAATTATAAAAAGCATGGAGCCAAACTTTTACAAGTCTTGAAAGCCCTGTGTTCACAGAGGTTTTCTTTAAATGAACTATTTTTTGTCGGACAAGATTAATTATTTAACCAAATTGTTCTTATAAAGAATGTCTGCTATATTTCTATCGTTGGACAACCTAGGGATTTTATTTTGACCTCCCAATTTTCCAATCGACTTCATATAGTCCTTAAATCCTTGTTTTTTTACTGCTGTTATTTTTAATGGCTGAAGCACTTTTCCTTGAATTAAATCTTTATAATACGAATTTTGACTTTGTAAAGACCTATCTATTTTTTTTGCCAATTCTTCTAAGCCCTCAACATTATTTTCAAACTCTATAAACCATTCATGATAAGGTAATCCTTTATCTGGGTTTATTTGTGGTGCTACGGTAAACTCCGATACTATAACATTTTCATTAATAGTGGCTTCTTGTATGGCTTGTTCAACTTCTTTGCTAATAACATGTTCTCCGAAAGCAGAGATGTAATGCTTGATTCGTCCAGATACTATAAGCCTAAAAGGTTTTAAAGACGTGAATTCTACTGTATCGCCAATGTTATAGGCCCAAAGACCTGCGTTCGTGGAAATAATCATCACATAATTTACGCCCAATTCTACATTTTTTAAAGTGATTCGTTTAGGGTTGTTAGAAAAGAACTCATCGGCTTTTACAAACTCATAAAAAATTCCAGAATTTAATTGCAACAACATGCCTTTTTCGTTTTGCTTATCCTGAAAAGCAAAAAAGCCTTCGCTTGCAGGATATAGCTCTATGCTATCAACTTTTCTTCCAATTAATTTTTCAAATTTTGCCCTGTAAGGTTCGTAGTTAACGCCTCCAAAAATGAATAAATTAAAATTCTTGAAAATATCACCGATTTTTTTATTGGTTCTCTGCTCAAGGCGTTCAAAATACATTTGAACCCACGACGGAATGCCACTAATAATGGTCATGTCCTCATTTAAAGTCTCATCTACAATCGCTTCAATTTTGGTTTCCCAATCTTCAATACAATTGGTTTCCCAACTTGGCATTCTGTTTTTTTGTAGGTATTTAGGGACATAGTGTGCTACAATACCAGAAAGTCGCCCAAGCTTTATGCTATTTTTTTCTTCGAGAATTGGACTCCCTTGTAAAAAAATCATTTTACCGTTAACAAAACTTGTTTTTCCTGTTTCGGCGATATACATTAAAATGGCATTTCTAGCTGCTTCGGTATGTGACGGCATGCTCTCTTTTGTAATTGGGATATATTTTGATCCCGAAGTTGTCCCTGATGTTTTTGCGAAATATATAGGTTTTCCTTTCCAAAGTACATTTTCTTCTCCTTGAACAACACGATCTACATAGGGTTTTAGAGCCTCATAATCTCTTATTGGAACTTTTTTTATAAAATCTTCATGCGAATTGATGCTAATAAAATCATGATCCTTTCCAAATGCGGTTGTGGCAGCAGATGAGATTAGTTTTTCAAAAACCCGCTGTTGGGTTTTAATTGGGTTGTTTGCCCATTTATTTACTTTTCTGTGAATTCGTTTCGCAAAAGGCTTTGCTAACAATGTTTTAAGTGATGTGATTTTTGCTATATTCATTTATTCAAAATCGATAAAAGTCGTTGGGTCTATTGGGTAGCCATCTGTCCAAAGTTCAAAGTGCAAGTGTGGTCCTGTGGTTAATTCGCCTGCATCACCAGAAATTGCAATTACCTCACCTGCTTTTACTAAATCTCCTTGCTCTTTGGTTAAGGAGGCATTATGCTTATATGCCGAAATAAGCCCATTTCCATGATCTATTATTACCACATAACCTGTTTGGGTAGTCCACTCTGCCAATACAACAGTGCCATCGTCTGCCGCCTTAACTGGTGTGCCCTTGGCAACAACAATATCTACTGCAAAATGTCTTTCTTCAACATTATAGCCTTCACTAATAGTTCCTGTTACAGGTGGAAATAAAACAAAACTCACTTTTGATGTTGCCGACTCAAAAAGGTTGTATTTATCTTCTTTGTTTACTTTTTCCCTTAGTATAGAATCTTCTCTAGATGGGTTTAAATTATATTCTTCTGTGTCGAGTTCGGCAGCTTTGATAATAGAATCTTTGTTAAATTCGACTGTTGCTACATCACCTTTTAAAACACGCTTAATGGATTCCAAATACTGTTCGTTGACATTAATAACCTGTTGTAAAGAATCTGTTTTAAAATTAAGATTGGTTGCTTCTTTTTTTAATGCTGTTGATGAATAACCAGGAATATACTCTCGTAAAGGTGTAAAAGCAATTAAAACTGTAGTTAAAGCTATTAGAACAATAGCAGATAGCGACATGATTACAAACACATTTAACCGCGTTAGTTTAATAGCAAACCGTTCCTCAAAAGTATCCTCGTTAAGTATGACCAATCGGTACTTGTGCAGTAGTTTTGTAGCTAGCTTTTTTTGTTTTGTTTTCTTGTTTGACATTCTTGTGCTAAATTAATTAAAATTATACGTACCCATTGTGCATTTTGATGTATTTCATCGATTTTTGCCCTAGCCCTAAAGGTAATCTCGATGAAATTTTCGGTTCTTCCTTTAGGATTGAGGCAAAAACTGAAAATTTCTGATCCATTTTTAAAATTTAGTCAAAATACACAATGGGCTATACGTACATCCATTACATTTTACAATATGCTAAAGTTTGCTTTTAAACGCATTTTTTAAAGTTTAATTATTAACTTTGCCAATCTAAATATAAATATTATGAGTTTATATATCTTAGCCATTGGTCCAGCTCAAATTGCTTTAATTGTTGTTATCGTGCTATTATTGTTCGGTGGTAAGAAAATCCCAGAACTTATGAGAGGTCTTGGAAGTGGCATTAAAGAGTTTAAAGATGCCAGTAAAGAAGATGAAAAGGAGAAAGAACCTAAAAAAGAATAAGCATTGTTTTAAATTATTGAGTATTATTAAGGGGCTGTGTAAAAAGTGTCATTCTGAATGAAAATGAAGAGTCTCATAAAAATTAAAATGTTGATTTATAGATTATTGAGATTTTTCGACTAAGCTCAAAATGACAACAAAAGCACTTTTTACACAGCCTCTTTTTTATATCACTTAGATTACTTGATTTTTAATGATCTTATAATGGCTTCGAGTTCAAAAATATAATCGCGCTTTGCGGTAGATGGCGCAAACACAAATCCTTCAAGAACAATTAACCTATTATTTACTTCATCCTTAACAGCATAGTTAACAAAAGGACCTGCCATAAAAGCGTCTTTCACTTCCCAAGTACTTTTCGTTTCAAAAGCTGGTTTGTTATCGATTATTGTGGTGTTTAAAAAAGGCGTATAAGCTTCTTCGGTAATCATGTAGGAGCCTTCAATTGGTCCAGGGATATAGGTTTTACCTATGGAATCTCTCATTTTAATAATGTCGTTAATGGCATTTTCACCATCTGAAACAGCGTCAAGTGACGTTTGATATATCATTAAATTTGCATCACCGTTTTTAATATCACGACGCAACCAAAAAAAGTTCTCATCCTGCTTTGCAATTCTATAGGCTGAGGGCATATTGATTGTTAATCCTAATGCGTCTTCAATGCTTTTATCTTCGAATAATGATTTGCCCATTCTGCGTTGTTGTTCCTTTATTTCTGTAGATTTAAATGTTGAAATGATTCTTTCTGCATTTTTTTTGATTTCATCAACGATTTCTTTTGCGGAATTTCCTGAAATGACCACTACTGTTTGAGGTGTTGCATACACATTTTTAAGTATTTTTGTGTCAGCAAAACTATCTCTTTCTATTTTTAGAACGGTTCTGTTTTTTGTGGCAAAGTCTGTAAATACCATTGGTGGTATTTGGCGCATTGTAAACAATGGTTCTTGTTGTGGAAGACCAATAACTTCAGCTGAAAAGACATCTCTAATTTCATCGCCAATTCTGCTTGCCCACAAATTATTATCTGCAACAACAGAAAGACTGTTTATGTTTCCTGATGATGATGATAAAACCCGCTTGCTTTTAGTGCCATTGCTACATGAAGTTAAAAGCGATATACTTAACATTACTAATAAAAGTTTTTTCATTTGTTGGTGTTGTTTTTATTAAACTATTTCTTGCTCACTACAAGAACCGTTCCTACTTTTAATTTTGAACCACTAATATTGTTCCAATTTTTAATGTTATCAACAGAAACTCCTGGGAGTTTTTGAGCGATGCTCCATAAAGAGTCTCCATTTTTTACTTTATATGTTTTTGCATTTGGGTTGTGTTGTATTGAACTTTTAGTATTGGATGTAGCTTTGTTATGTGTTTGAAAGGCTGGTTTTCTTGGGTAAATGGTTAAACGCTGACCAACACGTAAATTGTTGCTTCTTAATCCATTCCATTGCTTTATCTGGCTTACTCTTACACCATATATCCTTGCAATTTTTCCTAGATAGTCGCCAGATTTTACACGATACCTAATTCGAGAATTTGTATCGAAAAATTGAGGCAAAGGTTTTTCTCTTTTGTTAAATTCGGCCTTTGCAAAAGCATAAATAGATACTTCGTTTGACACGAAAGGGCCTACATATTTTCTAGGCAACCTCAACACATAATCTTCATCTTCAATAAATGGAATAATGTCCAATTTATAAGAAGGATTTAAAAACTGAAGCATCTCCATAGGGATGTTTGTTAATTCTGCTATTTGATCTAAAGTAATCATTTGCTTTACCTTAATAGTATCAGTCTCTATATAGGTAATCTCAGGTTTTTGTGGCTGGAAGCCATGTTCTTCAGCATATTCAAAAATATACATTGTTGCTAAAAATGCTGGTAAATACCCAGCTGTTTCTCGAGGTAAATGAGGTCTAATATTCCAATAGTTTTTATATCCTCCAGAGCGTCTTATAGCTTTTGTAACATTTCCTGGCCCAGAATTATATGCAGCTAGTGCCAAATCCCAGTCGCCAAATATTCTATATAAACTAGCTAGATATTTTGCCGCTGCTTCGGTTGACATAATTGGGTCGCTTCGTTCATCAACATAACTGCTTACATCCAATCCAAATTGCTTTCCAGTAGCAAACATAAATTGCCATAAACCTGTGGCGCCTACTCTTGATTTTGCTCTTGGTTTTAAAGCAGATTCAACAATGGCTAAATATTTTACCTCTAACGGAATGTCGTAATTATCAAGTTCTTTTTCAAACATTGGGAAATAATACTCACTTAGCGCCATTAAACGCTCTAAATGGTTTCGCCTGTTTTTTAAATAACTTTTAATTACGCTTTCTAAAGAAGGGTTGTATTCAATATTAAATGGGGTTTTTGCATCAAGTATGGCAAGTCGTTTTTTTAAAGTATCTGTAGGGAGTTCTGGATAATACACCTCGTTATATTCTAATTCTGAAACAGATTTGTATATGGTATCATAAAGTCCGGAGCCAAATAGCTCTTCCATCCATTTTTTATCAAACTCCGCTGCTATGTCATGATCTTTAAATGCCTTTTTAATAAGTGAGTCGTGAACGGGTTTTATTTCTTTTATAACCTGAGATTTTCCATCAATAATAGTGTCCACTATAATCGTCTTTGTTGACGATGTTACCACAGTACTATCTTTAGATTGACTGAAGGAAAACTGAATGACTAAAAATGCTATTAATACTCTAAAAACCATGCCTAGGAGTTGTGATATAACAAAACGCTCGAATTGCTAAAATCGTATTTTTTGATTAGAATTGAAAATTTAAATGTCTCTAGTTGATAATAGCTGCTATTCCTGGGAGTGTCTTTCCTTCAAGGCTTTCTAACATGGCGCCTCCACCTGTACTTACATAACTTACTTTATCTTGAAAGCCAAATTGTTTTACTGCAGCCACAGAGTCTCCTCCACCCACTAACGAAAATGTCCCATTTTTGGTAGCTTGGGCTATAGAATTTCCTAAAGCTATTGTACCGTTTGCAAAATTTTTCATTTCAAAAACTCCTAGTGGTCCATTCCATAAAATAGTTTTGCACTGGTTAACAACGTTATCAAATAATACTATAGATTTAGGGCCGCAGTCCAACCCTTGCCATCCGTTTGGAATGTTGTTTACATCGACTATTTGAGTATTGGCGTCATTATTAAAAGCGTCTGCAGCTACGACATCGACAGGAAGGTGTATTTGCACATTTTTTTCTTTAGCTTGTTTTAAAATATCTAAGGCTAAATCTATTTTATCATCTTCACAAATAGAATTCCCTATTTTTCCACCTTGGGCTTTTGTAAATGTAAAAGTCATTCCTCCTCCTATAATCAAGTGATCAACCTTGTTTAATATGTTTTTTATAATTGTAATTTTGGAAGATACTTTAGCGCCTCCTAATACTGCTAAAACAGGCTTTTCACCAGATGTCATTACTTTTTCTATACTCTCAATTTCTTTAGCCAATAGTTTCCCAAAATATTTGTTTTCTGGGAAAAACTTAGCCACAACAGTCGTTGAAGCGTGCGCTCTATGTGCAGTACCAAAGGCATCATTTACATATACGTCTCCTAATTTAGATAGTTGTTTTGCAAATGCTTGGTCGCCTTGTTCTTCTTCGTTATGAAAACGTAAATTTTCTAAAAGCAAGATTTGACCAGGTTCAAGTTTTGAGGCAGCAGATTCTGCTACTTCGCCAACACAATTATTTACAAATATCACTTCAACTCCTATAATCTCTTCAACTTTATTAACTATATGTTGCAACGAAAACTCATGCTGAGTGCCTTTTGGTCGCCCTAAATGTGACATTAATATACAGCTTCCGCCATCTTCTAATATTTTTATTATAGTTGGTTTAGCCGAAATAATTCGTGTAGCATCAGTAACTTCAAAATTATCATTTAACGGCACATTAAAATCTACTCGAATTAGTGCTTTCTTATTTTTAAAGTTAATATCATTAATCGTTTCCATAGTTAACTGGTTGTGTTTTTAATATGATTTCAAATTTAGTTAGTAATATTAATTCTTTAAAGGTTTATATCATATATTTTTATATGGTTTAGGATTGTTCTGTGCAATAACACATATCTTCTTTATCATTTTATTTAAGTCTAAAATATTAAAAACATAAGTTATATTTGTGCTATGCTTTTTAGTGAAATTATTGGTCAAGAACACCTAAAAAAACACCTCACACATAGTGTAGATAATGGAAGGGTTCCTCATGCGCAATTATTTGTTGGAAGAGAAGGAACTGGTGCTTTACCAATGGCAATAGCTTATGCTCAATATGTTTTATGCCACAATACAGGTGGTGAAAACACTTCTGGTAATGATGCTTGCAATTTAAAGTTTAACAACTTATCACATCCCGATTTACATTTTGCTTTTCCAGTTGCAGCTAATGATACTGTAAAAAAACACCCTGTTTCAAAACTCTTTTTGGAGGATTGGCGCAAACTAATAAACGAACAACCCTATTGTAATTTATTTGATTGGTACAAACAATTGGGTATCGATAATAAACAAGGACAAATTGGTGTGGATGAAGCTCATGATATTGTAAAGTCCCTTACTTTAAAGTCTTATGAAGGTGGCTATAAAGTAATGCTCATTTGGATGGCAGAGAAAATGAATATTGCTTGTGCCAATAAGTTACTGAAACTAATTGAAGAGCCACCGAGTAAAACCGTTTTTGTTTTAATTGCCGAAGATGAAGAACAAATAATTTCCACCATAAAATCTCGCTGCCAAATATTGCATTTTCCACCTCTAGCTGAAAGTGATATTAAAATTGCCCTTATTGAAAAATATAATATCGATGAAACGGTTGCCATTAAAATTGCACACCAAGCCAACGGTAATTTTAATAAAGCTTGCGACTTAATGTATCATGATAGTGAAGATATTCAATTTGAAAAATGGTTTATCTTATGGATTCGTAGTGCTTTTAAAGCAAAAGGCAATAAAACTGCCATTCACGATTTAATGTCTTGGAGCGAGGAAATTGCCAAAACTGGGAGAGAAACCCAAAAACAATTCTTGCATTTTTGCTTAGACTTTTTTAGGCAAGCATTGCTCTATAATTATCAAGCAAAAGACTTGGTGTTTATTGAGCCCAATTCTGAAGATTTTAAGCTTGAAAATTTTGCTCCTTTTGTTCATGGAAACAACATTATGGATATAAATAATGAGCTTCAAGACGCTATTTACCACATAGAGCGTAATGGTAATTCAAAAATTATATTGACCGATTTGTCAATCAAATTGACTAGGTTACTTCATAAAAAATCTGCTTAAAATGTCGAGCTCTATAAAATGGTTCGTCATAATAAATCCAACTTCAGGAAACGGAAAGGCTAAAAAGTATTGGCCAAAAATACAACGCTTACTAATAAGTAATGGTTTCAATTTTGAATTTCAATTTACCAAAAGCGGAAACCATAATATTGAATTAATTCATATTGCTGTAAATCAGGGTTTTAGAAATATTATTTGTGTTGGTGGCGATGGTACCATTCATAATACGGTTAATGGTATTGCATCGCAAAAAACAGTTGCTTCTTCAAGTATAAATATTGGTATTATTCCTATTGGAACCGGAAATGATTGGGTAAAAACCCATGCTATTCCAAAACATATAAAAAAAGCTATTAGTATCATTAAAAACGGAAAAATCATCAGTCAAGATATAGGTAAAATTGAGTTTTTAGATTCTCAAAAACCGCCTGTATTTTTTAATAATTTGGCTGGTGTTGGGTTTGATGGCTACGTGGTGAGTAAGGTTGGAAAATATAAGCATTTTGGTGCTTTGGCTTACCTTATAGGAGCTGTTTTAGGATTGTTTTCGTTTAAAAATTTTAAAGTTGACGTTATCGCGAATTCACAAAGGATTACAACTAAAAGTTTAATGGTTTTAATTGGGCTTTGTAAATATTCTGGTGGTGGTATGCAATTAACCAAATTCACAAACGCTACTGATGGCTTGTTTGATATAAGTATTGCCAAAAACTTTAGCAAGCTAGATATCCTTAAAAATTTAGTGAAGCTTTTCAATGGAAGTATCGTAAAACTAAAAAAGGTTGAAACACTCAAAACAAATACCGTTACTATTTCATGCAAAAGCAAGTCGAACATTCCTTTTATTCAAGCTGATGGTGAGTTGATTGGAACAGGAGATATTAAAGCAAGTATTGTCCCAAAAGCATTTTCTTTTTACACCAAATAAAAAGAGGCTGTGTAAAAAGTGTCATTCTGAATGAAAATGAAGAATCTCATAAAAATTAAAATGTTGATTTATTGATTATTAAGATTTTTCGACAAAGCTCAAAATGACAATAAGATTACTTTTTAGACAGTCTCTTGTAGATAATATTAAGGTTTTTTCTATTTTTTATTTTTATATGCTTCGTTTAAAGCATCCAATATAGTTTGCGTTAAATCCACTTCATCGGTTCCATACATAACGCTTCCTGCCTCATTGCTTCCAAGTATGAAATTGTAACCATTTGCTTTTCCATAGTTTTTAACAAAATCCCTTACTTTTTTAATAAGTGAATCGTTTTTTGACTGGCTTTCTTGAGCAATTTGCTGTTGTTCAAATTGTAACTGTTGAGAAATAATTTGTTCTTTTTGTTGAAATTCTTGCTGTAATTTCTGAAGATTGGCTTGCGACATACTCCTCGCTTTTACTTCAGCTGCTTTTACATCTAATTGAAATGCTTGACCCAAACTATCTCTTCTTTTTTCATAAGCTTGAATTTTAGATTTTAATTTAGCTTCAATCTCTTTTTTCTCTTGATAGTCATTAATTAAAACCGAATTATCAACAAATCCTATTTTTTGAGATTGTTGACACGACCCAACGCTCAAAACCACTATAACAATTAATATTAATTTTTTCATTTTTATCTTTTTTCAATTCCGCAAAAATAAAAAAGTAATTCTTATGAATGGATTGGAATTTGCTATTTTATTTTACAATAAACAATATCTATTGTTTTTGGTCTATCCAATATGTTTTAACTATTAAAAATAAGGTTAAATAAAGCTATTTAAACGCACTAAAAAAAAGCTGAAAGGTCATAATGAGTCTTTACTTGAAAAACTCCCAAAATAAAGCTTAAAATAAATATTATTTGTTTTTAATAATATATATCATGGAAGAATACTCATTAGAGTGTTTTGCTTTTAAATTAGAAAGTAATCCAACTCTAAAAGCCCTAAATATATTCATGCGTCCTGTTTGATATTTTTCAGAAAGAAGACTCACGTAATACGAATCAAATTTCATAGGAAGTGTTTTAACAACCTGCATGTTTACATCACTAAATAATTTACTAATTGATGAGTGTGAAAAATGCCAAAGATGTCTTGGCACATCATAGGCTGCCCAAAATGATTTATAATGTTTAGCGTCAAAGCTCTTGTAATTTGGAACCGCAATTATTAAAGTCCCATCTGGTTTTAATAATTTTTTAAACAAGCTTATATGCTCATTAAGATTTGGTAAATGCTCCAGTACATGCCAAAGTGTAATTACATTAAAACTATGCTCTTTTAATCCATAAATATTATGACTGTCTAAAACTGTATTATTCGTTTTGGAGTTGGCAATTTGTCTAGCACTCTCGTTTGGTTCAATACCAACAATATTCCAGTCATTTTTTTGTGCGGTTTTTAAAAAATCTCCTGTGCCACAGCCAATATCCAAAAGTGTTTTCACTTTATAATTAAAGGAATTAATAAGTTTTAATTTCTTCCTTAAAGAAATGCTTCTAACAAAATGGTAAATTTTTTCGAACAAATTTCGTTTAGCATCGGTATGCGAAATATAGTCTTTGGTTTTATAATAATTAGGGAGTTTGTCGGCTTTTGGCTGGGGAAACGTTTCTAAATAACCATAGGTTGAGTTTTTAATCAACTGGAATGATTCTCTTGAAACAGAGTGATCTTTTACTTTTAAGTATGCTTTTGTTTTTTTCATTTAAAACTAACGTTCCACGTGGAACATATAAAATACCATCATAACACTCCTGTTTTTAAAGTAATTTATCTGCCCATATAAACCAATAATACAGAGATGTCGTTTGGTGATACACCACTAATTCGTGATGCTTGTGCAATAGATACTGGTTGTATGGTTTTAAGTTTTTCACGAGCTTCCATACTCATGGATTTGATTTTAGAATAGTCAAAATTTTCAGGGATTTTAACATACTCCAATCGATTTAACTTGTCTGCATTGTTTTTTTCCTTAGTTATATAACCAGAATACTTCACTTGGATTTCTGTTTGCTCTATAACCTCAGCATCTAAATTGTTTTTTTGAATATATGCCTCCACAGCCTCAAATTGCCTTACATCATCAATAGTAATATTGGGTCTAGCAAATAATTTAAACATCTTGTCTTGCTGCTTAACTGGTGCAGAATTCTTAGCCTCTAAAACTGGATTTGCTTCTTTGGGAGTTATACTGGTATCTCTAAAAAACTGAACGAAATTTTTAGCTTGTTCATGTTTTTTTTCCATACGCCTCATACGCTTTTCAGATGCAATTCCCAGAGCAAAACCCTTGGGTGTTAACCTTAAATCTGCGTTATCCTGCCTTAAGAGTGTTCTATATTCGGCACGTGATGTAAACATTCTATAAGGCTCTTCTGTGCCTTTTGTGATTAAATCATCAATTAAAACACCAATATAAGCTTCGTCTCTTTGTAGAGTAAAAGCTTCTTTTTCTTGCACTTTTAAACTAGCATTTAATCCCGCCATAAGGCCTTGCGATGCTGCTTCTTCATATCCAGTTGTGCCATTTATTTGTCCAGCAAAATACAGGCCTTCGACCAACTTGGTTTCTAAAGTATGTTTTAATTGAGTTGGTGGAAAATAATCATACTCAATAGCATATCCTGGTCTAAAGAATTTTACGTTTTTAAAGCCCATTACAGAGCGTAATGCATTAAACTGAACATCTTCTGGTAGTGACGTAGAAAACCCGTTTACATAATACTCAACTGTATTCCATCCCTCAGGTTCGACAAATAATTGGTGCCTATCCTTGTTGGCAAAACGGTTTATTTTATCTTCAATTGAAGGGCAATATCGTGGTCCTAAACTTTTAATCCTTCCATTAAACATAGGTGAACGATTAAAACCTTCACGAAGTAAATCATGAACTTCTGGGCTTGTGTAGGTCATGTGGCAAGAACGTTGCTCTTTTAATGGTTGTGTGATATCTAAATAAGAAAATTTTTCTGGGTTATCATCTCCAGGTTGTTCAACCATTTTAGAAAAATCAAGTGAGCGACCATCTACGCGTGGCGGTGTTCCGGTTTTCATTCTACCAGAATCGAAACCTATATCAACTAACTGTTCTGTTATTCCTGTTGCGGCTCTTTCTCCTGCTCTTCCACCTCCAAAGCTTTTGTCTCCAATATGTATTAGGCCATTTAGAAAAGTGCCATTAGTAAGCACAACAGATTTAGCCTTAACCTCAATCCCTAGAGATGTTTTTACACCTATAACTTTACCTTTTGCTACCATTAAGCCCGAAACCATTTCTTGATAAAAGTCTAGGTTAGGTGTTTTTTCAAGCATTAGCCTCCAGTCTTCTGCAAATCGCATTCTATCACTTTGCACTCTAGGACTCCACATTGCTGGTCCTTTAGACTTGTTGAGCATTTTAAATTGTATAGCAGATGTATCACTTACAATGCCGCTATAACCTCCTAAAGCATCAATTTCACGCACAATTTGACCCTTTGCAATACCACCCATTGCAGGGTTGCAAGACATTTGGGCAATGTTTTGAAGATTCATAGTAATCAATAATGTCTTGCAGCCCATATTAGCAGCAGCAGCAGCAGCTTCACTTCCTGCATGACCGCCTCCAACCACAATCACATCGTATGTATCTAAAAATAAACTCATGAGTGTTCCACGTGAAACATTGTTAAAATAAAAGTGTGCAAATATACATCAAAACATAAGAATTAAGTAAGCTTTGAAAGATAGAAATCTTCTTTTTGCCGCATCACCATTTTATCCTCTTTACTCTTGTCTTTATAACCACAATAATGAAGAATGCCATGTATCATCACCCTATGAAGCTCTGTTTCAAAATCAACACCAAGGTCTTGTGCATTGTCTTTAACTCTTTCAATAGAAATAAAAATATCACCGTGTAGTTCTTTTCCTACTGAATAATCGAAGCTAATGATATCTGTAAGTGTGTCGTGTTGTAGAAAATCAACATTTAATTTATGAAGGTAATTGTCATCACAAAACACATAATTAATATCGCCTTCATTACACGATTCTTCCTTTATAGCATTGCCAACCCAATTACAAATACGCTCGGTTTCTTTTAAATGAAAATCAGTTTCGTAATTTATACTAATCATTGCTTTTCTTAAAATACTCTCGCACTTTCTTCTTATATATTTGCTGCAAAGGTAGAGCTTGTCTATTTAATATTTCTGTAGTATTGAAATATTCTTTGGCGTTTTGAAGTTGTGTGTTTGTAAGATTATTAAATTGTAATTGGTTGGTTTTAGACTTGCGTTTATTGTCTTCTCCTTGCTGAAAAGTGGCGTTTTCAAGCTTTAATAATTGGTGTTGAAGATTCATCATGCGTTGCAAAGTACGATTGGTAAAGCCTTTATTTAAGAGATCTTTTTCTATAGATTCCATTTCGCGCAACAGGTTTTCTCCAGCGCCATTTTTTCCTTCTTTACCAATTTTATCTTCAAGTGCTTGACGTAATTGTTGTTGTTGTTGATAAATTTGAAACAGCTCTCCGTTTAATTCCTCGTTATTTTGTCCATCCCCTTCTTGTTGATCGCCTTCTCCATCTTTTTTATCACCTTGTTTCCCATCTTCTCCATCTTTCTTTTTTCCTTCTTCGCTCTTTTTTAATCCTTCCTCCATCTGCTTATTAAGCTCTTCTTGGCTCATAATAATGTCTGGTAATTGCATATCGCCTTCCCCTTGGCCTGGTGATGGATTCATTTGGTTCTCCATATTATCAAGAATATCACTCAGTAAACTTGCTAGAGAATTAGCCGAAGTAACAGCATATTGTTGTGCTGCTACACCTTGGTACAATCGGTTTTCTGCTAGTTGTTCCAGAGATTTATCTATATTAAAAAAAACCTCGGTAATCTCTTTGTTAATGCTTTCAGAAAGAGTTGGCTGCCTTAATGACAAAGCAAAGAGGCTGTCGTCAACATGTTCAAAATGTTGTTTTAAATTTTGTTGTTTTATTAAATATTTAGCATACTCGTTGTGAT
>TARA_R110002073_G_scaffold70454_1_pt1 | contig 20203 bp, 13 predicted proteins | sample TARA_R110002073 | Tara Oceans TARA_R110002073 (sample SAMEA4397174) | marine metagenome | biome: Polar Biome; feature: [DCM] deep chlorophyll maximum layer (ENVO:01000326); material: water (ENVO:00002006), including particulate matter (ENVO:01000060) such as... | depth 40 m
GGGGATGATGGCGATGTCGACGCCCGAGGCGTACAGGATCGCGGCGTTCTCGATGCTCGAGCCGCCCTCGGCCATGATGCTCTCGTCCTGGGAGCGACGCTCGCGCGGCGTGATGATCGCAGTGGCTCCCGCGCGACCCAGGTCGGCTGCAACCGTCCAGCCTTCACGGCAGCCGTCGATGACGGGGCGGAACTCGTAGCGCTGGGCGAGCTTGGCGATCTCGAGCAGGTCCGTGCGATCGTCCGCGTTGAACAGCGCTCGTGCCTGGCCGAGCAGGACGCTCAACGCGCCGGAATCGACGCCCGATTTCTTGGGTTCCTTGAGGTCCTTGTTCGAACGGACGTCGAGCTCCCACTGCTTGTACTCGCGGATGTAGGCCGCCGCTCCGTCGAACTTCTCGCGCAACGAACGCTTCCCCGCGGGGCTCGACTTGCTGTAGCTCATCGACTGCAACGGGCGCGAACCGATGACGAGGTCTTTGATGTGGCCGCGCTTGAGCTTGGCGACCTCGCTGCCCTGTACGGTCGAGGTGATGCCACCCGCAACGGCCAAGGTCATGGTCCGCGAGAACGGATCGACGGTGTCCTCGATGGGGCTTCCCCCGCCGAACAGACCGATCGAGGACACGGCGACGAGGCCCGGGTAGAGGCGGAATCCCGTGGCGTCCAGGATCTCGGCGTCCTCGGGCAGGGCCAGGTCGTAGCCGATCTCGTCGATCTTGCCGTTGATCGCGATCAGCGTGGCGCCGCGCAGGACGGCGCCCGTGCCGGTGTGGATGTCGGCGCCCCGGATGACAAAGGTCTTGTCGCCCTCGTCCTCGTCGGCGGCGGCTTCACCGTCCTCGGACTCCTCGTCCTGGGCCTCGTCCTTGGCGTCATCGTCCTGGAACAGAACGGAGGCGAACGTCGGAGCGGTGAACGTGAACAAGCCGAGCGCGAGGGCCGGCAGCAGCAGTTTGCGAAGCGTGGTCATCAGTGGATCTCCCCGTGCACGACGTCACCGTGAATGATCACGGCCTCGACCTCGGTAGCGGTCTCGAAAGGATCGCCGTTGACGATCAGGAAGTTGGCGTCCTTGCCGACCTCGATGCTGCCGACGCGGTCGTCGACACCCATCAGCTTGGCCGGCTCCAGGGTCATCGCCTGGATCGCGGCGCTGCGGTCGAGCCCAGCGGCGACCATCGTGCCGACGTCCCGCAGCCAGGTCTGGTGGGCACCGGTCGAGTCGTTGCGCGGGATGAAGACGAGCTTCGCTCCGGCGCGGGCCAGTTCGGCGGGCATGTTGCGCTGGCGCAGGGTGCCCGGATGCAGGGTCAGGAACGGACCGACCATGACACGGCACTCCGTCTCGCCGATCTTCTCGGCGACCTCGTAGAAGTTGGACTCCTGGCTCAGCGTCAAGCGCAGGGCCCAGTCGATCTCTTCCTTGCCGAGCGCGTCGATCAGGTGCAGGTAGCCCGCCGCATCGTCCAGGTCGAACAACGCCGACAGCTTCTTGTCGCGCATGTCCTGGAAGACCTGGCCGCGCGGATCGGGCTCGTGCGGCTCGTACTCGCCCAACTTGTCGAGCGCGGCTTTTTTCTTGTCCTTGTCCTTCTCCTTCTCGGCCTTCTCCTTGGCCTTGTCGTACTTCTCTTTGTTGGCCGCTTCCTTCTTGGCGTTCTCGTCCGCCTTCTCGAAGCCGTCACGGATGTAACGCTTGGCCGTGGAGTTGTTCGCCACGATCGCCTTCAGGTAGACGGAGTCGGCCAGGATCGGATCGGATCCACCGGCGGTGTGCACCGCGACGGCCTGGCCGGGGATGCCGCGACCCGCCGGATACAGGCCGAGGGTCGTGACGCCGGCCTCCCGGGCGGACTTGAAGCTGGCACCCAGACCGACCTCGAAGGACGCTTTGATGTACGGGCGGGAATCCGAGTAGCCCTGGCTGGAGAGGCCGGTCCGCGAATACGCGTTGACCAGTCCCGGCATCAGGGTGTACTCGTCATCCAGGTCTATGACCGGGATGCCGCGTTCGATCGGCAGGTCCTCGCCGATGGTGACGATCTTGCCGTCCTCGACGAGGATGACGGCGTGCTCCAACACCTCGCCGTTGCCGATTTCGGCACGACGGGCGCGGATCGCATACAGATCGGAGATCGGGGGCGGTACGAGAGCAGGGCTCGCGGCCAGGATCAGTGAGGTCAGGATCATCGGATGGTGCCTCCGAACTGGGGAGAACGGAGGAAGGGGCTCTTTCGGAATCGAAGGAACGCGTGCCTACCAGCGGCGGCGTTCTTCGCGGGTGTCATAGATCTTGCGGCCGCGGATGAAGACCATCTCGACCGAGGTTCGGGGGTCGACCGGATCGCCAGTGACGACGATCAGGTCCGCATCTTTGCCGGCTTCGATCGAGCCGACGGTGTCCTCGATGCCTGCCACGACGGCGGGCACGATGGTCAGTCCGCGGACGGACTCCATGTGCGTGGTGTCCATGCCGTAGCGCACGCCCATGGCAGCTTGCAGCTGGAGTTCTTCCTGGGGCACGACCGGCGCGTCGGTGTTGAAACCGATCTGCTGGTGGCCGGCCTGTTGGAAGCCCCACGCGCTGCCGATGACGCGGCCATCGGTGTCGAAGCGCGGCGGGCGCGGGTACATGACCTCGCGCGGGCCCAGGATGGCGGCGACGCCGTGCTCGATGGCGAGCGGGGCGGCGAGGTAGCTGTCGAACGATCCGTGATCGATGTAGGTCGCGAAACCGAAGTCGCGCGCCAGCATGATGATCGTCGTCAGGACCAGGTGGTAGTACTGGGTGTGCGTCGAGACCTGGGTCTTGCGGGCGACGAGGTCGCGGAACACGTCCAAGTTGATGTCGCGCTGTGGCTGCGTGCCGCCGTCGCGCTCGTAGGCGATCCAATCCTTGGCGTAAGCGATCCCGCGGCGAATCTGGTTCTTCAGGTTCCAGGCCATCGTGATGCGGCCCATCCCGAATCCCCAGCGCGTCGGATTGTCGCCCTGGGCGATCTTGAGCGAACCGGGATCGCGCACGACCGCGTCCTCGTACGTCTCGAGGCCCGTCTTCATCAGCACGCCTTGGCCGCCGATGTTCGTGCCCGATCCGGGGATGTAGAGGATCGTCGTGACGCCCGCGCCGACCGCCCGGTCGAGCATGTTGTTCGCGGGAATGACCGTCGGGGAGACGCGCAGACCGGGGTTGGTCTGGAACACCATGTCGTTGATGTCGCGGCGGGAACCACCGACGTGGCTGTGCAGGTCGATCAGACCCGGCGCGAGCCACAGATCGCCGAGGTCCAGGATCTCGTACTCGGTCGGGATCTGAACCTCGTCCCGCTTGCCGACCGCCTGGATCTTGCCGCCGCGCACCAGCACGGTGGCGTGGTTGATCGCAGAAGGACCGCCTTCGGCCGCCACCAGGACCTTCGAGGTCAGGAGCGCCAGACCGCGCTCCGCATCCTGGGCCTCGGCGCTGCCCACCAACCCGACGCACAACGCCGCCGCCACGAACCCGGTCAGGTTCGTGCGGCGCGCCGACGCGCTGTGGTGGAGGGAGCGGGCGACCATCTTGGACCTACCAGCGACGCTTCTCGGTGGCCGGGTCGTAGACGACCTCGCCCAACTGCAGGCAGAGTTCGACCGAGGTGCGCGGGTCGGTGAAGTCACCGGTGACCACGAGCAGGTCGGCGTCCTTGCCGACCTCGATGCTGCCCACTTCGCGATCGACGCCACCGGCCATCGCCGGGATGATCGTCAGGCCGCGCAGGGTCTCCATGTTCGAATCGTCGAAGCCGTAGCGCACGCCGATCGAGGCCTGCAGCTGCAGCTCCTCTTGGGGGATCACGGGCGAGTCGGTGTTGAAGCCGATGCGCGAGTGCCCTTCCGATTGATAGCCGGCGGCGATGCCCTGGATCTTCTCGGGGTTCGAGCCCGACCAGCGCATGTAGCCCGCGACCGGGATGTCGATATTGCGCGGGCCGAGGCAGGCGAAGATGCCGCGCTCTTCGGCCATCGCCGCAACGCGGTACGAGTCGAACGTGCCGTGGTCGATGAAGAACGGCAGGCCGAGCTCGTCGTGCACCATCGTGATCGTCTTCAGGATGACCTGGTAGATCTGGGTGTGCGTCGAGATGTGACAGTCCCGTTTGCGCAGGTGGCGGAAGATCTCCCACTGCGGATCCAGGCGCGGCTTCACGCCGCCGTCCTTCTCGTACGCCTCCCAGTTCTGGGCGTAGGCGATGCCGCGCTTGAAGGTCGTACGCGTGTTCCAGTTCATCATTGAACGGTTGGGGCGGATCAACCAGCGCTCGGGGTTGCCGGCCTGGGCCAGCTTCATCGAGCCCGGATCCTTCATCACGCTCTTCGTGTACGTCTCGAAGCCGGTCTTCAGGATCACACCCTGACCGCCGACGTTCGTACCCGAACCAGGGATGTAGAGCACCGTGGTGACGCCGCCGCCGACGCCCATGTCGAGCATCGAGTTGCCCGCGACCACGTCCGACGAAGCGCGCAGGCCGGGGTTGGCCAGGTACACCATGTCGTTCAGGCCGAATTTGCCCGCGACGTGGCAGTGCATCTCGACGAGGCCCGGCATCAGCCAGTTGTCGCCGGTGTCCAGCTGGGTGTAGCTGGTGGGCGGGATCAACTCGCCCTGCTTGCCGACGGCTTCGATCTTGCCGTCCTTGACCAGCACGACCGCGTTGTCGAGGACCGAGCGGCCCTTGTACTCCGCGAGCACCGCCTTCTTGGTGAAGATCGCCAGGCCGTTGCCGCCGACCGCGCCGGGCTGGATGTCGCCCTGGCTGGCTGCGGACAGGTCGACGTCACCACGGTCTCCGCCGAGGGCCGGGGCCGCGTTGGCGAAGGACAGCGTGGCGGCTGCGGTAGCGGCCAGGCCGAGGGAGATGCGTTGCATGCGCTTCATGAGATCGTTCCGGATAGGAAGGTTGCGGATCAAGGGAGGACCTCCTCACCATCGACCCAGACGCGCAGAACGCGCGTCGACGGAGCCAAGGGCGTGCCGTCGAGCAGGACGACGTCGCCGTCCATGCCCGCGGTCAGCGTGCCGACGCGGTCGTCGATCGCCAGGATCTTGGCCGCGTCACTGGTCAGGCCGGCCAGGCCAGCACGCGCCGACAAGCCGTCGGCGACGTAGGTCGTGACGACGTCGATCAAACCCGCCGCGCCTTCCTCGGCTTGCGATTGGAAAGCGACGGGAATGCCATGCACGGCGAGTTGCGCATAGCTGTTGCCGAGCGGAATGCCGTTGCGGGTCTGGCTGGGGTTGCCTTGCAGGATGAAACCGGCGACGCGCTTGGCGTAGGCGCCGGCGCCTTTGAAGGATCCGCCACCCGTGTAGAGGATCACCGGCTTGATGCCGTACTTGGCGAACTCGGCGACGCACTCGGGAAGCTCACGCTGCGAGTCCACGATGACCAGGATCGCGCACTTGCCCTTCATCGCGCGACGGACCGGCTCGAGGTCCGGGTTGATCCCGGGCTCGCGCGGCGTGCCCTTGGGCGGTCGGGGCTCGTCCTCGGGCTTGCGTCGCTCGGGGCGGCGCACTTCCGGGTAATCGGTGCCGGTACGGTCGAAGGTCATCTCGAAGGTGCCGTCGTTCGCGATGACCTTGCCGGTCAACTGCGGCTGATCGACGTCCTTCTCGACGAAGTCGAGCTCGAAGCGCAACCGGACGGGGCCGTTCTCGCCCGAACCGGACATCTCGACGGTGTAGTCGTCGCGGGTTCCGGTCAGGTCGACGAGCTCCTTCAGGCTCGACACGCGGGCGTACCCCACGAGGCCGCCGACGGCGTCCTCCTTGAGGCGCATGCGCACGTGCGTCGCGTCGTCGCCCTCACCGATCGTGGCTTCCCACTGACCGGTGATCGCGATCGACTCGGGCTTCTTCTTGCTCTTCTTCTTCTTGTCCTCTTTCTCCTCGTCCTCTTCCTCGGCCTCGTCGGACGCATCGTCCTTGGGCTCCTCGGGAGCGGGAGGGGTCCAGGCGGCCAGTTCCTTCTCGTATTCCTTCCACTTCTGCACGTAGTCGGCCGCGCTGGCCAACTGGCCGCGAACGGCGTTGCCGGCTTCGGAGAGGATCGGGTTCGACCACTGCATGACGATCGCCGACGTCGGGTCGATGATCATCTTGCGGACGTCGTCGCCCGCGGGCTTGTAGGCCATGGTCATGGAACCCTGGCCGAACTGGTACGAAGACAGGTTGACGGTCGTCACGCCGGCGCGCGCGACACGCCGGTCGGTCGCATCACCGGGCTCGACGATGCGCGCCAGTTCGGTGCGCGTCGAGATGCCCTTCCGACTGCCTTCGAGGCCCAGACGGCCCAGCACGTCGATGGCGCCGGGCATGGCGGCTTGGCCAGTCACGACGGTGGCGCCGGCGGGGCGACCCACACGACGTCCGACCTCGCGTACCTTGCCACCCTCGAGCAGGATCTCGCCCGGCGACAGCACGTGGCCGTCCCCGAGGTGGAGCTCCTGGACCGAGATGATCGTCGGAGCTTCAGCGTCGGTCTTCCAGGCGATCTCGCCGTCGACCCAGGTCGCCGTCACGCCGGTGCCGCTCTCGAACGGGGCGCCGCCGAGGACACAGAGATCGGCGTCCTTGCCGACGGCCAGACTGCCAACGCGCGCGTCGACCCCCATCAGCTTGGCGGGCGTCAGCGTGATCGCTTCGAGCGCCGCTTCGGCACTCATGCCACCGCGTCGGGCGAAACCCGCCGCGAGGAGGAGGCGTCCGGCGCCCCACTCACGAGGGGCGGTGACGGCCAACGTCACGCCCGCGTTCGACAGCAGCGTCGCGCCGTCGTGCATCGGGTCCGCAACGTCGGGACCCTTGCCCGTGTCGGACGTACCCGAAACCGCCGGCGTGTAGATCACGGCGACCTTGGCTGCGGCCAGCTCCTTGGCGTGTTCGGCCGCGAAGCCGCTGGCGTGCAGCACGAGCTTCTGCTGGTTGCCCTGGAACAGGTCGATCAGCGCACGGACCTCGCCGGCGTCGTCGGCACCCATGCGCCACGGAACGCCCGCCTGGATCAATGCGGCGAGCGCGGGACCCGCGTCACGGCCGTACTCGGACTCGAGCGCGGTGTCTCCGGCCTGCAGCGCGAACAGTTCCTCGAGCGCGACGACCGCGCCCATCGTGGTGCGCGGCAGTTGGCGCTGGGCGATGCCCAGGCCGACGTCGACCGTCGCGGGAAGCGGCGGAACCCAGTAGCCGGGCGTGTTGCGAGCCTCGCGACCGATCGAACCGTGGATGGCGGCGCGCTCGTTCAGCACGCGATCGCCGTCGGCGGCGCCGGCCATCTTGACCACGGCGCCCTGACCCGCGACGAGGCGGTTGCGTGCAGGGGCCAGGTAGGCCGTCGTGACGCCACCGGTGAGGGCGGAGTAGTACGTCGAGTACGGGTCGAAGTGGTCGACGGCGCGCAAGGTGGGCGCTGCGGTCCGCTCGGCCGACTGGTTCGGCACGTAGGGACTGTCGGCGGCGACCAGACCAGGGACGATCGATGCGCCCGGGCCGTAGTCGACGACGCGGGCGCCCGCGGGAATGTCGACGTCCTTGCCGATCGCGACGATCTTGCCGTCCTCGACCAGGATCGTGGCTCCGCCGGTGAAGACGCCGCCACGATCGACGGTGTGAATGGTCCCGGCCTGGATCGCGACGGGGCCACCCTTGTCGTCATCGTCGACCGCGGGCGCCGAAGCGAACGCGGTGACGGCCAACAACCCGCTGGTCAGAGCGAGGGCGGTTCCGAGGGAGAGTCCGGTCCGCGGTGCGGCCGTATGGAAGGAACGAATCATCAACGGCCTTCGCCGGCACCCTGCCGGCGCTCCTCTTCGTGAATGTCGGTCGGGGCTTCCTCTTCGGCCGGCGCGGTGCCCGGCTGAGCTTGCCCGTCGATCAGGTGGCGCAAGCGCGTGTCCTTCGAACGGTCGTAGAGCATCTCGCCTTCCAGCACGACGTAGTCAATCTGCGAAGTCGCGCTGAGCGGGTCGCCCGTGAAGAGCAGGACGTTGCCGTCACAACCCGTCGCGATGGAGCCGACGTGCTTCTCGAGGCCGAGCAGCTTGGCGGGCACCGTCGTGACGGCGGCCAACGCATCGTTGCGATCGAGACCCTGGCCGACGCAGAGCGCGGCGTGGACCCAGAGCTCCTGGGTGGCACCCGAGTCACCGGTCAGGGCGAAGGCGATGCCCTTCTCCTTCAGCAACTTGGGCACGAAGGTTTCGGTCTCCTCCTCCGTGACCGGATCGGTCTCGGTGTGCATCAGGTTGCCGGTCAGGATGACGGGGACGCCAGCCTTGGCGATCGCGTCGGCCGCCTTGTGGCAGCCCGCGGTCATCAGGATCGTCATGTTGCCCAGGAAACCGTTCTCGCGCGCGATCTCGATGCCACGGATGACGTCCATCGGGGTCTCGCAGTTGAGGGTCACCGGCAAGCGACCTTCGACGATGGCGAGCAGGGGCGCTTGCTTCTCGTCGATCTCACCGCGCGGGACGGCTTCGAGGCCCTCGACCTTCCAGGCCGACCCCTCCATGGCACGGCCCTTTCCGTTGTCGCCGGTCAGGTCGCGCCCTTGAGCGAGCGCCTCGCGGCGTGCGCGGTCGTTGCCGTCCTTCGTCTCCTGGACGACCTCTTCGAGGTAGCGTCGCAATTCGCTGAAGGCGTCGCGCAGGACCATCGCCTGGGTCGCGCGCGACTTGTTGCGCTTGGGCGCCATCGAGATCTTCACGCCCGACTGCGGGCGGACCATCATGGCCTCGACCGTCATCCCGCGCGGCCGGACGATCATGCCCATGCCGGAGATCACGGTCTCGTTGCCCTGCTGGACGTTCAGGGTGGTGATGCCCCAACGGCGCGCGTCCTCGAAGAAGAACTTCACCGGGTCGACCGAGTCGCGCACGTCCAGGAACGGCGTGATGTCGATCGATTCGTTGGGGCGGTCCATGCCCTGGGAGGTGCACGCTTCGACGAAGCCCGGGAAGGCGGTCAGGTGCGGCACGTCCAGGACCTCGGCGTCCCACGGGATCTGCACGTCGTCGGCACTGCCGACCGCGCTGACGCGACCGTCGGTGATGACGATGACACCGTTCGGGATCGGATCGCCGGCCATGGTGATGACCGTGCCCGCCTTGATGGCGTACTTGTCCGCAGCCGTGGAGGGTTCGGCGGTCGGCGCCGCGATCGAAGAACCGGCGAGCGCGAGGCTGGCGAAGGCGAGGCCCAATCGTTGGGCGAGGTATGTAAGGGAGCGTTGCATGGCTCGTGTCGGGTCGTTGTCGGAGGGGGTCGAGGGGCGACGGAACCGTCGCGTCCTCTTGGGAGGAGGTGGGAGGGTCGGCCGGAGGTCAGCGCGGATCGCGCACGAGCTCTCCGCCGACGAGAACGCCGGTGATGCCCGAGGTGAGTTCGAAAGGGGTGCCGGTCCACAGCACGAGGTCGGCGTCCTTGCCGACTTCGACGGTGCCGACACGGTCGGTGATACCCAGCATCTTGGCGGGGACGGTCGTCACGGCGGCCAGGCCGTCCTGGAAGGACAGCCCCCCGCGCATCGCGAAGGCGACTTGCGCCGACAAGCGACCGCTGAGGCGCGTGTCCCCGTGGGCCGAGAGCGCGACGGGAACGCCGCGCTCGACGAGGTCGGCCGCGGTCTTCCAGGCCATGAAGGCTCCGTCGTTCGTACGTCCGTTCGCAGGATGCGGCGGCAACACGACCGAAGCCTTTGAACGAACCAGCAGTTCCGGTTCGATCCAGGCCTCGGCGGCCGCGTCGACGATCATGTCGATGTTGCCGAGGCCCTCGCGCTGCATCTCCTCGACGACGAAGACCGCCGTCCGGATGTCGGCGGTGGTCCAGGCGTCGACGGACAGCGCGATCTCACCGGCGAGCACGGCGCGCAACACGTCGGCGCCCTCGAACTCCGCCTCGGGGAAGCGCTCGGCCATCGCCGCGTCGAAGAACGACTTGCGCCATTCCCACTCGACGCCCATGCGGGTCGTCGGGCGGCGGTTGAAGAAGGTGGTCGGCTGGCCGAAGGCGGGCGAGTTGCCCACGCTGGGCAGCGAACCCTGGGCGCCGCGCAGGATCGGGCGACCGCGCAGTTGACGAGCTTCGACCGAGGGCTTGCCCGCCGTCTTGACGACCGCGGTGCGTCCGCCGATCACGTTGCGGTCGACCGGCGTCACGTGGGCCGTCGTCACGCCGGCGCGAGCCTGGCGGAGCCACTGCGGGTCGAACGGGTCGATCGAATCCAGCACCGAGAGGCGCGTGATGACCTCGCTGGACTCCTCGACGGAGCCCTCCGCGCCGATGCGCGCGCTCGCGTCGATCATGCCGGCGGTGACGGCGACCGCGTGCAGCGAATCGCTGGCCGAGCCACCGGGGGTGACCGACAGGATCTTGCCGTCCTGGACGCGGATGAGCGCGTCCTCGACGACCTTGCCGGGCGAGACGTACAGCGTGTCCGCATGGATCGTCCAACTGGTCGACGGGGCGTCGTCCTGGAGGACCGGGGCGGAGAACAGGGGCGCGGCTACGAGGCCGGCCACAATCGTAGTGGTGATCATTGGTCGTCGCCTTCTTCTGCCTCGGGCAGATCCGCTTCATGCACGGTCTCGCCGTCGATCCAAACGCGCTCCACGGCGCTCGTGAGTTCCATGGGGTGACCGGTCCAGAGCACCAGGTCGGCGTCGAAACCGGCGGCGATCGCGCCGACACGGCCGAGGCCACCCGAAAGGCTGCCCGGTGAGGAGGTCAGTGCGCTCCACGCGGCGTTCGTGTCCAGGCCGGCGCGCACGCAGGCCGCAGCGGCCATGCGCAACGAGGCGGGGTGGCGACCGGGCGCGTCGAGGGCGAATCCGAAGGGAACGCCCGCTTTGTGCAAAGCTTGGGCGGACGCCTGGATGCGCTCGTTGCCGCCGGGATTCCAGGCGGGGAGCGCGACGCCGAGGCCGCTGTCCTTGAGGGTCGCGGCGAGGTCGCCCACGCGGGCACAGCCGTAGATCAGGCCCGCCAGGCCATGTCGCTTGGCGAACGCGGCGGCGCGGGTGGCTTCGGCGCGGGTGTCAGCTTGCAACAGCGCGGAGACCTTGCCTTCCTTGAGCAGCGCGAAGCCACCCTTCGGCTCGGCCATGCGCTCCTCGAGCATCTGGATCGCGCCGGCATAGCTGGTGGGCTTGCGCCCGCGGGTGAACAAGCTGCTGCTGAACGACAGGTGCAGGTGCGCGCGCGGTGCGACGATGGCGCCACCCGGCTTGACGAGCGCTGTACGCCCGCCAGAGAGCGTTCCGCTGGGAGGCGTCAACAGCACCGACGTGATGCCTTCCGCGGCGAGGCGGTCGTAGTCGGAATGGTCGCGGGTGAAGGCGTGCGCGAGGTCCGCGCCGTCCATCACCATGCGCGTCGTGTCCTGGGCTTCGCGGGCGTCCATGCCCGACTGGTCGGACAACGCGATCATGCCGGCGGTCAGATGACCTTCGAGCTCGAGCACCTTGGCGCTGGCGGGAACCGCGTCGGCCGTGCTGAGCGCCGAGATCTTGCCGTCCTTGACGACGACCACGACGTTCTCGGCGACGCCCTCAGGCGTGTGCACGAAGTCGGGCTTCAGGTAGACCGTGTCCGCCACGGTCGGGGTCGGCGCTGCGGTGAGCGCGGCGAGAGTGAGGGTGAGCGTGAGCATGATTAGTTGTCCTCCGGCGACAGAACCACTTGGCCTGCGGAGAGCACGTACTGGACCTGGGTGGAGGCGGCGAGGGGCTCGCCGTTGAGCACGAGGAGATCGGCCTGGAGGCCGCGCTTCACCTGGCCCAAGCGGTCGGCGACGTCGAGCATCTTGGCGGCACCGGTCGTGAGCGCGCGCAAGGCAGCGTCCCGATCCAGGCCGTGTCCGACGGCGGTCGCGGCGAGCAATGGAAGATCACGGGCGCTGGTCGAACCACCGCTGCCGAGCAGGACTTCGACGCCCGCGGCCGACAGACGGCCCGCGAGGGAGAGGTCGCGCTGGTCGGGCTCACCCGCACCGGGCGCACCACTCGGGAACGGCCAGACGACGACGGGGATGCGGCGCGCGGCGATGTCCTCGGCGAATCCGAGGGCGTGGGTTCCGCCCACGATCACCATGCGCAGGCGGCCGAAGCGCTTGGTGCCGTCGAGCAGCGCGCGCAGCTCGCTGACGCGGTGCGCTTGTACGTAGAGAGGCAGTTCGCCTTCCGCGACCCGCGCCCAGACCGCCTTCTCGACGTCGTACTTGGGCGCCCTGGGACGCTTGTCCTCCCTGTGTTTCTTCTCCTTGAACGGCTTGCCGTCCTTCTCGGCCTTCTCCTTGGCCTTCTCGCGCGCCTTCTTGGCCTTGTCCTCGTCCTTCTCGAGCTTGGCCTGCTCCTCGGCGATCTCGGCTTCCCACGCGGCGAGTTCGTAGGCGTACTCGTTGTGCTCGATGCGGTACTCGACACCGTCCTCGATGAGTTTCATCAACCGGTCGACGTGACCGATGCGGTCGAAGGCATCGCCGTTCAACCCGACCGCGGCCGCGACGCAGGAGTCGCCCAGCACGATCGCGTCCTCGAGGCCCAGGTTCGGTGCGGTGCGAATCACCGCGCCGATCCCGCTGACGGATGCCGTGCGACCCGCCGTGACACCGACGGCCGTCACCCCGGCGCGCAGGGTCTGCTTGCGCAGGTGCTCGGAGGCGAACAGGTCGAGGCCGTCGGTCGCCAACGTGTTGACGTCCGTCTCGGGGCGCGAGGCGGTCGTGTCCGTCAGCCCGAGCGTGGACCACGGATCCAGGAAACCGGCGCAGATGACCTTGCCCTCGATCACCTGGGCGCCCTCGGGCACGTCGATGCTTGAACCGACCGCGACGATCACGCCGTCACGGACGTGCACCGATGCGTTCTCGAGGACCTTGCCGGGGCGCAGGATCACGCGCTCGCCACGCAGGACGATGCCGGGCGCGAGGGGCTCCAGCGCGACCTCCTCGGGAACAGCTTCTTCGGGCTTCTCCCCCTCGACGACCTCTTCGTCGTCTTGCTTGGCATCGTCCTTGGCGTCGTCCTGGGCGGTCGCGAAACCGGTAGCCAGGGCCATGGCGGAGGACAGGAGAAGGGCCGAGAACAGGCCTCCGAGAAGGCGTTGGCCGTGGGGCCAGGAGCCCGGACGAAGCTTGGTGGAAAATCGCATGACGATCGAGGGGTGGCGACCGCCCCGGAAGGGAGCTGGAGCGCCGTTCGAGCACGACCCGGAGCGGAGGTGGACCACCCCCCCTCTGGGAGCCGAATTCCACCACGCCGCGAGCTGGTCTCGAGGTGAGTGCGGGAGTTCCCGCGCGCACCGCAGCAATATAGAGAAGGGGCCCGGGTGTTGGAAAAGACGTAGTGCCGTTACTCCTTGTGGGACAACGACTTACGCCTGCCTTACGAGAGCCTTCCGGTCCGCTCGCGCCGGATCGACCCCACTCTCGATGTGGGGCACTCCCAACGTCTCAAGGTGGGACCGGAAAACCAGGGCGAATCCCGTTCGGATCGACGCAGGACCGGGCTGGGCTTAGGGCATGCGGGCTATTCGACGATCTGTACACCCTCTCCTCCTGGAGCCGACCTATTGGCGTCAGCGCCTGCAGGCGCTCGAGATGGAGCTGGCCGGGCCCCTGATCACGCCGCGGCCGGACCTTTCGGGGAATGGACGCGATGTCGTCGAGTTTCGCGTCCGAGCGCATGACGGGGAGCGCCTCTGGGGCCTCCTGTCCCGACCGGAGTTCACGACGGGCCCCCTCGCGGCCACGATTCGCTCGGTCGGACCGGCGGATCCCGTCGCCCCCAGTTTTGCCGGATCGAAGCCCTTCGGCCCCGGTCAGGACCAACCGAACCGACGACGTTCGGAGGACCCGCACCTCTTGGCGGACACGAACGATGCGGACACCGATGGGCCGACCGCGTCCACCGACCAGGACCCGACCTTGACGTCGACCGACGAAGCCTCCGAAACCCGACCCGAACGATCCGCCACTCCTGGACAAGAGGTGGCGGAGTTCATTTTCCAGGAGCCCGCAGGTCGCCGACTCGAGGACCGCGTGCTCGATGTCATGCGAATCTGCAAGATCGCGTGCGCCACGACCGGCGTGGACGAGCTCCGTGTCGAGCTCTCCCAGGATGCCGGAGCACCCGACGAGTTCCTGATCGTCGAGCATCTCAAGCGCGGCCGGCTGTGTTGATGGTTCGACAGCTGACGCTGTCGAGACGGGTGCTGAGTTCATGGTTCGACGGCTGACGCTGTCGAGACGGGTGCCCGGCGTCGTGGTTCGACGGCTGACGTCGTCGAGACGGGTGACCAGTCGTGGTACGTGGACCAGGCGGCGCCGCTTGCGGTCCGATCGTCAGGTCGGTGGCCTGGGGCGGAATGGGATGCGAGGCGGGCCCAGGGGCCACGGCGGCCCGCGTTCTCATGCCACCCCATGATGATGCTGGAACCTGGGGCGCGGAATGCGTACGAAGCTCTCCCATGCGCCAACACTTGGAAGAGTTGAGGATCGCGACCGGTGGCCGCGGGATCTACGAGATCACGCGCGAGATCCAGGCGGTGGTCGGACGTTCCGAGCTGCAACTCGGCCAATGCACCGTGTTCTGCCAGCATACGTCGGCCAGCTTGGTCATCCAGGAGAACGCCGACCCGACGGCCTCCGCCGACCTGTTGGCCTGGCTGGAGCGACTCGCCCCGCGCGGACACTCCAGCTACACGCACACGGCCGAGGGTCCGGACGACATGCCGTCGCACCTGCGCTCGGTCCTGACGCGCACGTCCGAGGTCGTGCCCGTCATCGACGGCCAGCTCGCGCTCGGAACGTGGCAGGGGATCTACATCCTGGAGCACCGCGACGTCGCCCACACGCGCAACATCGTGGCGCAGGTCATGGGGGAATAGGACGCGGCGTTGCGCCCGTCATCACGGGCGAATCACAGACCGGACGGCGTTCGACCGGATGCAGGCTCGGTTCGATCCGCGATCGGCCCGTCCCCCGTCCGGAACGCAGTGCGCCGTGCACCGAGGCGCCCTTCGCGAGTCAACAGCCCCCGGGAGGCCATGGGCCGGTTCCGACCGCAACGCGGAACCAGCCAGGCCCCGTAATCAGCCGGTGACGATCGCGACCGAACTGGAGCAGCCCAGGCGTGTCGCGCCCGCCGCCAGCATCGCTTCCGCCGTCTTGCGGTCCCGAATGCCGCCCGAGGCCTTGATGTCCATCTTCGGACCGACCGTACGCCGCATCAGGGCGACGTGCTCGACCTTGGCACCGCCCCCACCGAAGCCGGTGGAGGTCTTGATGAAGTCCGCGCCCGCTTCCTGACACAGGCGTGAGGCGCGTTCGATCTCCTCGTTCGAGAGCATCGTCGTCTCGAGGATCGCCTTGAGGATCGCGCCACCCTGATGACAGGCCTGGGTGACCTCGGCGACGTCACGCTTCACGTAGTCGTCGTCGCCGCCCTTGAGAGCGCCGATGTGGATGACCATGTCGACCTCCTTGGCGCCATCGGCAGCCGCTCGCCTGGCCTCGTGGACCTTGGCTTCGGTGGTGGCATTGCCGTGCGGGAATCCGATCACCGCACACGGCGGAACACCGGATCCGTGGAGGATCTCGGCGACCCGTGGGATCCACGAGCCGTGAACGCAGACCGACGCGAAGTGGTGCTCGATCGCTTCGGCGCAAATCTTGTCGACCTGGGCGGCCGTGGCATCGGGGGCGAGGATCGTGTGGTCGATCAGGGCCGCCAGCTCGCGGCCGCGCGCATCCCCGGTGGACGGTGCGGACGTGGTGGCCGCCGGAACGTGCGCCGGCACACCGCTCTTGCGTGTGAAACGAATGTTCCGGCGGTGGGCTTCCTCCTCGGCGAGCGGCGTGATGATCGCGTCGATCGCAATTGCGAATTCCCCGCCGTTGGGGACGTTTCGAAGACAGTCACCGCTGACGAGGGGCTTCCCAGGTCTGGGACGACCGCCGGATCGCGGACGGGATTCGCTGGCGCTACTCATGAGGTCCGCAGTCTAAACATTCATAGCTCGGAGAGGAGCTTGGATCGGGCACTCCAAAAGTGTGGGATAGCAGGGACGAGTCCTCAGCGTTCCCCCGCATCCGCACATGCGCCGGCGCCGTCGACCTCGTTCCGCACGCCCCCACTCCGGAGTCACGCCATGCGTACCCTGCTGAGCCAATTCTGCGAGTCGTTCGAATCGGTCGTTCGTCCGCTGCTCGACCCCCTGAACGCATCGGCCCAGGCCCTGCTCGAAGCCTCCCCCAACCTGCCCGGCAAGAACGTCCGGGCGGAGCTGCTCGAGGTCCGTCACCAGATCGAAGCCCTGGTCAAGAAGGTCTCCGAGCAGCAGGCCTACGTCCTGCTCTTCGGCCCGTTGAAGAGTGGCAAGTCCACGCTGATGAACGCGCTGGCCGGCACGTACGTGAGCGAGGTCTCGAGCCTCCCCGCATACCCGTGCATGGTCTACCTGTCGCACGCGCCGGAGCGACGCTTCGACGTGACGCGCTACAGCGGCAAGGCCGAGCGCTTCACCGATCCGTCCGCGCTCTACATGTACGTCAACCGCGCGCACACCGAGTTGGCCGATCGCATCCGCTCCGCCGAGTCGAAGAACGAGCCGTTCGATCCCGCGCTCCACTACCCGGAAGCCATCCGCAAGGTCGACGTGCAGATCCCGGCCGGTGAACTCGAGCAGTCCGGCGCCGTCCTCGTCGACACGCCCGGCCTCTACAGCCGCATGAAGTTCGGCTACGACCGGATGACCAAGGAGTTCCGCGACGCCGCGAGCTGCGCGATCTTCATCGTGAAGTCGGACAACCTGTTCCTCGAGCAGGTCTTCGAGGAGTTCGAAGAGCTCTTGGGTCTGTTCAGTCGCATCTTCCTCGTCGTCAACCTCGACACGAGCAAACGCGACCTCGCACCCGACGGTTCGCTGGTCCCCAGCCTCGAGCAAGAGGACCCGTTGCGCATCATCGATGCCTTCGAGAGCCTGGCGATGAGCCAGCCGCTCAAGGCCGCCGCCGACGAGGGTCGCCTGCGCATCTATCCGGTCGACCTGTTGCGCGCGGCCGCCCATCGCCTGGGCGGAACGGACGCGGGCGAGCCCGCACGTGGCCAGGCCAACTTCGACGCGTTCCTGACGGACTTGACCGAGTACCTGAACAGCACCGACTACCTGGTGTCGTTCCTGGGCGACAGCCTGAAGCGCGCCCAGACTCTGCTCGACGACACCGACGCGCTGTTGCAGCACCCCCAGGTCGAAGCGCTCGAGCGCGAGACCGAGGAACTCGACAACCGCCGCCAGGATGCCCAGCGCCGCCGGCACGCGGTCCTGCGACTGCTCGATCGCGAGTGGCGCACGGCCTTCGACGAGCTCGAGGACCGTCTCGCCCCGGCGATCCGCGATCGAGCCCGGGTGGTCAGCGAGCAGACCGAGAAGGTGATCGACGAGATCGTCGATCGCTGGTTCGGCGCGGACACGAGCCTGCAGTCCCTCGTCCAGGACGAGTTGGTTCCCGCGCTCCGGGCCTACCAGGAGAACCTCGCCGCCTTCGTGCGGGTGACGCTGGACGAGGAAGTGCTGGCCGGATCGGCCGGCGTCCTGTTGCCCACGGACGTGGCGGCAGACCTCTACGCCTCGGGCATCGACCTGGGCGAGATCGGCAAGGGCTGCCTCGACCGCATCGAGCGCTCGAGTTCCCTGCGCCCCATCGCCACGCCCCTGACCACGGCTCAGATCCCCGTCCGCCGCGGCCTCCTCGATTGGATCCTGTTCCGCAGCCCCGCCAAGGTCCGCGCCCGCCTGATGGGCGAGCCCCTGGCGCCGTCGTTGCGCATGTCGGTCGAATCCAAGATGCGCCGCATCGGCAAGGAAGGTCGCGACGCGATTCGCCGCGAACTGGACCTGTTCAAGGGCCGCTTCTTCCACGAGACCGTGCAACACGTGCACCGCCACGTGGTCGGCGAGTACGCCAAGGCCGCCGTCGAGTCCCTGTGCGATGCGTTGCACGAACGCGACACGTTCCTCGACGGTCAACTCGAAGAGGTCGTCGGTTCCCTGATGGAGCGCCGCAAGGTCCTCGCCCACCTGGCCACCCTGCGCACCGCTGCCGCGCACGCCGGCACCTCGGTCGACGAATTGATCGCCGAGTACGGCGCCACCGAACCCGAGCGCCTGATCCAGCCCGCCCCCGCCGGCGGCCTGCCCCCGCGCCCGGCCGGGACCCCGAGCGACACGATCCCGACCCCCAATCCCGAAGCCAGACCGGTGTCCACGCCCGGCCCGGTGCTCCATCCCGCCAAGTCGATCCCCGGCATGCCGGTCCTGGAAGGCGGCGACACGATCATCTGATCGGTGCGCTTGCGCCTCACGCGGATCGCCCGGCTCCTGTTGCAGGAGCCGGGCGATCTTGTGTTGCGGGAACCAGGTTTCTCGGCCGCGGTGCGCAACCGACCACCCGACCGGTGAGTCCTCAGCCCCAGCTCCCCCCGGGTGGTGGGCGGTCGGTGGGTGGTCTCCGTAGGGACGGGACACGTGGAAGCAACAGGCACCCTGTCGTGGAAGGTCGACCTTCGAACATCCGCCTCAGGACTTCGGCGGCTCCGCAACGCGACTCACCATGCTCGAGGGGCCGACCGGCGCATCGTCTTCTCCGGTCGCGATCTCCCCCTCGTACCGAAACCCCACATGGCCCTTCCGCGTTCGGATCCAGTCGACGGCGCGGCGAATCGCAGGTCGGCGCAACAGCGCCAGTTCCAGTCGCCGCTTCCCTGGCAGGTCCACGCACTGCAATCCGAGCAAGATCGACAGCAGCCCCTGACCCGGCAGCACCAGCATGAAGAGCCCCGCCACGATCAACAGCCAGCCACCCAGGTTGACCCACAGAATGCGCTGCCAGCTGCGCGGTGGGCGCTCCTTGGCGATGAAGTGATCGACGGGCAGGCGCCGAATCACCAGCGGCACGAGCAGGATCGACACGACGAACATCACGATGCTCGCCACGCTGCTGGCAAGCCACGGGCCCGGGTGCTCCGCGAGGAACTCCCAGGCCCGTCGGGTCAGGTCGTGAATGGATCCGGTCATGGACGTGGCGATCCCGCGACGTCCGCGGAGATCACCAACTCATGAACTCCATGCGCTTCGAAACCCAGTGCTGGCGGAGGGTTTTCAGCGAGGTCCTGCGCGGCCTGCCCTCGAAGGCGATGCGCTCGAGGTAGTTGTCCTGGGGCACTTGCGCCGTGACGAAGGCAGCGCCGAACGCCTCGCCGATCTCCTCGAAGGTGTCGAACGGTTCGCCGTCGACCGAGGAGGTCATCGTCTCGCCTTCGATCGTGATCTGACTCGAGTAGGTCTCGCCGCCTTCGAGCGGTTCGGGCTCCTTGGCGTAGAAGTAGATGCGCCCTTTGTCCGTGACAGCTTCGGCGCCGCGGAAGTCCATGACCGCGGAGCGTCGGTCTCCATCGGCGGTCGCGGCGATGCCCATGTGCATCAAGGGGAACGGCCCCGCGACGTCACCGATCTCGTCGCTGTAGGTGATCTCGAACTCACCCGCCATCTGCCCCTCGAACTGCAAGTGGTGGATGATGCCGACGCGACCGAAGAAGGCGAGGCGGCCCTTCTCGTGCTTGACGTACGAGTCCGCCTCTTCGACCTGCGTTTGGTCCTCGGGGAAACGTTGGGACATCAACAGCGGCTGGACCATGAAGTCGTCCAAGTGCGAGGCCTCGTCGAAGGTGTACTCGATGCGGACGCGACCGTCGCCCAGGTCCGTCACCGTGCCGGACAGGAGGTCCGCGAGTTCGGTGGAGTTGGCGCGGATCTCGAGGGAGCTCTGCGTCAGTGCCTTCAAGGCCTCGATCCGTTCATCGTAGGCCGCCGTGCCCATCGCTTTCTGACGGACGTTCTCGACGTCGGCCAGGATCTTCTCGGCGCTGTCGATGTCGGTCGCGGCGGGGTTGGCTGCCAGCACGGCGATCGCCTGCAAGCCGTGCCCCGCGCGCAGGATCGCATCGATGCCCTCGGCGTCCGCCTTGATGGACTTCAAGGCGTCGTTGTCGCCTTTGAGGAACTTGTCCCACTTGTCGTTCCCTGCGATCAGGCAAGCCCAGCCGCGAGTCCACGTCTCGCCGTAGCTGCTGACCTTGCTGCCCAGGTTGGTGGCCAGCAGGTC
>TARA_R110002073_G_scaffold101620_1_pt1 | contig 20179 bp, 31 predicted proteins | sample TARA_R110002073 | Tara Oceans TARA_R110002073 (sample SAMEA4397174) | marine metagenome | biome: Polar Biome; feature: [DCM] deep chlorophyll maximum layer (ENVO:01000326); material: water (ENVO:00002006), including particulate matter (ENVO:01000060) such as... | depth 40 m
GGGGGAGGGAGGCTCTAATTATCAGCGGTGGCTCGGGTAAGGGGACCAAACTCCATATCAACTCTCTGATATCCAAAGGTAACTCTGTAGTACCCTGCGTAAACGCCTCATGCCTGTCAGCTAGTTCCTGGTTATAATGGTCTATAGCAACCAAAAGAGGACCGCGCATATCTGTTTGACGAGACGGCTTTGTCTGACAAACTTCAGAATAATTCAAACATACTTTTTATTACAAGGAGTTTTTAAAAAATGGAACTTGGTTCAGTTAACATTTGGAAGATTCAGTAATGTAGCACGTATAGCAATACACTCGTCAAATCCATTATCCAAAAATTACTGAGAATATGACTTACAAGGGCAGTACTATTCATAGGATTAAATTCACATTTGTTCATAATAGAATCCGGGTCGTTTGCAATACATTGTTCAATTATGTCTATGACTATAGCGTGTTTAACACTGCGTTCATTCCTCAACTTTGGAATAGAGTCATTAACTTTTTTCAACAATCTATTCTTTCGAAGTGCCCACAGCATATCTCTTATATATGGTCATAACTAAAGTCCTTATGGCAGTGGATTTTTAAAAACTTTAAGGGGAGTCATATTTGCGATGACAACACTTGCATAGTGCGAATATAGGATGACCATCATGAAGCATCAAAAATTTTACATAAATGTCACTTACCTTAATAGATGTATCTTCATTTATATAAAATTCATCAATCGCTTTCATCAATAATGTCTTTCTATCTGCCTCAGTTGTGTTACAATGTGCCCGTTCAAGATGAACTTCCCTACTTTTTTGAACACCACAATTGACACAATGTGTAATAGATTTTATATTGAAAAAAGCTTGAACTAAATTTGTGCATTTGCCAGTATTCAAATGATTGAAAATATCTTTTTTTGAACCACATATCTTGATATTATTCTTAAATTCATTCCGTCTACTTTTTGAAATCTTGTCTGCAATACCCTTTGTCACATCCAAGCCATTTATCCATATAACTGATGTTGGGTCGTTCATTCTCGATTTTGATTGTGGATGAACTTGAGTTTACAGGGTGTTGGGACTCACTTAAACACACTTTTTTCCACAATTTAATGTCATCTGCGAATATGCTTTCTACCACTTGTCAGAGGCTCTTGCAAACATTTCGGATTTAACTGTCTTTGTTCGTGTGTACACTTCAGATTATATGAGACATATTTTTTATCCAGTCACTTAAAAATTCAAAGGGTTACTTAACTAAGATGGATATCAGAAACTGCGAGGGTATCCAATTCCTCGAGTCACTCGAAGATGGGTCGGTTGACCTGGTCCTCACGGACCCTCCGTACATCACCTCGAGGGACACGGGTATGAATGAACTTTGGAATCAAGTTCACAACTCTACAGAAAATGTAAAAACTTTGGAAGATTGGGAAAAATATAGAAATGAAAAAAATTTAAAAAATGATAAAAAAAATCGAGAAAACTTTTTAAAGTTTGGAACAATTTATGGAAAAAAATATGCAGTCAAAACTCAATACGGAGATTGGGATGATAACTTTACTATGGAAGACCTTGACAATTTTATAGAGTTGTTCCATAGAAAACTCAAGGATGGTGGAACAGCAATCATCTGGTTTGACATTTGGAAGATTACACCATTGAAGGACCTCTTGGAGAAGCACAAGTTTAAACAAATTCGGTTCATCGAATGGATTAAAACTAACCCTCAACCCCTAAACTCAAAGACAAATTACCTTACGAACTGCCGAGAGATTGCCTTGATGGGAATCAAAAAATCCAAACCAACTTTCAACTCTAAATATGATAATGCGATGTATCAGTTTCCCCTTCAAGGTGGGAAGGAACGGTTTCACCCAACTCAGAAAAGCACAAAGTTGTTCGAGGAACTCATCAAGAAACATAGCAATGAAGGCGATGTGGTTGTGGACCCGTTTCTGGGGTCAGGGACCACCTATAGGGCGTGTCAGAATACCAACAGGGTTTGCAAAGGGTGTGAAATTTCAGAGGAGTACTATTCTAAGTTTACTAGCAGCGCGGCGTAGAACATTCTCAAAGCACCAACGACACGCCATATTTCTTCTTTTGGTGTGAAATTGAATTTCCATCAATGATGTTCCATCAATCTTTAAAGTTGACGAGTTTGACCAGTTGGTGAAATGCTTTGTCCACGATACTTCACCCGACCAGTCAAATGGTTCCAATCTTTCAATGTATCGGAGTGTATCCTTTTGCTTGTCGAAATAAATAATTGGACAATCAAAAGTATTTTTTTCAAAAGTTGGAAGTAAAGTTTGGATATTTGTTTGAATATATTCTTTTAATTCTGGAGGTTCCATCACTGGAATGTCCATCCGTTCACAAAAAGTTTTAGGTGTGGCTTGACCAACCAACTGAGGCGCAACTTTTCCACCAGTCTTTTTATTTGATTTTAAACTTAAGTAGCCGTTATTATGAGTATAGTCGTGAGGTGACCCTTTCTCGGCAGTGTGACGAATACCCTCAAAGGTTGGTAAATTATGTTTAAACTTTTCAGCAATTCGAGTTGGTTCTTCCAAGCCATATTTGTATTTCCCTTGATAGGGTATATTGTATGCCAAACAAAGTGCCATCTCCAATTGTTTACCGGTGTCTTCTGTAAGAACCATTTTGACCTAGACAACTGTGCAGCACGTGTGACTTGGGTAGAGCACACACTTAAAATTTTTGAGCGTTTGTTTATAAATGAAGCCCTTCATTAAGTGGGTTGGTGGCAAGACACAGATTATTGATGAAGTTCTCAAAAGGTTTCCAAGAGAAATCAACAATTACCACGAACCATTTTTAGGTGGTGGGAGTGTCCTCATAAGGTTACTATCTGACAAGTCAATCAAGGTGAATGGAAAAATTATTGCAAGTGACATCAATCCTCATCTCATTGAACTTTACAAAAAAGTTCAAGAAAATCCAAATGAACTTTTGAAAAACTTTAATGAAATTGTTGAAGAATATTCTAAATGTCCTCAAGAAAAGGGAACCAAAAAACCTCAGTCCCTTGATGAAGCAATGACTTCTAGGGAATCTTATTATTATTGGATTCGATACAAGTTCAACATAGAACACAAGCCAGAACAATTCGTGTTTCTCAATAAGACCTGTTTCCGTGGATTACATCGTGAAGGTCCCAATGGTTTCAATGTTCCTTTTGGTCACTACAAAACTTTACCAACTTTGGATGTTTTAGAAGTTTCAAAACCTTTTCAAAGAGTTGAATTTGTTTGTCAAAGTTTTGAAGAAGTTTCTAAAAATATTCAAGATGGTGACTTTGTCTACATGGACCCACCATATGTCCCAGTCAACACAACATCATTCACAAACTATACAAAAGGGGATTTTAATCATGGGATTCTATTTACATTTGTGAGGGGGCTAAAGTGTCGCTGGTTACTAAGCAATGCTGATGTTCCGATTATGCACGATACGTTTACCAATATTGACCTCATTGAATGTCGTCGGGCAATCAATTCAAAGGACCCATCATCAAAAATCAATGAGGTTCTGATTTCATCTGCATAAAAGTTTTAATATTATTTACGAAATTAGGGTCATACCCCCAAAATACCGGAATACCCCGCTTGGATAAATAGTTTAATTCATACGGGCAGTTGTCCTTGAACCAATAAGATAGAACATAAATATACTCAACATTGAGTCTGGGAAACATATCCCGATAGTTTTCCCTTTTGGCATCACCGGTTTGAATTTTTTCACAAACTGAACCACCAACCTGTTGAAACTTCTTCTCGATAATGAAAAGTTTTTTATTTTCCTCATCAAGGTAGGCCTCATCAGGTTGGCGACACCCATGCATAGGACTAACTTCAATGTCCCGATGACCCATTTCAATCATATATTTGTGAAAGGTACCCTTTGGTAGACCCATAAATCTGTCACCTATAGCAAACTTGATATCAGTGAGGGCTTCATATGCCAGACCATTAACGTTGGTGTTGGCACCACCCGCACCGATACCACGCGGAACCTTCACCATGATGTATAACCCAAGTGTATAACACTTTATTCTTGGCACACTCTCAAACAAACTTTTTATTTAACCAGGTTTTTAAAAATTATTCAAGTTTTCTTAATCTTGAATCTATATCATTCAGAATATTGAAAATTGCGTCGAGATATGTAACCTTTTGTTGATCGTAAAATCTAGCAAGCGGTACAGATTTACTATAGCGGTTACGTTGAATGCGGTCCTTTGTTTCATCTATAAATTGTCCCAATGTATTGAAATTATTAGAAGACATTTTTGCATGTTCTTCTTCTTGCTTTTTTATTTCAAGTGTAGCCAGACGATCTTTAAGAGCGTGAATTTCATTATCTAAACGGCTCATTTTAATTTATTAGACAGTAAAAATGTTTAAAATTGGGACCACCTCAAACAAACTTTTTATTTAACCAGGTTTTTAAAAAATTAAAACCCCCAAACCCGTGAAGACACCCTATCGGTACAAAAGTCTCCACGGTCCACCATAAGTCGGGCAACTTCATATGGAAGTGCTTGCAGAATAGCAACCTTTTCTGTTTGCGCCTTTTTATAGCAGAACCGACAATAATACTTTTCTGCCCACGTCAATTTCTTGTCATATGCATCACCTTGATACCAAGTCTTTCCACACGTACAGATGGCGATGTTGGGACAGTCGGGTTTGTAACCGGTTTCTGGGAATATATAAGATGCATCTGGAAAATAAGTCATTGTTGATTGGTCAATTATCTATACATCCAAACTTTGGATTATTTCAAACAAACTTTTTATAAGAGAAAGTTTTTAAAAAAGTTTATTGACAATATTTTCCCTTCTCAATATCGATTAAATGTGGCTCTACAACGATACGACAATTGTCACCATCATCCTTGTAGAGTTGGTTATAGTGACATTGAGAAGTGAAGTATTTAACAATCGTGAAGAACATCTTTGAAGAAGGTGGTGTTGCGCGTGTACTGAACATATTAAGGATAGTTTAAGACAAGATTTTTTAAATGAGTATGAAGGCGATTGGACCACACAGTGTGTGGCCAAGGGTGTATCCTCGTTGTAAGTGGCCGAGGAGAAATTTGATAACAGTTGTGAAACCAGGGCAACCGATTAGAATTATCAAGCATTGGCGCGGCGTGCCTTCCAGCGGTCCAAAAACCCCTGCATCCGCGGACTCACCTGAGGGCGAGGGTAGTGCTTCAAAATCTCCATCTGAATGTCCATAGGCAATTCCTGTGTGACATTGAGAAGGAGGACGACGCGACGTTCGTAGAGAGTCATTGGTCAACTTCTTTGGATTGAGTCGCAAGCGACTAAGGACCTCGGACTATCTTGAACATTATTTTTGTCTTGGAAAGTTTTTTAAAATTATGCAAGCTCCATTAAATATTTTCCCATTTGATTGTTACCATACAGGATATCATCACTTATTAACCCTCCCCAGAAAACTGGTCTGATCCTTGCCCCTCTGTCAAACTCTAGTAAATAAGTGCCACCAGTAGATTTTAATATATCATCAAAGTATTTTATGGAAAATTTCATCTTCAAAAGTTTCAACCATAAATCATCAGATGGTTGAAACTTTTCGTCTCTAATCAACCCCAACTTCTTGCCAATTCTCACATTTGTTGCCATTTTAGCAACTATTCCTATGTTTCCCTTTTTTGACCAAAATTTGAGTTTCTTTTCATAATCTTCAGGTTTGAAAACCAGTTTTAATCCTTCCCACACACCAAGGTCTCCAACTGTACTGAATCTCCATCTTTGACTCTGTATATATTTTTGTGCTTGAAATGCGTGCTCAACAGAAGGATAAAGTACACCATCACAAGTAATTCCACAAGGAACCAAAGCGAAATTTGAAAGATTATGAAAAGGTGCTTTAGAATTTGACCAAAAGTTTGTAACCAGTTCACTCGCTTTATACTCTCGAAATGTCATCTGGATTGATTGGTCAACTCGAGGGGATGAACCTTGGCACCAATTTAAGCAAGTATTTTTCAATTAAATTATAAATTAAATTTCCAATGTGTTGCGAAGATGAATTAGCCAGCATATCACCCGTTTGTATTAGACTTTCTATATATATCTCCACCATTGGCCAGATGACGTCATATGCAGTTCTATCCGACCAGTCTATATCGTCGGACATTGTGTATAGTGCCGCTGATATACCATATGGTATTCGCTCACGCTGCCTGGGGGTAAATCCTATTGCCGATAGATGTTGCAATTCAAGTTCATTATTACTTACAAGATAATCTATAGTTTCTCTAATTGTATCGAGTGCAATTAATTTTTCATTTCTTTGATATCCCATTTAACAATGCCAATTAATTGAATTCCCCGCGATGAGCGCGGTTATACCCCCCATCTGTCTTGTCATAGTAGGTTGCCACCGGCTCGTCGGCATAGTCAGATGCCACTGGATTGGAGACATTCCACATATTTATGGAAACTTTACCCATGAAAGTAAGATTGTCAATGCGGTGGACTCGTTCTTTGACAGCATCCCTGGCATAAGCATCTGCTTCCTTTTGGGTGGTGAAGAGGCGGCGCTCGAGGCAGTACTTGCTGTCATAGTGGGTGGTGGTAAGGAACATTATTCGAGTCACTTGCGATTTGATTGAGTCGTATGCGACTCTGGACTTGGGCGGAGGTCATACAATAATTTTTAAAAACCTGTGAAAATGGGTAGGGTTTGGGGTCTCAAAAAATGACACTTCATACCCCTTGCTTATTCTGAAAGGCAAACAATTAAGTAATATACACTTGGTTACAATTTTAACACGCCTTTTCTACTACGGGTTTTAAAAAAAATCAAGACTCACAGTCGGAGATGTCATCCGACCAATCTATGTTCCAGATACCCGCATTAGCAGGACTAGCAGCATAGAGACTCTTGAGGATGGTCTCCCACTGCGTAGATGAAAGGGCATTCATACGCACCAGAGACATCATTACTTATATTACACAAGATTTATTTGTTTATACTTGGGACTCCTCGGAACACTCGTTTTTGGTAGTCACCCACTCGTCCAACTTCTGGCGTAGCTTCGTGCAGGGGTCTTGTAGGAGAGATTCATAGCTCCCCCACACCTCAATAACCTTGTGGTCTTTGTCATACCAAAGATACTTGAGACGGAGGTCGCGAGTCATCTTGTAGAAGCGGTGCCCACTCTTACCAATAAACTCAAACATTGTGTCTTCATCAATGTCGGGGACATTGAGCTGAGTGTAGTGGGAGTTTTGCTGCTCGTAGGGTGCCATTATTAGTTCTTACAGACTAAAGGACCAAATTCTTTAGTACCTTTTCCCAGTTGAAACGTTCTGGGTCGAGGTTGTTGATGTTTAGGGTCTTCCCCGCTTTCCAAAGTGTGTACATGTTATCTAGTTCGGTTGCGAAATCGTCGGAATCAAACATCGCAATCTCTCCCCCGTGCGATTCATACTTCGACACGGTTGTCCACAATCTCGGTGGCACGAACGATGCAAAATCTTTCATGGTCTCTCTAAGTGCTGGGATACCGGAGACAATCTGGGGCTTACCCAGCAGTCCGTGCTCGAGGGTAGTCAGCCCGAACCCCTCACCACAACATGTATTCATACCAACATCACCTATATTGTACAATAAATTGATATATTCATCACTGGCATGGAGTGGTTTTGGATTTGAGAATACGTGTTTCGTGGTTATGGTTTCATAATGTAAGTCCAACTTCATACATTCAACCTTGATAAGTTCCAACAAATCATATCCATCATCAGTTTTTGTCTTGCATCCACAAAAAAGTTTTATTTTTGGATGACAATTATTTAATTTTAGAAACTTCATAAAAGATTTAATTGTCAAACACCATTGTTTACGATATGAGTTTCTATTCATATTGAGAACGACAAAGTCATCTTCATCAAAGTTTTGTTGCTTCTTGGCATCTGGAATTAATTTAAATCTATCCATGTCAACCCCGTGGTATAAAACTCCGACGTATTTCTCATCCCAACCGAGGTCATTTACAAGATGGTCCTTCCAGCATTGGAGAAAGGTGTAGCAGTAGTCACACTTCTGTCGAAGCTTCTCAAATTTTTCGAGGTCCTCCCAAGGGTATACGATATCGAGGTAGCATACAACTTTGCACTCTGGTTTAATAAGTTCTAATATTGATACACATACTGGTAGGTCGTTATATAAAAATAAAACATCTGGCTTTTCGGCATCAAAATGTTTTTTGATAACTTTGTCTCCAAAACCTTTGGGTGATTCGGGGTCCTCTTTGAATCCATCAATAAACTTTATTCTAGGGTCAATAAATCTATCTTCTATGGCTTGTCCGGGATAATTCTGAAATGCAAAAAATGTTACATCGTACCCCTGTTCTACAAGATGGTTTGTAATTTTATTAGCTACTCGACCATACCCGGTACCCTGATTGGCATGGGTTGACATGAAGAAGACCTTCATTTTTTACATAAAGAGTAAATCTTTTAATATGCAAATGGAGCCCTGCAGCAATTGTGCGTGGTGTGGGGGTTTTCCGGGTTATGGACCACCCTGTGCCTTCCATCTGGCAAATTTTAATTTTTCACCCCTATAAAATGACGTGTAGGCGTCAACAATATTTTCAGTGTGATATTGTTCTGGCATACACTCTGGAATCCTAGTCAACTTTGTTGGGTAACCCAAAGTTGAATAATACGCTTTGACACTTTCAACAAGTTCAAACTTTTCCGGGATATTATTGTACAACCATAGGATATGTTTTGAGCATGCGTGACAATGATGATATCGCCTATGAAACTCAAGTGCCAAGCAGATTCCCAATTGTGTTGTGAAAAGGTAATTTTCCCTACTTGACCTCACCCACATAGTCATAGGGTGGTTACTATGAGCCTTCCGATACCCCCGCCGTGTCCGCTTGACATTGAAGGGAGCTTGCTTGTCCCACCCATCTGACCCTAGATGGTGCAACGCTGTATAGAGCATCTGAACAATTTCGAGGAGGATTTTGTTCACATGCTGGTCACAGTAATATTTGGCACATATTTGTGGATTCAAAGATAAAAAGAAAATATTCATATTTGGTCCAAGTGTGAAACACTTTTTACTTCGAACAACTTTGAACAAACTTTTTGTCATGGAACGTTTTTAAAAAATTATTTGCGACAAAACTTTTTTGCGGATTTTAAATTAAATACATCTTTATCATACTCTCCTATATCTTTGATATAAATCATTTTACTCATAATATTTGAAACAAATGTTTTCATTTCAGTGACACTATCAAATCGGATGTAAATATGTGAAATTGTATCCGCTTTTTGAATCTTACCATTCACAATATCCGTGAAAGTGGGAAGAAGAACATCCGCGTAACCAATTCGCTTGATAACCGGAATGTATTCATAGCGCACAAATGCACCATTTATCTGGAGACCATCGTGATGGAACATGATGATATTGGAAAGGTTTTTGACCCTTTTACGAGTTTGATAATAAATATCACGAACTACATAACGGTGCTCAACCAATTCAATATCATCGACGTCGTCGATTTTCTCATAAAGGGACTTTTTGAAAAACCTGTTAAAAAATCGCAGGCACATCTTATATGTATCACCCTCTGCATCATAGTCATACTTGGGACACTTTCATACACATAATAAAAAACAAAAATCACACACCGTAGCATCTTTACATATTGGGCACCTTCTTGTCTTATATGATGCACACTGTGTGCGCATCTAAGTCTTGTGTTCTTTGCACCTACGTATTTACACTCCATGCACTCCACCTGACTCGACCGTGGATTCTTCTTCGATTTCAGGGGGTTCGTCTGCCCCGACATTCCAATAGGTCCAAAGAAACTCGTGAAACTCTAAAAACCACTTTTTAAACATTTAGTATATAGTGAACAAAACCTTTAGACTGTTGAACTTCTTGGGCGTACTTCCTTTGGTGGTTCATTCACCTTCCACATATACTTCCAGATATCATCCGCCGCTTGGTAAATGCCCTTAAACATTTGACTATATAATAGTATATAAGATGTTATCCTTAAGGGTTCTCGCGGCTAAACCGGTCACCAAGAAGCCAAAGAAAACAAGGAAACCAAAGAAAGATGATGTGGAACGCCAGAAGATGAAGGACCTTTGGAAGCGCTACAGTGACTATATTATTGACCAAGATACTATGGATGTTATTGTTGTGCCAGAGGATATGATTGACGTTCTCATTGATAGTTTACACGAACAGGAGGATTTCTAGCATCGCAGGCTCAAAACTAACTTCCCGCTTTCGCTTGGTAGCCATACCCTTCTTCTTATGGGTTGGTCGCTTGGGGACAAAGAGAGTATGTTCGAATGTCCGGGTCTCGTCATATCCACTTTGTTCATTAGAAACGATTAGGTCGATGGCGTCATACATAACAGCCTCGAATATATCTTTATCAAATTCCCACTCGGAAATTCTACTGAGCCTCTTCTGTACTTCCTCAAAATCGTACATGATAAAGTTAAGCCATGTGCAATCCTCGAGCATCTCATCCATGTACTCGCCAAACAGGTCATCAATCTGTTGCTGCTTGGCATCTTCAGTCCACTTCTCCTGCAGCCGATGAAGACCCTTAAAGTTCATGGACTTTCGGCACATAGGGCAAGTAGGTTCGGAACACTTGTGATACCATTCCTTCACACACGAAAAGCAAAAAGAATGACCACAGGTGAGCTTGCAGGTGGCAGTCTCGCAATAGCACACGGGGCACTCCATCTCAGAATTTATCCCATCGTCCTGACATTGGTACTTGGGACCGTCTCATACATATATTTACTTACCCATGCACGCACTGCAGTAGGCTTCATTCTTCTTGCCGTTCTTCTTGTACCACACGACTGCGGCAAGACCGAGGAGGAGGGCGATAGTGAGTGGGTCGAGCTTCTTAAGGTTCATCATTTAGTATACGTCAACAAATTATTTTTCTACAGAGTGGGCATTGCACCTTTTTATACATCCATGTAACTATACACTTTCTACAAAATGAATGCCCACACGGTGTCGTGACGTACTCGTCTTTGTCACTGCACATACACACCGGACACTCTATCGGGTCGCATGGCAACAGTACGCTATTCATAAAAATTCTCATAAGGTCGTAGCTTGCCAAGTCGGACGGTATTTGTTGGTAAAGCTTTGACGTTATGTACACCGTTAGCCATTTAGGAATGTCAGTCTTTTCAACAATATCATTGTAAAAATCTAACCATTTGACTATTGTTTCTGGTCCTGTAGAATAATCATATGAGCGCGACCAGGTCAAAATCGGATTTGCCTCTTTATGCTGAGAACATAAAGGCATATGTACACCATAACAATCATATGTTATAGTTGTCTTTTTACAACATTGCACACCTTTTTTCGTAATTCCGGAGCATCGCTCCATTATTATTCATCATCTACAAATTCTTCCTCACTCGTAACGCATTCTTCATCATCCGATTCTTCATCCGTACTGGGTTCATATTCGGAATCTGAATCCTTTTCGAAGAGGTTCCTATCAATCTTTGTATATCCGATGTCCGCCTCGTCTTCAGTTTCATGAAACATCGAAATCATATCAGGCTCAACTTCATAGCTCTTCTTCTCATATTTGTACGTATTATCCGAATCCTTGTAAGGTGACAAATACCTCACCATAAAATTTCCATTATCAAGTTCTTCAACAACCTTTGCAATACAGTTCCCACTCCCCTGAACATTAACCTCGATGATTTGACCAATCATATCTAAGGAAATAATGTTATTATTCTATAAGTAAAATTATGGACACAATAAAGTCCATTGCTATTCAATATTTGGCAAATCGCACAAGAAGTCCAGATGATGCGATTATGTTTGATATTGACGACACTCTGATTAAAGTGGACGGCACTCCAATAAGAGAGATGATAACTTTGTACAAGTTTGCTGAGATGATTGGGTACAAGATGATTATAATAACAGCGAGACCATACTACGATGAGAATGTTCTTTGGACGAGTAGACAACTTTTGGAGGTTGGAATAAATCCTTACAATACCCACTACTGCCCTCCTCGTGACAAGGGGAAACTAAAGCACAAGCTAGGTTACAATTTCATCATATCCGTTGGTGACCAATGGACGGATTTGACAAGAACCCACAAGTGGATTAAGTTGCCAGATACGAATGACCGAAAGATTATGACAAACATTTAAATTAGCAGAACCTCCAGCGGTTGTTGCAGTTCATACAGGTTACGAAGGTTGTCATAGGCTCATCAGCCGAACGGGTCTGCATCTGATAATACGTCGTCTTCATAGATTTGCACTTTCCACACTTGAACATACCAACGTACTGCTCCTTCTCCTCAGCATTGATAGCCTGGAGGTGAGCATCATGGACGCGCTTATTCTCCTTTGTAGTTCCATATGGACCATTCGGCCAAATCTCATCGGGTTTCATATCGACAATTGCAATCGATTTAAACTTCTTGTCAGCCAGGCGTTTCACGATATCAGTCGAGTCATTGTTGAAATTCCAAAGAATCGAAAGCATTCGGTTTTTATAGGTTTCCCTAAAAACATTAGATTCCCAGGTTGGAGTATCACCGATAACCATCATACGGTTGACCGCCCAGTTAAAGATGCTCTTCTCGATGTTCGTTGGGAGAGGGTGGGGGAGCCTGGCACTCAGCTTCTCCTTCGCATAGGTCCTCATCTGAGCCATCTTCTGATATTCTCAGTGATATTTGGTTTGAGCCTGTGACGGACGCATCATCACTTGGGACACGTTCGGGCATAATTTTATACTCTTTTCGCTTAGGAGCGCCGCTAGGTGGTGGTCCACAGGGTGCGCGATTACCCTTTGTCGGTGAAATTATCACGTTAAATTTGCTGTTAAAGTAATCCTTTATCTTTGAAATTTGTTCATCATCAGCAAGGGACACATCCGCTGAAATCATCTTACAGTTGAGTTCAGTCGTGTACGCACTGATACCGACACAGCTACACTCTTTGGAGTTGCTGTAGAATGAGACACCCAATAACTTTGTACCACACTGGCTCATGTCAACCTTAACAAAATGATTGTTCGTTGAAGACGTATCGCAGGTCAACAGAAGCGTACCCTCCAGGTTGTTCAATAACCCAGAGAGCCCGGATAGTTCACCTATAGCAACCTTCACCAACGCTGTAATTTTTTTAAGATTAACTTCAAATTTTGAACCTTTTCGCTTTATACACCCTGACCACTGTTGGACTTGCACCATTATAATACACCTAGAGACTATTTGGCCACTTTACACCCCTAACGTTCAGGTTGCTTCGGGGGTCAGTCTCATCTGGTAACATCTCCTCCGGTGATTCGGAAAAGAACGGACCAGCTATACGCGCCTGGTCGCGGATACCTGTAGAGTCACCGATACTGCCACCGTATGCGTACCCTCTCATGTAACTTTCTCCTCTGTAATAAAGAGCCACGTAGAGAATGGCGATTGCCAGGACTATGTTGATAACTCGCATTTACTATTACTTTAGTTTTTTTTCTCACCGCGGAGTACCGTACCTTCCTTCACGTTTGTAAAGAGAATCTGTCCATCCTTCGTGCGAATATAATCTGCAATCATTGTAATAATGTTAGAAAAAAAGAAATGCATACTAATCGCGGAAGAGTACAGAAATATAGTGGAAGTTGATATGTCTTTAAAGTATATGTACACTTACTTAAAAGGCACATCCACAATAATAGGCGCCATACCAGAACTTGATGCAGTCATATTAAAATGCAACGAGTCACCATTTGATTTGACGGCGAATCGCAACACGGATTTGTTACCTATAGATGAAAAATACATACTGGGACCTATATTGATAGTTAGAATGGACGAACATTCAGAACACAAAGACCTCAGGCTTTCTGAGATGGAATCCATGCTTCTCCATCAAGAATAGCCTTGGTGTACTTCATAGCTAGACTAAACTGAATGAACACAATATCAAATGCATCTTTCTCACTGAATTTCACCCCCATCGGATTTGCCTGCATCACTGGAATGACACTCACTTCCATCTCGCCCAGAGTTTTCATCACCTGTTTCATCCACAATACATGACTCTCCTGTCGAGGTTGAAAGTTCTTCACAAAACTCTGAACCGAAGGAGACTCCATTATTAATTAATGTACCCACCTTTTTAACTAAAAATTCAGTTGCACCTGGGTAGGCATTGGGAAAGAAACAATCAACAAACGCGGTGTACGTCGCGAGCGTAAGGTTCAAGAGGATACGAAAACGTTCGGCAAACATAGTTGATTTGTATATACATCAATCCTTAACCTTAAGTGACCTCGCACTCGGGTCACCCACATTGACCCACTTCGGCATCCACTTTTCAGAAATCAAGTGGCGCATATTAGGGTAGTGCGCATCAAATATATCTTCATACTTTTCGCCTGTCGTCTTGAGATGGTCCACCCACGAATACCCCACCGCGTCGCTCATTCCGTCCTTCTGACGCCATAGGATATCGTCGGGAAGATAACCCTCGAATGCCTTGCGAAGAACCCACTTTTCGATCATCCCATATTTAATCATTTTAACACCCTGATTCATTTTCATCACGTAATCCACCAGTTTGATATCCAGGAATGGGACGCGCGCCTCCAGACCGTGTGCCGCTATACAGCGGTCCGCGCGGAGTCCGTCAAATTGGTGGATTAACTTGAGGCGGCGCATATTCTCTTTTGAGAATGCCTCTACATTGGGGGCGTAGTGGAAGTAGAGATAACCACCAAAAAGTTCATCACTCCCTTCGCCCGAAATGATAACCTTGACGTCTGTATTCTCGGAGACCCATCTGGCAAGCCTCCACATAGGCACACTCGCACGGACTGTGGTGGTGTCATACGATTCGATGCTCATTATGACGGGTTCAACGTCATTCAACCCCTGGTTGATATCAAAGTGAACCTCTGTATGGTCAGAGCACAAAAAGTCTGCAACTTTCTTGGCAGCCTTTAGGTCGGCGCTATCGGGTGCTCCAATCGAAAACGTTTTGATTCGCACCCCCGTTGCAAGGAGTTGCTTGTTTGCAATTGCGGCAATCAGACTGCTATCAAGTCCACCCGAAAGGAAAAACCCGATAGGGCGGTCGGCGTTTTCTATACGAATGTTGACCGCCTCTTCCAGAAGCGCCTTGATTTTACCAATGTCAGCGTCAAGTGGGTTCTTCTGGTCCCAATAGCACGAATAGTAACACTCGAAGGTGTCACAGTACGAGTCGTATATGTGCCCTGGTGGGAAGATTTCAATCTTTGTCTTGAAGCCGGTGAGCGCCTTTGCCTCACTTGCAAACGCAATCGAGTCTGCCGCGTACCGGGTGTAGAACATGGGGCGAACACCAAAGGGGTCTCTCGTTGCCATCACGCGGTCGCCGTCTGTCCAGCAGATTGCAAACTCGCCTCGAAGCATCTGTGAGGCTTTGAATATGCCGTGTGTCTGAATCAGAGGAATGAGACAGGCGCAGTCCGAACGCGAATGGGAATTTAAACTGAGTTCTTTGTGATTGAAAATCTCGCCGTTGCATATGAGTGACTCGTTCCCAGATTCAAAAGGTTGCATACCATTGTCAGACATGTCATTGATGGCGAGACGGTCGAAAATCATTGTGCACTTTCCGTTCGTGACACATCGGGTGTCATCTGGTCCTCTGTGTACCAGACTGCCGAGCGGGTTGGTAACCTGACCGAAGATGCATGTTATGCCACACATTTAAGTATATATAGTTTTAGCTTTTTATATCAGTAGTTATTAATGAGCAAGCCCATAGGGATACCCCTGATGAAACGACGTAACGATTCCGCACCGCTGTCACCTATGTACGCTGCAATACAGAAAATAAAATATCCCAAAGATACAGATGGGAATAGTTCAAAAGATACATTTACCCATAGGCTTGGCACAGAAATCATACGTAAAGACGCTTCGCTCAAACCTGAAGCCCCTTGTGGTGGCAACCGGTCCAGCCGGATCGGGAAAGACGCTGTTCGCGTGTCAGACTGCAGTAGAGAATCTGGCTGATAAAAAGTGCAAGAAGATTATACTGACCCGACCCATCGTATCAGTCGATGAAGAGCTCGGGTTTCTACCAGGTAATATAGACGAGAAGATGGACCCTTGGACCAGACCGATGTTCGATATCCTTTCGAATTATTACTCCCGTAGTCAGATTACTCAATTGATGAAGAGCAATACGGTTGAGATTTCACCACTCGCCTATATGAGAGGAAGAACCTTTGACGAATCCTTTGTGATTGGTGATGAAATGCAAAATGCCACACAGAGTCAGATGAAGATGATGCTTACCAGATTGGGGAAAAACTCCAAGATGGTAATCACGGGTGACGCTGACCAGTGTGATATCCCAAAAAGCGGGCTGGTGGACCTCATACATAGAATGAGTGACCAAGAGATGGAGTATCTCGACCATATTGTATTGAGTGAAGAGGATATCCAAAGACATCCTGCAATTAGGGAGATTCTAAGTATTTATTAGCCTGTTCTATCCTATACTCTAAACTCGTTGCTGGCCATTGTATCATAAAATCACCCCTTTTCCACTGTCCGTCGTTTCCTAATATGTCATTAAAATGTGGGCGATTCTTCAACATTGGATGACCAATGTAATCATACGAATTGAAAATACGTTGTGGTACCACCTTTCCAACCTTTGACCATAATGTACCACCGGGAGTAATACCAGATTCTTCTAAATGTGTCCCTACTAGAAGATCCTGCATCAACTGGTTTTCAAACAGATACCAATTCCTGTAGAATGGCATTCCGGCTATAACAGTGTCAACAAACGCCCGTCCAATGTCTGTGTTCTTAATAAACATATTACCACAATTAATACCATTTATATCGGTTGGCATGATTATGTGAGTATTCTGATCGGAACAAATCTTGATAATATCCTCTAGTTTCCTATCCATATTTGTAATCATGGCGTCAGTATCGGTATTAAATATCCACGAACAGTCAGGATACGTATCCATCACATTTTTGATTGCGTACATTTTTCCCCAACCAAGAGGCGTATATTCAGTTTCTATTGGGGGGTTACCCGCTTTTAAAGGCTTTCCACAAAGCGACCGCCCAGCATCTTCTACATGATGAAAAGTGTATCCATGTTTCTCGCAATACGCCCTTTTATTTTTAATGGCGGTAATGTCTGCAAGTGGTTTATATTTTTCATCATTTAAAGTCAATACAACTATCATACTATACACTTTAAGACAGATAGCTTTAATAACGTAGATGATAACCGTCGGGATTATTGGAACTGGTCAGATAGGATATGATTTACTTCTCAAATTGTTAAAGTTGAATTTCGTCAAAGTGACTGCGTATGTTGGTAGACGGACGTCTACAAAAAGCATACCTGATGGTGTTCATTACAGTGACAAAAGTATACAGTTCTTCATAGACAATCCCCAATGTTGTCAAGTTGTATTTGATTGTACAGACGCGTATTCAGCCGTCACAAATGCAAAGATATTTTCTGACCAGGGGATGTATATTATTGATTTGACTCCATCAAATTTAGGAATAAATTATATTCCAAATGTGAGTTCAAATTTTGGAAAACATATTAGCACTGTAACGTGTGGTGGTCAGGCTTCTATACCTCTCATCAATTATATACTGAACTGTTCGACTAACGTTAAATATATCGAAGTTGTTTCACAGATTTCATCTGAAAGTGCCGGTATGGCAACACGCCTAAACGTGGATAAATATATTCACACAACTGAACAGGTCATACGTGATATTTTTGGAATCAATAACGTGAAAGTTATATTAACCCTTAACCCTGGGTCAAGTACAGTTATGCAGACGAGTGTATTTGTCAAAGTGGAAGAATATAACGATGATGGCAATGTTGAATCATTTGTAAAGAGTATGAACACATACGTACCTGGGTACAAATTAACGACAAACCCAACCATGATAAAACCGGGTGTTGTGTTTGCAAACGCTAAAATAATTAGTACAAGTGATTATATTTCTTCATATTCTGGAAATCTAGATGTTATCAATTGTGTAGCCATAGAAGCGCTCAAAAAAATATACACATCGGAGCATAACGCGTACAACTCACTTCTCGACATTTAAAGATTGAAGACGTCAAATATACAAATGAAGGTTAGCGACATTATAGCAAACTTTTTGATTTCAAAGGGTATCACAAAATGCTTTGGAATTATCGGTTCGGCTAACTCTCATATATATGACTCTTGTTTGTCGAACAATGTAAAAATCATCAATGTTCACAACGAACAAGCCGCAGTCATTGCAGCCGGCGCATACTTCAAGGCGACTGGAAAGCTATCCGCCGCCATTGTAACGGCTGGTGGTGGAGTTACCAACGCGGTCACTGGTATCGTGAGTGCGTGGGCTGATTCGACACCCGTTCTCATATTTTCGGGACAGGAATCGTCTTCTTACGTCCAAGACCACGAGTCAAGAAGAATGTATGGAACCCAGGGGCTGAACATTGTTCATATGGTTTCCAAAAACACAAAATCTGCCAAGACTCTGTTGTATGCAAGTGAAGTACAAAATGAACTCGAGGTGCTGTATTTCGCCGCGACAAATGGTAGAACAGGTCCAGCTCTACTGGATGTGCCATTTGATGTTCAATCGAAGGATGTTGATTATCGAATGTGGAAAACAATACAGTACACAACATTTAATCAAGAGTTTTACGACTTTTTCACACTTATCAAGACTGCGTCCAGACCTGCTATCCTGGCGGGTCAGGGTGTGAAGCTGTCAAACTCAACCGAACTACTCAAAGGCTTCATTGAAACGTTCAAGGCACCCGTTATGCTAACTTGGTCGGCTATAGACCTCCTACCTGATTCACATCCTCTATATATGGGACGCCCCGGTGTGTACGGTCAGCGTCACGCGAATTTCATCTTTCAAAAGAGTGACGTCCTGATTGTGCTCGGCAGTCGTCTGACGCTTCCACAATCTGGGTACGACTTCAAGGAAATTGGTGTAAATACAAAGATTGTAATGGTGGATATTGACCCTTCGGAGTTTAAAAGTTTTGCCTACCTTTGCTATCACACCGATTGTAAACACTTCTTAAAAACTGTTCAGCATTTGGAGTTTTCAAGTGATGAATGGCTGAAGGAATGTAATGAAATTAAACGTAGATTTCCAGTCATAGATGAATATCATATAGATGATACGTTTCCCAACTCGTATAAGATTATTGATAAAATGTCAGATTATTTGGATGATGACCACATAGTAGTAACCGATATGGGTACGGCGTTATTGTCTGGGCATCAAGCTATCCGAATGAAAGAGGGTATGACAATGTTCTCGTCATATGGTCTTGGTGAGATGGGGTACGGTCTACCAGCCGCACTGGGTGCTGCCATATCTTCACCCGATAGAAATGTACTGTGCCTGAACTGCGATGGTGGGATGATGATGAACCTCCAGGAGTTGCAAACCATTATTCAACACAAACTAAAGGTTAAAATTGTCATCTTCAACAACGATGGGTACCTAATGATTAAACACACACAAAAGATGTTGTTCAATAATTCCACCGCGGTTGATGCTGATACTGGTATAGTACTGCCAGATTATATGAAGGTTGCAAAGGCATTTGGTTATGACAGATTTCAGGTCAAAACATGGGACGATTTCCACTTCCATTTCCCACGCTTCCTCAATAATGATACTCCAGCAATCTGTGAGATTTTCATGCATCCAAATCAGGAGTTCATCCCAAAGGTGAAGGGTGTTCTCAAGAGTGACGGGACAATCTTTGCACCACCAATAGAAGAAATGTCACCCATTCTACCTATGAGCGTCATTGAAGATGTGATGGGCGACAACATCTCCAAAAAGTCTGCTATGATTTCAAGGAATTAGCAACAATATATATGAAATCCTCTTGCCCAGCCACGAGGTCATGTTCGTCTAGCTTTGCAGTTAATGTTGTTATAGGTATGTTGTATTCCTCGGATGCCTTTATAATATGTTTTTCAAATCCAGAAAACATTTTATAGAACGAAGTGAGTACATTTACAGGTTTTGA
>TARA_R110002073_G_scaffold336559_1_pt1 | contig 20179 bp, 18 predicted proteins | sample TARA_R110002073 | Tara Oceans TARA_R110002073 (sample SAMEA4397174) | marine metagenome | biome: Polar Biome; feature: [DCM] deep chlorophyll maximum layer (ENVO:01000326); material: water (ENVO:00002006), including particulate matter (ENVO:01000060) such as... | depth 40 m
TGCCTATATCAATTTCACAATGGCATCCGTTCGCCTAAAGTGCAGATAGGCAGGAACGCGACGCAATTCGACTTGTGTGATTTGTTCTTTGGATTGCAGTTGATCGCGAAGTTGTTCAGCTAACTTGCGCAGTGCCCAGACGTCGATCGGACCGTAAATCGCGACCTGCATCACTTCTTGCTGGCGAGACTGCAGTCGCACTTCGGGTTGTTCGATTTGATCCGGAAAGGTGCGGATCCGGCTGACTGCTTGGTCGACGTCCTGCAGGACTTTCATGCGGTCTTCGCCGCCGACCAATTCAATCAGAACTTCACCACGGCCTTCGCGAGCTTCGCTGGTGACTTCTCGAATGCCTTCGACACCACGAACGGCTTCTTCGATCGGACGCAAAATTCCCTGTTCGACTTCTTCCGGGGCGGCGCCCGGGTATCCAACGGCGACTTCGACAATGTCGAGTTGAAACTGAGGGAAGACTTCTTTTTGAATCGCAAACGCTGACCAGATGCCTCCACCGAGCAGCAGCAACATCAGCAGGTTGGCCGCAATGGAATTGCGTGCCATCCATGCGATGGGGCCACCCTCGGGAACCATCTTGCTCAACGACGTCACTCGGTTGTCTCCTCAGTTTCGTCGGAGTCCACCGGCTCTTCACTCTCTACTTCATCGTCCGTGATCTTGCGCAAACCAACTCCGTCGGCCACGGTCGCCAGCGTGGTCGTCACGATGTCTTCGCCTTCTTCAATCCCTTCGCGAATGTAGGCGTACTCGGCATCACGAAAGACCACCTGAGTCTCGCGAATTTCGAGTTGTTCTTTTTTCATCACCCAGACCGTGTCCTGATCGCGGACATAATCGCGAGGCATGCGGATCACATCGTTGATCTCTTTGCCTTCGATTTGCGTTTCGATCAACGTGTCCAAGATCAATGGTGGTGCATCCGATTCTCGTCCGAGTGGATCGGCGACTGTGATCAAGACACGAGCCAGTCGAGTTTGTTGGTCGAGGGTTCCGATCAACCGGGCGACCCGGCCTTCGCGTTGCGCGTCGGGTCCCCAAGCGTCCGTGTTGCGCAGGATCACCTTGGATCCTTCGGTGGATGTTCCGTCATCGTTGGTTTTCGGGAATTGAATCCATCGCAATGTTCGAATCGGAACCGCCGCCATGATCCAGTACTCGTCCACACCGATCAGACGCGCGAGCTCGTCGCCCGGTCTGACTTGAGAACCGATGTTGACCGATTGCGTCAGGATTTGAGCATCGAATGGAGCGGTGACTTCCGTTCGATCGAGGTCCAGCTGCGCACGTTCCAGCGATGCTTTTGCCGCCGCCATTTCCGCTTTGATCGATGCGATTTGCGGTTCCCGTAACACAAGGCCGCGGTTGGTGTCGTCGATGGTGTCTTCGAGCATTTCCAGCTCTTTCACCGCCAGACGCTGGCGAGCTTGTTCGATTTCCCACAACGCTTCTTTCTGCAGCAATTCGCTGTTGCTGATCGAGACCGCGTTTTCGAAGTCCGACGGATCGATCCGCAGCATCAGGTCGCCTTTGCTGACCATGCCACCGGGGATGAATTCAGGCGAGAGCTCAACCACTTGGCCGCTGATTCGTGGGCCGAGCGTGATGTCCTGGGCTGGTTCGACGGTTCCGAGCACCACCAACTGAGGCGAGTAGGTGCCTCGTTCCGCGGTGATGGTGTCCACCAAAGCCGACGATTTTCGCGTCGCGTTGATCTGCTGGGCGGTGGGTTCGGTCTTGTTGATCACGACCACCGCGGCGGCGGACGCACCTAGAATTGCCAAGCAGGTGATGGTGGTACCGAGGATGCGAAGCCAGCGCCATTTGGGTCGCTGTTTCGACGCATCACTCATCGACAACGGTCTCCGGGATGATTTCCACGGTGGATTCCAATAATTCAAAGTCTTGTGGACGGGTGTCAAAATCGCCTGCCAACGCCAAGTACAGCGAGACGCGAATGAGCACCAAGTCTAGTTGAGCCGAAAGCGTTTCGCGCTGCAATCTTTGCTGTGCCGTGATTGCACTGAGCACGTCCAGATAAGTCGCATCACTGATCAGATATTGCTCTCTCAACTGCTCGGAGGATTGCCGAGCCAGTTCGACTTGATTTTCCAGGTGTTCGATCCGTTCGAGCTGGTAGCGTTCTTGGGCCAATGCGTCTTCGACTTCGCTGAATGCGTTCAGCATCGTCTGCCCATAAACATTGAACAATTCGCGTTTGACGGCCGCGTTTCGGTCGACTTCAGCCCGGCGCTGCCCACCGTCAAACAGCGGGGCAATCATTTGTGCACCGATGGATACGAACCAATCGCGGAACAGCGTTTCGGGGGATTCCGACACGTTCAGCAGCGATCCCGTGAGATTGATCCGAGGATATTGGGCGCTGATCGCGGAAGCCAGGTCTCGGTCAGCAGCACGGAAGGCCAGGTAATCACGCCGAACGTCTGGCCGGCGTTTTAGCAATTCCGAAGGCAGGCCAGTCGATGGCAGAGGTGGCAACGGCGGCAGAATCGAACCGGGGTCGTATTCCGCCGCTTGAGGCATCTCGCCAAGCAGCACCGCGAGTTGATGTTCCAGGACTTCGATGCGGACTTTTTCGACGACGATTTGCTCCAGCGTCGCTTCGACCAATTGTCGCTGTCGAAGCACGTCGGGGCTGCGGATCAAGCCTGAGGCAAAGCGTGCTTCCTGTAGCGCCAACCCCATCTGGTTGTTGTCGAGTTGTTCGTTGAGCAACTTGATTTGGGCGTGCCCTTCGATCAGCGAGAACCACGTTCGAGCGATCTCTGCGGTCAGGGTCAATGCAATCGCGTGGTAGTCTTCTCGCGTGGCGGATGTTCGCAAGCGTTCGGCATCCACGCGGGATTCAATTTCGCCCCATAAGTCGACTTGGTATCCGGCATCCAATCCCCAAATGAAACTGGAACGATCTCTGCCAGGACCCATCGTGCTGCCATAGTCAGCAACTCCGTTCAGGTCCGGCCACAGATCGGATGCTTCGCGACGTGTCACGGCTCGGGCCGCATACAAACGTTGTAGAGCCGCGGCGAGAGTGAAGTTGCCTTGCAGTGCGACTTCAATCTCTGCGTTGAGTGTCGGATCGTTGAAGCTGGTCCACCAACGATCCGGCGGAACCACTTCACCCGGAGTCGAAAATGGTGGCGGGGTTTGCGTGCGGAAGGTCCACGTGCTGTCTGGATTGGCGCAGCCGACACCGATCAGTAGCAATGCAATGAGCCACCGGGCGGGGAGCAACCTCGCGAATCGAACCATAGACATGAAGGCCGAATTACGAGATTCGGCGGCCCGAAATCCAGTCCAATTCAGGACTTGTTACATATCTCGGTGGTTATTCGTCGTGTTTCACGCTCGCTGAGTGTTTCGCGTTTGTCGACAAAGCGATGACCGCCCAAGCACTGCCCCAGTCATTCGCGGTCGGAGTCGCGCGACCTTTCGCGGATGCTTTGGTGCCGGGGACTTTCCAGCGTCCATTGGGTTCTTGAGTCGCGAGGAGGTACTTCACCGCAAGATTCAAAACACTCGAGTCCGTGCCTGTTGCTGCCAGAGCGTGCAGGGCGTATCCGGTGCCCAACGCGTCGCTCCCGTCCGCCAATTTCCACCCCCAGCCACCATCTTCATTTTGGTGATCCAACAACGCGGTTTGCCATTGTTGAGTCGATGAATGAGGCGGAGATTGATTGGAAAAACGGCGGTCCATCTCACGAGCTAGCAACAACCGAGCGGCCAAGAACTCCGTTGATTCGGGCTGGTCGATGGAGTCGACGAACTGGATCGCGGTGGAGGGATCAAACTCAACGGGCTCTCTGATCAAGGCGAGCGCCGTCCAAGCCGTCGTTGTCGCGGTGGTCTCTTTTGTTGGTCGACGTTGAGCGGGAAGTTGTCCGCACGCACGCCAGGATCCGTCGGCGGATTGTTCTTCGAGCAGCTTCTCTGCAAAACGCGATCGCCAGTCAGTGCCACCCGGTGCAGAGGAGGCATTCGTACGAGGGATTGCCAGCAAAAGTTGCGTCATCGTGTCGATGTTCGCTGCCATCGTCGCCGAATGGTCCAGATCCGCCTTTTGCTCCGGTTTGACGAAGTTGACGACATCGGTGGACCAACGTTCCCATTCATCGAGCAGGTCGGAAACGGCGATCGATTCGGTTCGCCGAGCGGCTTCGTGACTCCAAATCAGCGTCGGGATTTGATGGCATGAAACACACTCACGTTTTTCAATCCACCGTTCACCGGCCTGCTGAACATATTGCAGTCCACGTTGGATCGAACGCGCGGCGTCCTGCGACCACGCAGGTTGGCCAGCCAACGCCACTCCGCTGATCCAAATCAAAGCACTCGTCGCGGCAACGCGAGATCGGAAAGTCATGGAAAGTGCCTTCGGGGAGAAACGTTCGTGGATACTGCTATCCTGGGCTGTCCAATCTTCGGTATTGACACCGGAATTGGCATGGATTTTTGAGGCGGTTTTCTGTCTTCGGTCACCTCTCCCTCGGCGAAGTTGAGGGGGAGGTGGCAAAAGCTGCATCGTGTCCTCGACCTGCAACCCCAAAGATTGAACAGCCCATCACTATCCTATCCTGATCGCGTCAGCCGATCCCGATCAGGCTTCGAGAATCTCAGCGATCTTTTCCGTTGGACGGCCAATCGCGGCTTTTCCGTTGTGGATCACGATCGGACGTTCGATCAACTTGGGGTTCTCCACCATCGTGGCGATCCACTGTTGGTTGGTCAGCGTTTGCTCACCCAAGTTCAATTCTTTGAACAACGCTTCTTTCTTGCGGACCAAGTCCTTCGCTTGGATGCCCAGTAACTTCACGATCTCGGCGAGTTCTTTTTTCGTCGGCGGCGTGTCCAAGTACTTGATGACCTCCGCTTCGACGCCACGTTCCTCCAGCAGTTGCAAAGCTTGGCGTGACTTCGTGCATCTTGGGTTGTGATAGATCTTGGTCATGCTGAGGTTGAGTTGAGGTTGGGGGGCGGGCCGTTCGAGTTGGAGCAAAGTATGTGAATATCTGAAACGTCGGGACGGGATCATTCAATCCCGGTTGTAGAGCACCGGTGTTTTGCCTTTCCAACGGTTCCATGTTTCGTCGTCGGAGATCAACTCGGCCATCAGGTGAGCGACATTGATGCGGCTTGATTTTCCAGAGTTAAAAAGCGGGCTGCGAACCGGCGAAGGTTCAAGGTCATACTCGGTGACCTCGTCCGCATCATGCAGCGAGTCCGGACGAATGATGGACCATTCAATGCCTGGGTCGCCTTCATTGATTTGAGTTTGCAGGAATTCAGACGCTTGTTCGTTGTCGACGTGAGGTGGAACCAATGTTCGCAGTAATGCGAACGCGCATCGTTCCGCGATCGAATGGGTTTCGTTCAAGCGATGATTTCTGACTCCCGACGAGCTCATCAGAACGAAGCGAACCGGCTTGGGGGCGGAGGATTTCTGAGCCGCCTTGCACAACCGTTCGGCTGCATTCGTGACCAACCGGCGCGGTTGGCCGTACATGCCTTTCATTGTCAGGTTGTGACCCAAGCACGATGCGATGGCGTGGCAACCGTCGACCTGAGCGATCAGTTGCTGGTCGGTAAGATCGAGCAGATTTCCCTCGGTGACCGTGCAGGCGGCTTCGTCGAAATCGCCCAGCATTTCACGAAGGCGCGAGATGGATCGAACCACTGTCACCACGTGGTGCCCGCGTTTGAGCAGTTGCTGAATCAATAAATGACCTGTTTGACCGGTTCCTCCGGCCACGAAAACCTTCAACATCACATTTTCCAAAAAGACATGTTGGCCAAGCAAAGTTCCAATGCGAATCGGCGGATGGGCCTCATCGCGTGAGTAATGGTTCGACCCAGATTCCCCAATCGCCACCGCGACCGTTGCCGCCATCGGTCACCTTCAGAGTCAGGGTTTGCACCTTGCTGACATCAATGTCGAACGCACTGCCCTGGCCGGCGGTCACGCGAGTTGCTTTCCACAGCGATTTGCCATCGCCAACAATCTCAAAATCGACTTGCCCAAACAAGTTGCCTTGAATCCCACTGCGTCCGCGAAGACGTTTCCAGTTCCCGTCAAGTTTGTAGACGTGTTTGGCTGGTGCGTGAGCGTAGATTCCATGGGCAAAGTAGTCGCCACCCAGAGACAGCAATCGCTTTCTATCTGGCACGGAGTTGTAGGTGGGCCGCAGCCATCCCACTTCGGCCGACTGTGGGCGAATCGTCGAGAGCCAAATTGATTTGGTGGTCGTAGGGATCAGATGGGCGTCGACTGAAATCGGTTGTTCAAGGTTTTGAAAACGCTCCAACACCCTTTGGCCGATGCTGGCGAGCTCATCGTCTGAGCTCGCGGTTTCGCGAAGCAATTGGGTGGCGTTTTCGACCGAGCCAGCTTGCAGTTGATCGATCACCGGCTTCAGTTCCAGCTCCAGTTTCGCGATCGAAAGGTCGGGTGTTCCATCCGCATTGATGCTGTACCGCAGCGAACGCGTGCTCGTCGTGCCGTTGACGTGACAGGACACGATTCTCAGTTCACCGGATGTCTTCGGGCGAAGCGGACCGCTGCGCATGGTGAATTTGCCGTCAGTGCCCGGAACGGATGTCGCCGTTGTCGCGTCGTAGTCGCCACCTCCATCCGGATCGAAATAGGCAACCACCGCGTGCGATGAAATCGTACTGTTGACACGCCCGTCAATCTGGATCGATTGCTCTGGACCAACCGACAGACGCAAGTCATGGAAGTCGGTGGCGGGGCGATCGTAAATCGATCGGGCGACTTGCCGGTTGAAGACCGGATGAGCCGTCAATCGAAACGCATGAGTTTGAGTGATGAATGTTCCTTTGCCTTCGCCACGCAATTGTTGGGCATAGGTTCGATTGCCCGATCCCATCAAAGCTGTGCCACGTTCGGCTTCGTCGACGCGTTGGCGACAATGTGGCAACGAAAGAGCATGGCCGAGTTCATGGATCACTCCGCCAATGAAGATTGAGTTGTGACGGCCAATCGTGATGCGTCCGTATTCTCCGTCTCGAATCGGCGTTGGGTCACGAAAGCGACGGGTGTCCAGGATCTCGGAATCGCATTGCCAAGCGGTTCCCGATAGATGACTGCCGCCACCGTAGTAGGGACTGTGATGTGAAATCTTGCTGGCAACGGGATCGTAGTCCATCAAGTTGCAAAACAGCAGCAACACGGATGCGTCGGCGTCGATGCCGCGTTGCCGCAAAACCGGGATCACTTCGTCACGGATTTTCTGTCCATCGGGTTTGTCGTAGTCCGTTTGTTCACCGACCACGTCAATAATGTCGATTTGTCCTCGTTCGTTTCGCAACGTGTGCATGGAACGATTCGGGAAACCATGTCGCTTGAGTTCGCTCTCATAGAACTTCGCGGTTTCCTCGACGATCCTCCGGATTCGTGCGGTGTGGTTGGCCGCCGGTTGACGATCGCGAGGTGTGAAGTACACCACGACAACACGACCGGGGGATTCGATCGGATCCACCTTGATCGCTTGAGCGATTCGCTTGCGAGCCACGGCAACGGACGAGGCAGATGCCTGCATTCGAACGGCAGGCGGCCCGTCGGCGAGACAAGTCCTGGTGCTTGGAGCGAACACCAACGAAATCGCCAGAACGGCAAGCGTCGAGAATGATTTCATCGGTGGGCGAATCGTCTGCGTCAAAAGGAAACGTGCATGGCCGTGGGCATCTTGGATGCTCATGATCGGCCATGCGGTGCAGACTCATCAAGGGGAAGAGACCGGCGCGAAGGCCAGCCGTCTTCCAATCACTTGATCGCAGGTTATTCGTCCGTCGAAGCTTCGGAGTCTTCCGGGCTCGCGTCTTCGGAAGCCGCTGGTTTCACATCAATCCGGTACGCTTTCGCGATCGCTTGGCGGCTGTAGTCGATCGACTCGCCCAGGATTCGTGCGGACTCTTGGCTGGCATGGAATCCCTTGCTGTTTTCGCTGGCGATGTAGTCCAGACGCCACATCGCTTTGCGTTGCAAGTCACGAATCGGTTTGAGTTGTTCTTCGGTTGCACCGGCCTCTTGGACTTCGATGATCGCGTCCAGCATTTCGGTCATCGCGTTGGCAGCGCGATCGATCAGGGCTCGCGTTCGGTCTTGGATCACATCGACGCGAGCTTTGATTTCGGCCTCGGGAACCTTGTGGCAGGTTTGGCAGGCCTTGTTGATGTTCATCATCGGGCTGCGAACCCAGTGACTGCTGACCTTGGTCGCACCGACCTTTTCGAACGGCATGTGGCAATCGCTGCAACTGACGCCTGCTCGGGCGTGAATGCCTTGGCTCCAAAGTTCAAACTCAGGGTGTTGAGCTTTATAGACTTTGGTGCCGGTGGTTTTGTGAACGTAGTCGTAGAACTCTCCGCCATCGGGGAACGTGGTGGCGTCCCATTCGGCCTCGAGGTTTTCCATCTTCAGCCCGTTGCTCCAGGGGTAGGTCAACGTCATCTTGTTCGCACAGTAGTACTCGACGTGGCACTGGCCGCATACAAACGATCGCATTTCCTGGCGAGTCGCCATCGTGTTCGGATCGTAGTTGCCTTTCTTGCCGCTATCACGCCAGGACTGAATGCTGGGCAAGTGTGGAACTTCAGCGTCGCTCTTGGCGAGTTTGTCGATGCCCAAGATGAATCCGGGGCGAGTGACTCGAATCGACATTGTCTCGGGGTCGTGGCAATCCACGCATGAAACCGGATGGGCACCACCGACATGAGGATCGCCGCTGGCGGCGTCAAATCCATCGGGAGTCTTTTCGAGTTCCGCATGGATCTCTTCGTACTTCTTGGTGCTGACCGATCGGAAGCCCGCCAAGACAGCCTCCTGTTGAAAACCATCGCCCAGTGATTTCGCGTCGGCCGGTTTGCCTTGTTCTTCCAATCCGATTCGTCGGTACGTGGCGGCGATGGACGCGTGGCAATGCAAGCAAGCACCGGATTGCTGAACGTCGGTCACTCGCTTGGTGACTTCTTGGTCAGCCAACATGTGAGCGTGACCACGTGCTTCGCGATAATCAATGCTGAAGGCATAGCCAGCAAACAATCGTTTGAGCCAAGGCGATTCTTCCAGCTTGCTGGGTGGCAGAGCGTGGTTGCCGCCGAAGTCGGTGTAATCGTCGTTGACCGTTTTCAGGTAGTCCTCGTATTGCTGCGGGAAGTTCAGACCCCAGGGTTCTGGGTCGGTGCTGATTTCAGTGACGTCGACCACTTTGGTGAACGGAGCCCTGGCCTCTTGCTTGCGTTCAAAGATGTTGACCAGCAACGCGACAACGCCGAACGTTGCGAAAGCGGTCAGTGCGGTCAATAGAATCAGCCATCCGAAGCTGCGTGGTTGCTGATCGGACATGACAAACCTTTGCGAACGAAGATTGAAAGAAGAGGTCGAATAGGAAGAGCGTCAAAGAACGAGGTCGACACCAAAAACGGTGTCAACGCGGATGCATCCAGTCCACTTTGCCGTGGCCCGCATGGCCAACGTCGGCATGGCAATGGACGCAATTCTGCATGTCACCTTGCGGGGTCGCGGGCAACAACGCATGCACAAAATCACGATGGCAGTCCACGCAGGTGCTCTGAGTGACTCGGCGGTTGCGTGGTTTGATTTTGATCGGATCGGAATAGCCACCCAAGGTGAATGCCAACGAGTGGAAGAATCCATTGTCGCCTTTGACGACCCACTTGCCGATTTTGTCGTGCGGCAGGTGGCAATCATTGCAAACGGCAACATGGTGGTGAGAACTCTGCTGCCAAGAATCAAAGTGCGATTGCATCACGTGACAATTGACGCACGTCTCGGGTTTGTTGCTCAGGTAGCTGGCACCTTTGCCGTAACCGAAAGTGAACGTGCCGATACCGGCGAGCAGTCCCAGGGCAACGCAGAAAAGCATCGCGATTCTGGGGAATCGCTTTTTCGCAACAGTCGTGCTCGGCGTTGATTCCGATGGATCGCCGGTGGCAGATCGCATGATGATCCATTCCTTTCGCGTGACCCAAGCCAGGTCAGAGATGACTCGCTTGGTGGGGTGGAATGTAACAACTTGCACGTGCGTGTGCACCTTTTGGATGACCAAAATGTGCTTTGTTGTCAGAACTTCATCTGTCTCTATGCGGAGCGATCGGACACTCGCGATGCAGGTGTGCTTATCTGCTCAGTTTCCATGTTGATGTGTGACTCTACGGCACGCTCTCGTAACCATCCGGTGCGCGGAGGAGCTTGTTATGCGTATGGACTCGTCGCGTGGTCTGCCCCTGCGGATCGACGAGCTCGCCGCCGGCCTCGCACCATCCCAGTATCCCCGGTCGATAGTTGCGAGCTTGAATTCCGTTGTGCAGGCATCGTTGAGCGAAAAGCAAGCTTCGACCTCCAACGGTGCAGGACGCAATCACCGTTCGGTTTTTGAGTTCGTCCCGCTGCGACCAAAATTCGTCCATCGAAATGGCACCGGGGATTTGAGAAACATTTCGCTCGGATTGTGAACGGACATCCACCAGGACGAATGACTCGTCATCCCGTTCTAACAAGCCTCGCAGTTCCTCGGTCGAGATGTCTTCGACTCGGCTTCGCCTGACGAACGGAGCAATCCAATTGAGCCAGCGAACAAATTGTTTGGACAACCAAACCATGCGTGTTTCCTAACGAGGCAAACTGCAAACCAAACGGTCGTGAGCGAGGGGATACATTGTTGGCGGATCGAGGAACTGGATGAACCTGAAAAAGTCCAGATTTGGCGTTTGACTCTCCCGTTGGAGGAGGCCGTAGGATGGCGGACATGTTCAGCATAGGCGAATTTTCCAAGGTGACCGGGCTGACGATCAAGTCACTCCGGTTTTATCACGAGCAAGGTGTTTTGACGCCAAGTCGTGTCGAAGCTGGGAGCGGGTACCGTTACTACTCGGAATCACAGATCGACACTGCGCGGGTGATAGCGCAGCTTCGTGAGTTGGATTTCTCCGTGGCTGATGTTCGAGAGATATTGAGCAACCACAGTGACGACGCCGACATCGTCGAACGCTTGAAGTCCCAACGGGCTGTGATCAAAGAGCGGATGAAAAAGGATCGTGACATCGCCGGGTTGCTCGATCAAATCATTGTCCATGAAACCGAGGCAACCAAAACGATGAGCCAGACCAACTACGCCGTCGAGGAAAAGAACGTCGACCCTTGTTTGATCGCAAGCATTCGCATGAAAGGGGCCTACAGCGAATGCGGTAAAGGATTCGCGAAAATTGGCCGGCGACTGGGGCGATTCATCAATGGCAAACCCATGTTGTTGCACCACGACACCGAATACAAAGAAGGGGACGCTAATTTCGAGGCGTGCATGCCGGTTAAAAAAGGCGAGTCGAACGACGAGATCACCGTCAAAGAATTGCCTGGCGGACGAGTCCTGTCGTTGATGCATTTAGGACCATACGAGGAGATCGGTCGGTCCTACGAAAAGATTATGAAGCACGCGAAAGCACAGTCATTGAACTATGACGTGCCGACGCGGGAGATTTACCACAAAGGACCCGGCATGATTTTCAAAGGCAACCCGAAGAAGTACCTCACCGAAATCGTTTTTCTGATTTCGGATGACGTTTCCTGAAGTTCGCTTGTCCATCGTCCAGACTGTTTCAACCACCATCGGAGGTCCCATCATGAGCGATGCCATTTCCATGTTCCTTTCCGCTCCGACCTACGCCGTCGCGGGGGCGTCTGCTCGCCAGCACAAGTATGGCAACAAGGTCTTCCGGGCCCTGATCGGATCTGGACGAGACGCGTACCCTCTCAATCCGATCACGGAAGAAATCGAGGGGCATCAGGCGTACCCGCGGATTCAGGATTTGCCGACGGTGCCCGAGGCGGTTTCGATCATTACCCCGCCCGAGGTGACTCGCAAAGTGGTCGCGGACGCGATCGAGGCGGGCGTGAAGCACCTGTGGATGCAACCCGGTGCGGAGCATGAGGAAGCCAGCCAGGCAGCACGGGAGGCGGGGCTGACCGTGATCGACGACGGCAGTTGCATCTTGGTGCTGCTCGCTCGCGAATGAAATGCAACGGCCGATTGACGCCTGGGAGATGGGAACGGAACGTCGCTGGCTATTTCTCGACGGAGTAGCCCGCGTTTTTCCAGGCACTCATGCTGCCGGGCACGTTGTGAACTCGCTGGAAACCGTTTCGTTGCAACACGCTCGCAGCGATGCTCGCTCGATACCCACTGCCGCAATAAACCGCGATGGGTTCGTCTCGGTTCAGGTCCAACTCGCCGTTGACGCCATCTCTCATGTCAGCGACGTAGTGGTGTTTCGCTCCTGAAATTCGATTGGATTCGAACTCAGAAGGGGCACGAACATCGAGGATCTGAAACTCACTTTGGTGTTCGTTCAGATCGTGAACGGTGAGTTGTGGCGTGGTCGACAACGGTAGTCCGGCATTGTCCCAAGTTTTCATGCCGCCGACGAGATAGCCTTCGAAGCGATGCAATCCAACCACCGCAAAATGCCACGCGACCCAGTCCAATTGGGTTTCGTCATCCACGACGAGCAAGATCGGCTGATCGTAATCGAGCATGTCGCCGGCCCAGACGGATAGTTCAGGTCGGTCACCCAAGTTGATTGCACCCTCAATGTGGCCTCCGCCAAACGCGAGCATTTGACGTGTGTCGACGAGTTGTGCTTGGCCGGTCTGAATGGCTTCTTGGAACCGCTTCGGAGGCAGACCGGGAACGACGGGGGCGTGACCAATCAACTCGGGGCCCTTGGCATTGATCTTCTTCAAAATCGGATAGTGCTGGGGCACCGGCGGGGCACCCTCGCTGACGAATTTTGCGAATTCGTCGAAGTCTTCGTGCTGCAAGAACGCATTGCTTTTGCGTTCTTGGCCAATGGTCGTCATCGGTCGTTCACCGATGCTGGCTCCACACGCCGAACCCGCGCCATGGCATGGGTAGACAATGACGTCATCGGCGAGTTTCAGGTAGTAATCACGAAGCGTTGAGAACAGTTGCTTGGTGAGCTCTTCGGTTTCTTCCTCCCCCAGCAAATCGGGACGGCCAGCGGATCCAACGAAGAGGGAGTCGCCACTGAGCACACCCCATGGTTCGTTCGGCGAATCGGAATCAGCCAGCTCGTACGACAAATGTTCGGGCGTGTGACCAGGCGTGTGTCGGGCGGTGATCTTTGTGGATCCGAATTCAAACGAATCTCCGTCCTTAATTCTTTGAACGTCGAATCCGTAGCTGGCATCGCCTTCGCCGCTCGCGAAAATCTTTGCGTTGCCGACTCTGGACTGAAGTTCGCGCGAACCGCTCATGAAGTCCGCGTGGATGTGAGTCTCGAAGATGTGCGTGATCGCGACGCCGTGTTGACGGCTGAGCTGGACGTAGGTCTCGACGTTGGGTTGGGGGTCGATGACCGCCGCGGTTCCGGTGCTGTCATCGCCGATCAAGTAGGACAGTTGCGAGATTCCTTCCGTCTGAACGGTCTCAAAAATCATGGTCATGAGAATCACCTGGGAATGAGCGAAGAATGGTTGGAGGAGTCAGGCTGGCGAAGCTCGTTCACAAGCTCCGCCGGCCCGTGGATGCAAACAAGTTGGAAAAGGCTAGCGAGTCGGGTCTCAGCTCGTGGCAGCTTGCGTACGATTGTCGACGTACTGCTTCACGAATTGTTCCAGTTCGGGTTTGTCGCATTCGAAGCCCATCTCTTTGGCTTTCTCAAGTGCTTGTTCACCCGATATACCTTGTTCCACCGCAGTGTGCATCATCATCATCGCTCCGGCCCGTTTGCCGCTTTTGCAGTGAGCAAAAACCGGTTTGGGAAGCGATTGGTATTGCTCCCGAAATTGGTCCACCTTCTTTTCGTCCATACCGTCCATTGAGACTGGAACATGGAGATACTTCAGGCCCGTGCCCTGCACGACCGTGCCTTCTTCTTCCGGAGACAAGGGCTGCTCGTCCTCTCCAGCGGTTCGAAAATTGATCACAGAACGAAAGCCATCGTCTGGCAACGATTTCAGTTCGGCTTGGCTGGGTTGTGGGCCGACAGTCAATTGATCGTTGAATTTCATTCGATTTGACATAGGGAACTCCGTGTCCGACGGGGGGGTTTTGGTTGGAAAGTGTCGTCTGTCGAAGATCAAACGATGAGCAACTGATGTTCCAGATGCTCGTGCCCGCGAGCACGAAGGTGCTGAATTCGGTTGCCTCTGATTGCTTTTGTGAGCTGATGCCGTGCTCCTGACGAAAGATTGCGAGTTGGAAACGCAATGTGTGCGGAAACCGGACATCGATGTGACCGATCGCACACTTCCAGGCGTTTGAGTGCCGAAAAACCGGCCTGGACGGTTTGGCACCAAGATTGCAATTTTGTAAGGAGGACCGCCGCTGCGAGCGATCAGGCGTTGCTATCTAGGTTCGGGATCGCATTTCAAAACCAGGAGTCAGAGTCATGCACAACGTTCTGTTGGCCATTGATGGGTCGAAAGCTTCAGAAGAAGCCGCCAAGTTTTTTGCTCGTATTCCCCACTTTGATCCTGTCGAATTGACCCTGGTGTCGGTTGTTCACCGACGCTTTGTCCATGCCAGCTACGCGACCAATGAGCTGGTCGAAAAAGCGTTTGAGCAGGATCGCGTGGACGCTCTGCGAAGTTTGGATCGCATCGCCGAGCTGTTCGATGGTGCGAACGTTCGCGTGCGATCGGAATTGATCGAGGGCGTCGTTGGTGAATCCATCGTGCAAAAGGCGAAAGACATTCGGGCTGATCTGGTGGTGGTGGGAGCGACCGGGCACTCTCAAGTCAGCCGCATGTTGCTGGGAAGTATTAGCGACTTCGTGGCAACTCATTCGCCGTGCAGCGTGTTGGTCGTACGTCCCCAATCCATCCCCAAAGCTTCTGCTCCACTAAAAGTCTGCTTGGGTTACGAGGGCACCGGCCCGTGCCAAGCCGCCTTGGAAGAGTTGAAAGAGAGTCCTTGGCGTGGGGAAACCGAACTGCATGTTGTGACGGTTGCCGCTTGCTTGAACGAGATGTACGCCGATTCTGACTGTGTTCAGCACTACAAGGATCAACTTGTTCAGGCAAAAGAACAGCTCGAAGAAGTGTCGGATTCCGTGACAACCCACTTCATCGAGGACGTTCACTACGGCGAAGGCATCACACGTTTTGTGGAAACCCACGACATCAACTTGGTTGTCTTGGGCGAAACGCCTCGATCGCAGTTCAGTCGTTTCCTCTTGGGAAGCACTTCCCAGTATGTGCTGAGACACGTTCCTTGCAGTGTGTGGATCACTCGCAACCGAATGATCGAAGGCTTGAAGGGGAAACAGTCCAAGTCGAATGCACGCTCGGCGATGAGCTGAAGGCGATTGCTTGAATGAGCAACGAAGCGACGGTCGATATCAATCGATCGTTGGCTTGGCAATCAGGACGTAGCGTGGAAACGCTACGTTGTATTGGCCGATTGGCGTTAGCTGGCTATTGATTCAGTCCTACGCTTTCAATGTAGGCAAACCCGATGAATACCAACTCGCCTCAAAGACCGGGCGTTTGAAACTGCTGCGAAGCTCGTCTGCCTAAGCACCAGGGTTCAATATCCGAAGGCTCTGTGTCAGCCGAAGACTCTGTGTCGGCCGAAGGTGCTGGGCCAGCGAACGTCAGGTGCCGGCCAAAGATTGCTCGGCGATCTGTCGATGTGCTTTGGCGCGGTCTTTTCGATCGCGAATGATCAGGACGCTGCAATCCGCATGGCGGAGGACGTAGCGTGAGGTGCTGCCCAGGAACACGCGGGTGAGCAAGCCACTGTCGCTGTCGCCGGTCACGGCCAAGTCACATCCGTGCCGACGCCCGTATTCAACCAAGGCTTCGCCCACGTGGTCGGATTCGACGAAGTGAGTTTCTGTGTTCAGGCCAAGTTGCTGAAGCTTCGTTTCGAAGTCGAGGATCTGGGCCTGAGCCTGTTCGAGTTGTGCCTGCCATGCATCGGAAGCTTGCTGACGCAGGTCTTGTCGATAGAACGAGAAACGGTCAAGGACGCGAACCAAATGAACTTCCACGTTGGGACGCAACTTCAATTCACGTAGCCATGTCAGCATCCGTTCGTCCTCGGGGCGTCCGGACAAGGCCAGCATGATCTTTTGCAGGCCCGGTTCCACATCGGCTTCGCTGGTGGGACGCACAACAAGGGTGCTGGTGTCAGCGTGTGTGGCCACGTAGTCGGACACGCTTCCTAGTAGCACGCGTTCGATCGCCGAGTGGCCAATCGCACCCAACACGATCAGGTCCGCGCCGGATTCCTCGGCCACGTCCAACAATGCGGATGTCGGTGGTCCAATGGGCACATGGGTGTGAACCGAGTGAACATGGTCCTGAGACGTCAAGTCGCTCGCTACTGCCTCAATCGCTTCGCGACTTCGGTCGGTTTCAATTTCGAGGAAACTACCGAAATCCATCGGCATGCTCATCCCGCCCGTGTCGACCAACATGGGCGGTGCAACCACCGAAACCAAATCGAAGTCAACGGGCTTTCGAAGCGGTAAGTGCGACGCAAACTCAACCGCTTGTTGCGAGTAAGGAGACGAATCAACAGCCAGTAGAACTCGCATCGTTCAATTCCCAAGGTGAGGTTCTGAAAATGATTTTCTCGGAGGGGCGGAGTTTCCAACCCACATGGAAATGGATTCAGTTGCAAGGTTCAGACCAACGGGCATTTTGCTCGGAATGGTGAGCGAAGTGTGACGGGATGGCACAGGTTGGCTTCGCGGTGCCACGGCCCGCACGGACCCAGGTGCAACGACTAGCGAACGATCAAAACCGATTGACTCGCATGCCGGACGACAAAGCGACTGACGCTTCCTAGCATGACTCGTTCCATCAACGAGTCATCTTGGTCGCCGACGACAATCAAATCACAGGCATGCTCGTTCGCATATTCGAGGACCGCCCGTCCGACATTCGGGGACTCCAATAAGTTCGGCTTCACCTTCATTCCGAGAGCTTCCAAGCGTGGCCGGGTGGACTCCATCAGCTTCCAAGCCGCGGACCGGACTTCTTCCATGTAGGCGGCGACTTTCTTGAGCAAATGCAGTTCGTACTCGGGGTGTGTTTCCATCACATGAACCAAGTGAACTTCGCAATTCGGAACCAGTCGCAACGCTGCGACCCAGTCCGGCAAGGCGGTGTCCGATTCGGCATTGCTGATGGCGATCACAACACGTGAGAACAATCCGTTGGACGGTTCGTCATCTGTGGTGGCAGGTCGATGCACCAAGCAGGTACGCGAGGATCGATTGGCGACGTAGTCCGAGGTGCTGCCCAAAAGGATTCGCGAAAAGGCCGAATGACCGACCGAACCAATCACGATCCAGTCCGCGTCAAAACGTTCGGACATTTCTATCAAACCGCGGCCGGGATGACCTTGAGAAACGGAGCACTCACATGAGCTGAACTTTTCACCGAACTCCTGCTGCAGTTGCTTCAATTGGTTGTTTTCAATCTCGAGTCGAGATTCGAACACCTCCTGCGGAATCCAAGGCATAGATGTGTCATCGACCGTGTACAGCGGCGGTTCTTGAACAACCGTTGCCAAAGAGACTTCGCAGGCCGCCGCCAGCGTGGATTCGGACAATGCCTGCAACGCATTGTGTGCGGGCGCAGATGAGTCAATCCCGATGAGTGTCCGTAGTTTGGGGCCATTGCTTTCGTTCATAACGTTTCTTCCGCTGGTATACCTTGTTCGAACCGTTCAAGCAATCGATACAGTTTGCGTCGATGAATGCCCAAGTGGCGAGCCGTTTTGGCCTTGTTTCCGCCGAGTTGTTCCAGCACTTTCAACACGTGTGTTTTGATCAAATCGTCCACTTTCAAGCTGCTGTCTCCCAGCATCAGAAGCGGCGTCGATTCGGAAGAGCATTCTTCGTCAGCGGGATCCGCACAGGTGGCTTCTGGGCCGAGTTGCGATGAATCCACGCCCGTCGACGAAGCTGACATCGAGCCGTGGTTCGATGGCAGATTGGACAATTCACGGGGCAAGTCATCCATGGTGATCACTTGATGATCCGCCAGGATCGTGGCCCGCTCGACGACATTGATAAGCTGGCGAACATTGCCGGGCCAAAGATACTGAACCATCGTATCGAGAGCCTCTTTGTCGAAGGACCAACCTCGCGGGAGGAAATGGTGGAGCAGCAATTCAATGTCGCCTTCTCGTTGCCGGAGTGGCGGCAGATTCAGCGTGAGAACATTGATGCGGTAAAGCAGGTCCTCTCGAAATCTGCCCGCTTTGACTTCCTCCAGTAGGTCACGATTGGTGGCCGCGATCAGTCGCACTTTCACCTTGCGTTCTCGATGGCAACCGATCCGGCGAAGCGATCCATCTTCTAGGACGCGAAGCAATTTGGGTTGCAACGCGGGAGGCAATTCGCCGACTTCGTCGATAAAGAGCGTTCCTCCATCGGCGACTTCGAACAGTCCTGGTTGATCGGCGGTGGCGCCTGTGAACGATCCCTTTTGGTGCCCAAAGAGTTCGCTCTCAACCAGCTGAGCCGGCAAGGCCGCGCAGTTGATGGTCACGAATGGTCGATCGGCCAAATCACTTTGTTGCTGAACCGATCGTGCGACGACTTCCTTGCCCGTCCCGCTTTCGCCTTCGATCAGCACCGGTTTTCGAGTTGGAGCAACTTTGTTGATCATCCGCGAGAGTTCTTTCATCGCGAGGGAGTCGCCGATGAGTTTGGGTGTCGGGCGGTTTCGATGCACGATCGCTTTGAGCTGTTGGTTTTCTTTCTTCAGATGCCCGCGCTGCTGAGCTAGTTGGACGCGGTGTTCGAGATCGGCGAGTGAACATGGCTTGGTCAGAAAGTCGCAAGCACCCATCTGCATCGCTTGCACGCACGCCTCGATGGTGCCTTTGCCAGTTAGAAACACGACCTCAACGTCATGTGATTCTTCGTGGACGCGTTGCATCAACTCCAATCCACTCATGCCGGGCATGTCGATGTCGAACACGGCCACGTCAAATGACTCTCGGTTGAGGAACGACATGGCTTCGGCACCACTGGCTGCCAACCGGACCGTGTGTCCCATCCGCTCCATGAACTTGCCACAACTGCGACGGTAGTCATCTTCGTCATCAACGAGAAGAATTTTGATGGCAGTTTGACTCATGGTGATACCGTTCAAGAAGAAAGCGTTTCAACAAGCTGTGTTCGCCCAGGTCGAACTGCGATCCTCGTTCCAGCACGTGAAAAGCCAATTGCAGGCGTTTTGGACCTGCTTTTCGTGCGTCTTGGATCACTTGGTGTGCATTATGGCACAGCTAGCCTGGGGCGTGAAACGAACCTGCAAAACGAACGGTGAACAAACCATTCGTCACATTGGCATCCAAACTGATTGATGCGTGTTTGGACGCGGGTTTGATTGAGCGGTGGTGTCACAAACGGCAGCATGGCACGACGTTCGCGAAGCGAGCGGGTGATTCAAGCTTTGCTTTCAAAATCACAAAAGGACTTGTGATGTTGCTACCGTTCAGTTGTCGTCTGGCCCCATGACTTATCTCAATCACATTCTCGTCATTGAAGACGATCTTGATGCTGCCGAATCATTGTCGGACATGCTGTCCATCGATGGGTTTCAGATCACGACCACCGCGAGTGTTCAGAACGCGATGGAGCTTTTGGAAGACCAGCGGTTTGGTGTGATTTTGACGGATCGACATTTGCCCGATGGTTTGATCGAGCATCGACTGCAGGAAATCTTGGAAGTCAGTTCCAAAACACCCGTCATCGTCGTGACCGGATACAGCGATCTGCAAGCTGTTATCCTTGCGTTTCGCCAAGGGATCTCGGACTACGTGATCAAGCCGATCATTCCGGAAGATTTGATCCAGACCGTTCGTCGGATTCTTGACCGACGTGTTTTGGAGCAGCATCTCAAGGTCGAGCATGCCTTTGCCGAACGCATCCAGTCAACGGCCGAAGCGATCATCTTGGTGATTGATTTCGATGGCCGAGTGATCCACTTCAATCGGTTCTTCACGGAGCTGACGGGCTGGGCTCAGAACGACCTGATCGGAGAGAATTGGTTCGAGCGATGTATCTATCCAGAGGGTGCAGTCGGTCTGGTAGCAAGCGATTTCATTGGATTTCAAAC
>TARA_R110002073_G_scaffold235583_2_pt1 | contig 20141 bp, 12 predicted proteins | sample TARA_R110002073 | Tara Oceans TARA_R110002073 (sample SAMEA4397174) | marine metagenome | biome: Polar Biome; feature: [DCM] deep chlorophyll maximum layer (ENVO:01000326); material: water (ENVO:00002006), including particulate matter (ENVO:01000060) such as... | depth 40 m
GATTGGACGCGCTGCCAGTACCGCATGACCCAAACCTAACGCTTTACCTTGGCGTATCATCGATACTGTTACGTCTTCTGGCAACCAGTTTAAGCTATCAGCCAGTTCATCTTTACCTTTATGACGTAATTGAGTGTCAAGCTCAGCATTGATATCAAAATAGTTTTCGATCGCACTCTTTTGGGCGTGACCAACCAAAACGATGTGCTTAATACCAGCAGCAATGGCCTCTTCGACGACATAATGAATCGCAGGGCGATTGCCTAGAGGCAATAACTCTTTCGGCACTGATTTGGATAGAGGCAGCATGCGCGTACCAAAACCTGCGACGGGGATGACAGCGTGGGTTATTTTTTTCATATTATTTGGGCTGTGTGAGTGAGATGGTTTTTAAGAAAAATAAGTATATTAGAATCAACTAAAAATTATTTATCATTTATATCCCAATAAAATCTATTATTTGTTGTAACCATTTATCATAATTGTAATTTTCTAATACATGGTTACTGGCATAACGCATCATCTCGATTTGTTGTTTGGTATATCCTTTAGATAACTGCGCAAATAATTCATCTGCTGCTTCTTTATCACTAATAACTTCGCACATACCTTCAAAACGCGTACTAACTGACAAGCTAGGATTGGTTACTGCCAATCTACCACAAGCCATGATTTCAATCAGACGACGAGAAAACATACTTGGAGAGTCGGTCACGGTATTGACATTCAAACAATGAGAATATTGCTTAAATAAATCACCTGTCTGATCATACGGTACAGCAGGTTTGACAGTCATATTTGGTAGATCAGGATAACGATAAACATCAGACTTGCGACCAGAATTACGATCAACAACGGTCAATCCATAAGGTGACGCAGCAGAAAACGCCATGTCCTGCCATTGCTGCCGTGCATTATGAACATGATGGCTGTAGCTACCAATAAATAAGCTCTGGTTATAACGAGGAGGCAAGGAAGTCGGATGATGAAACTTGGGCTGCACTGCAAATGGTAGCACCCCTACTTTTACATTATTACCCAATATAGCCTGGTAACGCTCAACACAGTTTTCATCAACGGTCAGTATATATTTGAATAGACTTGCAGAATCGATAAAGCGGTTAAAGTGAGCACCATCTTCCTTATTCCACAATACAGCTGGAATATTGTATTTGTCAGCCATTTCTAAGAGTTTACGCAATTCAACATTATTACGCTCTGGGTAATCAGGATAATTGGCTATCTTATAACGCCATTTATCTTTATAACCGCGCCAAGCTGATTCTACTAAAATAAAGTCAGGCTTACGTTTACGCCAAAACTGATACTGTAATTGGTATTCAAGTAATTTGACAGAATCTACCATATTTAAGGATTGGGAAGTCAACTCATCACTAATTAGTGCTAGCTTTAACAAAGTATTAGGCCTATATTTTAAGTTTAGAAATTTTTAGTTGTGATGTTGGACAATAACGAAGCTAACATAATACTATTAGCATTTCTTTTGAAATTCTATCAGATTATAGTTGTTTTGGAGAAACTGTTTGCAAAGACGTCAACTCGGTAAAGGCTTATTCAGCTTTGCACTATTAGCCAATAGTGTCTATACAAAACATTCATTTGCTATGCAAAATCCACTGTCCGTCAGACAATTTGGGGCAATTGCTGACGGAGTTACAGATGATAGTGAGGCCATACAAGCAGCTTTCAATCAAGCAGCCAAAACAAAGCAGTCTCTTTTTTTCCCGTCTGGGATTTATCTAGTATCTGGTATAGATATAAAAGGGGTTTCTTTTTCTGGCGATCAAGCTTGTATTATGAGCAATCAAGATACAAACCATCGTTATCTTATGTTTGACTCGTCAACGAATGCTATTGAAATATCAAATATGGCTTTCGATGGTAAGACTACGGTTCAGTCCAACAAGTCTTATCAAAATGCTTTAAGATTCGAAAATAATAAGCAAATTGAGCTCAATAATATAGATGCTCACAATTTTAAAAATAATGTGGCTATATTCGAACAAGGAACCTTACACAATATAGTACGAGGCGGCATTATCAAGGATTGCAAGAGCAATAATATTTACTCGTTTAAGGGACAGTATAATCAGATATATGGTGTCAGTTTTTTGCGCTGTAAAGAGCATGTTATCAGATTTGGACGTTTCAACTCTGATAAAGACAAAGACTCAGGTCGTTACAATATAGTGGACGCTTGTGTCTTTGAACACGTTGGTAATGACGCTATTTTATATGAGCTTAATTCTGGTAAGGGTATTATCAAGGGCTGCATTGGTCATCACATTCGCTCACTTGTAAAAGCAGAAACGTCATCGGAAGCTGAATTACCCGAGCAGAAATCTCGTGATATTCACGTTTTAAATAATTATATCGATCAAACGATCGAGGAGAAAGGGGCTTGTATTAAGCTTAATGGAGCAGAGCATTGTATGGTTGCTAATAACACTGTTATAGGTTTCTATGATGGTGTTTCCGCTGGCTCTTCAAGTATTATCGCTGATAATATCATCCGTGATACTGAACATGTTGCTATACGTTGTAATGGTGATCATATGATTATCAAAAGCAACCAGATTATTAATGCCTCTTATGGATGTATGGCTAATAAAACGGAGTTCAATTACTTAACCATCAGCGATAACCATCTACAGCACTGCAAAAAGTATGCGATTTCGCTAGTTTCCTCTAACAATATTATTAAGAATAACGTTATTACAGACTCTAAAATGGCTATTAGGCTGGCTGACAAAGCTGAACGTAATAAGGTCACTGGTAATACAGGTTCAAATAACGATAGAAATATTAGAAAAGGTAATGCTACTAATACATTCAGTGAAAACTTCAAATAATGATTTAGTCTGTTAAATTAATTCAATAGAGACTTATTATGACAATAGCATCATTGCCTATCGACGCAAAACTGGGTTTAGAAAGAGTTCATAATGCGATTAGCAATCAGCTTCCAATAAAAGAGAAATTAGAAATTTCTACAGGATATGCAATTAATATTCATATTACCGACTATAGTCAGCCTCTATTATTTACCTTCGATAACCTGCATATATCTCGAAATATGGAAGGAACAACATTTGAACATAGAAAGGGATGGGGGTATGACTATGTGGTGGATAAAGGCTGGAATATATGTGCTTTTCTAGAGTCTGACTATACACGCTGGTATCGTCACCCTTCTTTTATTGCCATCATGAAATACATTGAGTCGAAAGGTTTGTTTAGAAATTACGAATCTAAAAAGATAACTTATGGTAGTTCAATGGGTGGGTATGCTGCTGCTACTTATACTAAAGCATTGTCCGCTGATGTAAGTATACTCTTCAATCCTTGTTCAACCTTAAATACTACTCTAGTTCCTTGGGAGTCTAGAGAATCCTATTCAGCACCATGTAACAACTGGGAAAGTGACTACTATGATGCTACTGATGGTTGTCTATCTTCAAATAATTATATTATCTACGATCCAACATTCAAGTTAGACTACCTTCATGTTAATCGATTCATTAAAAAATGTGCAAAAAATATACAGATAAGAGTTCCGGGTGTAGGCCATAGTATACCTAGCCACCTTACTAAAATTAACGCTCTAGATCTGATGTTAGATAGTATTGTGACCAACAACTACCTTTCGTCTAAACCAAAAATCTTTGAATCTTTAAAAAAACGACGCCATTATATTGGTTACCATCGGTTTATGTTGAGTCTCAACCCACAAATGACTGATACTAGAAAACAAGTCGTTATGGAATACTGCCTAACTATGTTACGTGATAAGTATCCTGAGCCTAGACATGAATCTTTCTTCTTTAGAGATGCGAGTGATCTTTATGCTTTTTATGATAAAGACATGGCTTTAACTTTTATAAAAAAAGCAGCCACGCTAAAGCCTGACTGCCCTAAGATAAACAAAAGATTAAATACTCTGTTATCAGTTGATTGATTGCTTAAGCCTGCTTTTGCTCTCTTATCCAAGAGATAGATCAGTATAACTTCATTCAGTTATGATAAGATTTCTGGGTGCTTTTCTTTCAATTGAGCCAGCTTATTTAAGTCGCCAGCTCTCAGATAAGCTTGATAACTGTTCTCTACTACTGCTTTAGACTCATCTAGTTGAAGTGCTTTATTGGCAAAAACTGATTCGATGCTTGTTCCTTCTTCAGCAATGGCTCCTATTGCACGACTTGCTCTAATAAGTAGTACCGCTTTTACCCTGTTATTAAAGCGAGTGTCGTTTTCTATAGCAAATATCAAAGTATCAACACCATAACGACGATATAAGCGCTTAAAATACATTTTCTGCTCTGAAACATCTTCCGTAGGTATAGATTCAGAATATTCCTTAACATTATTCGCTATTTTCTGTTGTTGATACTGTCCTTGATACTCTTCTATAAAAGCTTCAATATCGATATCATCTTTATGGCTATCGATTAATTGTTGCTTAATCAGAGCATACTGTTTATGAGGCTCTACAGACTGTTCTTTATAGTAATGATGGAGATAAGATAAGCACTTTAAGGCTTCATGAGTATTATCTAATTCGATATAAAGTAAAGCTGCCATACGATAGACACTCTCATGCCTACTTAAATCAAAAGCAATATCTGGTAGATAGCTTAATGTCTCGTTAGCTGATTTCTTAGCCAATTCACGACCAGCTTTTAATAAGTTATAGGCTTGAACTCTTGAGTTATTTTCTTCGTTATTTTGATTTAAATAAGTTATCAAACCATAGATACCAGATATCTGGAAACTAGACTCTAATTTTGAATCCATTATTGAGCTACCTCACTATTAATAATTTCTTTGACTGACTTTTCTAAAAATATTGGATAGTGAACTGCCAACTCTTCATGAGTATCATAATCACCAAAATCCCATTTCACATTACTTATCCCTAGTTTATCAACCCATTTCATAAAAGGAACAGCATGCTCAACATAGTGTGGCTCCCCTTTACCAACGTGTATGGTAGCATTAGGATATGGTTTTTCAGAGTTTTCTAAAACTTTATACATAAGGTTGTTGGCATAGCTCTTATTCATTTCATTTTCTTCACCGAAAATTCCTCTAAATATAGGAGATCTGATAGAGGCGTCTGAATAAACACATAAATAGTCACCTAGCATTGTCTGCGGACCACCAACTATGATATGTCCTGCTCCAAACTTATAGCCATGATATAGCCCCGCATAACCACCTTTACTTGATCCAATAAATATTGTATTAACTTTAGGGATGTTCAAAGCTAGAACGTAAGCGTTTATAAGACTCTGTACTAAGTCATCTACTGCAATAGGATTATTCTCATTTAGATAGTAACTTGAATGTGTATTTTCATCATTGCCATAACCATCTTTAATATATAATCTATGAGCATTAATATGTGCTATTTTCCTTATATAATTATATTTAGGAGTTGCTTGTATAGCTTGGAAACAAACTACCAAATAATCACTTGGATTCTGAGAAGGATAGAATGCATATTTTAAACCGCTTTCATCTGTTATTTCTGGGATTAAATAACGATAACCATCCCCTAAATCTGTCCATTTTTTAGTATCCAAATCAAGTTTCTGATATTTATATTTGTAGTTGTAATGGCTTTCTAGTTCATCGTGGTTTAGAACAAATACTTCGCGCGATTCTAATACCTTTAGTAAGCTAAATTCATTTTTTACATTATTATGTATAACTAATCTAATTTTTTCATCCAATTCTTTCTCTAGATAAGGATTAAAGGTAAATTCGCCAATAAGTTTCATTTCTTTCTCCAAAAATTGCTTTTTATTTAAGGGTATATTTTACTTTAAACTCTAAATCTTTTTCTCTAAGCAATGAAAACTCATGTACACCAATATCATCTACCCAAGTAAAATAGAGCTTCCTACCTGATGTATTAGCAAAGTTATCTTCTAATTTCACTTCACAGATGCTATTGAAACTAAACAGCGTAGCAAATGAGCTAGTATTAACTTGAGATAAACTAAAGTTAATAGAGTCCGATGGTATAAACTCGCGCTCTGCAGGCGAAAACCAACCTTGTAACCTTGGTTCTGTGAGCCCATTCATTACTTCAGATCCTTGAGCTCCTTTCAACAAACTTGTAATATGCAGCTCATTTTCGTCATCTAGTTTACAACGGTAAGAGTTATTGAATTCAGTCAGCGCAATTTTTGGATCAAAATGAAACCATTGTTTAACATCATGCAAACCATCCAAATTATCTTTAAACCAGTCATAAACAATTAACCATTGGTTTGGCATATAGATAAGCACTCTCACACGACGGATACTTTTAAAATGCTTGCATTCAGTTTCTAGTATAGTTAATCCATTAGCATATTGTTTATGACGTCCAATAGCACTTCCATAGGGTTTTATTCCCTTGCGAGGATAGTTCTCTTCATCAAATTCAAGTGTATTATGCGCCCTAGTAGATTCACAGTATAGTCGATTAGGATGGGTGTACCAATATCCCTGTTTCCATAGCTCTGTACCCATTTCGGCTTTGCCAATATAACCATATCGACCTGCATCAATAAGTATATTATGTCCTTTCTCATACCAAACAAAACTTAAATCATCAGCATGTTTATGAGTACGTGAGTGAAATGCAGCCGTTTGAGCAAGATAGCTGTATTGGTCATAACCTGAACCTATAACAGAACTACCATTACGTACAATAAAATAGCCTGCTTCCTTAAACACTTTTAAGGTTTCATTACTCAATGAACCAAGCTCACCATTTGTTGTTACAAAATGCATTTGTGAGGTTTGCCATTTTAGTTTTGCCATATTGACTGTACTGGTAACATCTCGCGAGTCTGAATCGCCAAAATTAACAATATGTCTATGCGGATAGATAAACCAAGACAAGGCTTCTTCAATATTTTTAGTAAAAGCAAGAATATCGTCATCATTAATTAGTTCGGCATTCAAAACTCCAATCAGAGTTTCATAAACCATACGGTGGTAATCTGGCGAATGCTCACGATGTACACCATCCTGAGTAAACTGAGTATCAAGCATCATTTTGAAACGCTCAACACCTTGTTGCAAGGCAGCAGCCATATTTTCTTGTTGAGCAAAACGCCTACCCATAGCGATTTGCCCAGCTGCTTGGTAGTATCCGTGATTAGTATGAAAAGCGATATTATCATTTATTTTTAAATAATCATCATGTGCTAATAATCCTTCCCACAATAGATGATTCTCTTGTTTTGTCAACAGACCTTCATGATTGGCAGCATCGATAATAAACGCAAGGCGATAAGCGCGTAGTCCTGCCGCCATATCATACCAAGCAAATTTAGAGGTTGTATCAGAGACTATCGGTTTTGCAGCTTTAGTATGCTGTTGTACCCAGTCTAGTGCTATTTGCACAGCAGGAAGCAAGAAAATAGTAAATGGATCTTTATTATACGCAGTTAGCAACGCTTCAACCATGTCCCATGAATGTATGTGAAAATTCCAAGAGCGTTGATCTTCATCATATAGTTTCCAGTCTACTAATCTATCTACTTTAACTGGGGGATAGTTACCAATCACCCAGCCTTTATCTAAAACTTGTAGTGCTTTTTTTAGGATAAGGGCGTGGCTTTTGTTACTATTACCCATTAGATTTTCATAAGGAATCAACATGTATAGTCTTCCATTAATTTTTAAATATACTGTGAATTATCTTAACAGCCTTTTCAGCAGTACGCTGCCAAGTACGTTCATTCTCAACGAATATACGTCCTTCCTCACCGTAGCCTAACCACTTTTCTGGATGATCCAGTAAGTATTGGAGTTGCACGACCAAGTCCTCTGTATTACCACGCTCAAACACTCGACCGTTCACGTCATGAGTGATCATTTCTGTTAGAGCCTTATTACTTGATACTAGTACTGCTTTTTTCATCGAAAGTGCTTCTAGCGTTTTCATAGGAGGAACTATCTCGCATACTGGCCAAGCTTTACGAGGGAACGGCGCAATATCAATCAGTGAGTAATAGCGCTCAACTTGTTCAAAAGGTATTCTACCAGGCATAATCAACCAATCCATAAACCCAGCGTCTTGGGCAATTTTTTCTACTTGTTGAACAATGCTACCTTTACTCTGCCCTGTTGCATCCTCATTGCCAACTATTAACAATCTAAACTCATAGCCTAACTGCTTAAGCTGAGAGCAAGCAAAAGCAAGATCATCAAGCCCTTCATAACTGACCAAGGTACCAACATAACCTATAACAGGCACATCTAGGGGAATATTTAGCTCAGCGGCCAATTCTGTGTCTTTTGAAATAAGGTTGAAACGTTCGATATTGCACGAATTAGGTAATAAAGTGACTCTATCTTGAGTTGGTACACTTCTCGACTCTAATTCATCCACCATACCTTGCGTCAGTGTAAATACATGATCGGCGTTTTCTGCTACTAATGCCTCTAAACGCTTTTCCACTTCGAACATAGGGTCTTGCTCAAACTCAGGATATTTCGAGAGTCGAGTAATTTCCCAGAAGCCTCTTATCTCATAAATAAATGGGATACCAAGGGCACGCGCTGCAAACATAGCTGGCAATCCATCTAAATGGTTTGAAGCAGCTATAATGAGTGCAGGTCTATCCACCTCAAAAGCCTGCTTGTAGCTATCGACCGCTTTTAATATATATTCGTAGTTAGAGTAATCACGGCGAGAAGGCGATAGTATGCGTTTGTAAACGACACCATCTATATGATCAGTTGGCGCTATATCTGCTACTTGTACTTGACTAATATCATGAGGGTATCCAGGTCGAGTAATAGCATAAATATCTAGCCCCTGACCTTTCAATGCAGTGAGTAACCCATGCCCTCTGGTGGCGTATCCACCACTAGAATATGGCAAGCTATTATGAATGACATAGCAGACCCTACCAGCAATTGGTTGATAGCTGATATCGATATTGCGCTCAGGTACTTGACTGATCAATGTCAGCAAATGCTCTGGAGTAGACCACAATAGCTTACGCTGTCGCTGGGTAGGATTAGGACCAGCAATAACTCGTAATAACTTAATAACTTCTTTTAATTTATCGTACTGAAGCGTACGCTGATAGGCAAAATACACATTGCGTAATGTACTTTCACTTTTATCAAGACTATAAGCATATGAAGCCAAAGTATTAGTAAAGTGGTTAAAATCTTTTGGATAAGCACTCTTGTAACTGCGAACTACTTTAGCAGCTTTTAATGCAAGCGTGGCTTTAGGTTTGTTATTTAATATCTCACTGTCTATAAGCCTGATCAGACTTTCAACCCCATCTTTTTCCAAGATATTCAATATATACGCTTCAGTGTACTTGTCATTAGGGATTTTATTATGTTCAGAAGCTAAATTAGTAGATTTTTTACTAACATTTTTTACTATACTGACCACATTGCCATTTAAATCAATTTTATGTATGTGCTGCTCAAGTATAGATAGTAAATTATTTTTAAGTTTTACTATTTTTTCTTCTTCCACTTGGTATTTATTTTGAAGCTTTAGAATCGCTTGATTGGCTTCTACAATACTACCAGTATTTATACATACCCCTGTATGAGCCATTAAGGTATACCTGTCTTCATAAAGAGACAGAGCAATTTTACTCAAGACTTGTAAGCTTGAATTTTTAAAACCATTACTTTTTGCATGATTTATCAGCTGAATATATAGACGAGATTTATGCTTGCTATCTAACCCCATATATCTTGCTTCGAAAAAAGCAATCAAACTAGATATATCATTTCTTAGCAACAGAATTAAACTTTCCTCGAAAAACTCCTTATCTGATTTCTCCGAAAATATTTCTTTTGACTTGGCTATAAGGTCTGAGTCAAAAAATTTCTCTTCTTTTACTGAATGCTTATTTCCTAAAGTATCTAAATAAAAGAATTTTACGGAGACATTTAGACTAGTTGGGAGTGTTTTAAAAGTGTACGTACTTTCTGAAATATAACTTGATTTCTCAATAAGCATTTGGTTTGCATATAAATAGAAGGCATAACGTATACCTTCTAATTTTTCAGTATTCGCAACAATTAGCCCATCTTGTTCGCTAATAGCTCTGCCCAAACTTTCTATCTGGGCTTCAAATGCTTCATTTTTCAAGTTTATTCCTTCCATTCTTAAGCTCTAATATAATGTGTGACTACTCAACAAAAAATAAGGTAATTTTAATCTTGAAATAAAGACATGAAACATAACTAATCTCATCGGAAGATCTAGAATACTTTCTACCTTTCTTAAAATTAGGATTTTTTAGATACCAAAAAAATAAGATACATTTAAAAAATCCACTTAATCTGGTATTTCTTCTACTTTAAGTAGATAGCTTTAGTATAAAATTTAACCCTCTTTGCTATGCTATCTAAATAAAAAACTATTTATTTCTAGTAAAGTATTCTTATTTAAAATTAATATTAAATCATCTTGTGGTTAGTTACTAATGACAGTATTTTTTCGAAACAAGCCAGTTGCAATAATAGTAGATATTGGAATACCTTCTTTAGCGCTAGCAAACTTCCCATTAACTATAGCCTTATCTAAAACTCTAGAAGCTTTATTAATAAAATCTTCATTCCATAATTCTTTTACTAGTTTAGTATTGCAAGCTCTATCAAAATCCTCCTTCAAGTATTTAAACACTACACTCTTAGAACTTTTTGACTTGATATCTTTTTCAACAGATTGTCCTACAAAGATGGAGCCTTTTTTTATGGAAATATTAGAATTAACTTTAATCAGTTGATCAAAGTTTTCTTTTACAGGTGCCTTTTTAGGATCATCATAAGGCAAACTCAATAAATTATCAGTAAGATTTATCAGATCATATAGAACTTGAAGATTTTGAATTTTTTTATAATTATCTTTTTTTGCTATATTGGCTAGGTATTTAGAACTTAAAGGATTGAAACTAACACGATACTGTGGAGATAAGCCTGTATGAAATCGATTTCTGAAATGTCTATAATGAAGAATTAAAGGATCTATCTCTTTACCACATTGATCTAGATCCTGTATACGTAGTAATGTTTCATATAAATTAATAGCAAATCCTAATTGAAGATTTTTTTTATTTAGTTTACTACATAAAAGTTTAACAAAATCACTATAGTTATTAGTATTAGGCCGCTTGGTATAGAAAGGACGATAGTTCTCACCACCACCTCCTCCTATTTTAACTTTCTTATAGTCGATTTCAGATTCAGGAAAGTATATTGGCTGATAAAGCCCTAAGCATGTGTTTTTCCAAGTTAAATAATTATCTTCATCACTTAAATATTTTACTTTATAAACAGAGTTTCCTTTGCGGTTAAGTTCGTAACCATAATAAGATGATATTTTGTCAGCTATCTTAATATCTATGTCACTTCCATTAGTTAAATAACTTGATAGCCTATAGTCAGAGTTGTTGGAAGAGTCAATATTTTCATAAGCAAGATGAGATAGTGAAAATACAGCGCGAGAATCCAACCCTCCTGTCAATGCTTGTTGTATCAATACATTTCCACATGACATTAGGGTTGAGAACCTAGAAGCCCACATATTAGCAAAGTTTAGTATTATTTCATTATAATTAATAATATCTACTTCTTTATCTTGGACTTTTTCAATATTCAGGTTATTTTTTCCTATTGTAAGCACGGTATTGATTGGAAGTATACTGATTTCTTTAACAATAGTGTCAAATGTCATAGGTTGTTGGGTTGCCGAAATTTCTATAGACAACATTAACAAAGATTCGAGATTAGGTGTAATTTGAATAGAGTGTTTAGTTAAATGCTCAATCATTAAAACTATAGAATTTGAAACCACCCAAACTCCTAATTTTTTATCGTGAAAATATAGTATTTTCTTATATCCTGCACTATCTGATCCTATTACAAAATTTTCTCCAACTTTCTTTGCTAAGACATAACAACCATCCTCCCCAAAAGAAATATCTTTACCAGTAGCTTTTAGATACTCGTCCGCCCCTGACTGTCCGAATATAAAGTCCTCTTTATCGAAACAATAACCTTGGAAAAATTCATCTGAATTTTCCTCAAAACTAGATAGAAGATATGTAGCATTATTTTGCATTTTATTCCCAAGCTAAAAATTAAGGGGTGCTATAATTAGATTAACCAAATAATAAAGATAGACTTAATCGCCATCTCCATAAGTATTCTTGATACCAATTTAATTTACAGTCTAATAGGTTTAATCGTTTATATAAGAAGATAAGCTAAAGTTTTTCGTTATAATTTTGTCTTTAATCAAAGATATAGTCGGTTCTACTAGGAGTTTTTGACTAAGTATAAATCTAGTCAATATTGTAGTTTTCTTATCCAAAATAGTAGAGATTCTTAAAGTAGAGGTTGGTTCATACTGAAGATAACTTTTAGAAATCCATCCGATAAGCGCATCATTCGATTCATAACCTTTATACGTATAATAATTTGTTTCACTACTTGAACATTGAGAAGTAATTTCTACATTAATATTTTTGTTGGTTTTTACAAAAACTGTTTCTTCTTCTATAAAAACTTCTGTATTAGTATCAAAATGCCACCATTGGTCTACATGTCTTACGCTACTTCTTCTTTTATTAGTCAGTACATCGATTACATATAACTCTTCACTCGGCTTATATATTATAATTCTTTCATGAATATATTGGTTCACTTTATGATCGACCCTACCTTTTACCACCCAAAAACCATTGATATTTTTTGGTTCTTCTGAAATTGCACTTCCATAAGTATAGTTTTGACTACGAGTAGTACTTTGTTCATCGACCTCAATAGTATTGTGGGAACGTGTGCTTAAAAAATATTCTCGATACTTATCTTTATGGTAGCCATATTTACCAGAATCAATCAATATGTTTATTCCATTCTCTTGTAGAATTAAAGAAAGATCATCACTATGTTTGTGGTGATGGCTATAAAATGATCCTTGAAAGAACAAGAATGATGATTTTTTTACTGAGGTTGTTGCACATGATCTGATAATTGCATAGCCATCTACTTTTGCACCGATATATTTGTCAAATTTCACATGTGGCCAACTCTCTAGTTTAGGTAGTTTACTGATAGCTGAACCAGTGTGTGAGTCCCCGATAGGCACGCATTTATTGTTAGGAAAAACTAACCATGCCTTTGCCAGCTCTCCTTGCTTAAGTAGATTTAAAATAGCTGCATCTAAGTCATTCCACCAAGGTGAATTAACCATTTTTATTAATCTTTTATGGGTAAAAAAATGATAGTCAGGTGAATTTTCTGTATGCACCCCATGTTGCCCTAGTTGAGAAGTAATTAGCTTTCCCATTTGCTCATTAGCATAAGCTCTTATGTTTTCAATGGAGTATGCATCCTTATTACAACTATCTAAAACATAAACTAGGCTTTTTAGCCCATGTAACTGGAACAATCCATGATTACCAGAATTAAGTTCTTTCGGATTACTAAGATGCCTTAGATGTTCATGAAAAAAGTAATCTAGATCCGAAATTTGATGATCCACACCTTTTTCATAACAATATTTCAAGTAAAGACTGATTTTAAGCGCCCGTAGACCTACTGACATGTCATACCATAGCCATTCACTTGTATTATTTTTTTCGAAATATATCCAGTCATTAATAATTTTAGCTATATAGTTTAAATCTTCAACATTACCTCGATTAAAGTAGGGTTCTAACATTCTCCAAGCATGTAGTTGATACATCCAATTTCTATCATCGAATGGATCAGATGACCAATCTATGGGTATGGTTAAAAAATGTGAAATACTATCTTTTCTTGGTCTAAAGCCTTCTTTTTCATATATTTGGATGGCTTCAGGTTTGGAAGCTATTATTTCACAATCTTTTAAAGATACTTTCTGTAAATTAGAGCTTAAAAAAGAATATTTTAATTCTTCTTTAATAAGGACTGGATAGTACTTTGATTTTTTTGTTTTATGATTTTCTTTGTCTCTAAAAAATACTTTTATTTTTAGATTGATAGTGTTTTTTTTCGAAATATAAAATATGTGTCTATTATTATACTTATAGTCACTTTTATATATTACTTCATCATTAGAATATAGATAAGATGCACATTCTATATGTTCATTCTCGTTTTTTAGTAAAATTTTTACATCGACCTTTAGTCCATCATAACTAATATCTACTATAGCTGAATTGCTAATTTCTATAACTTCTGCCATTTCCATTACTTTTCTCATTATCAGCGATCAGCGTCTAACATTAATTGGTCTTTGATAGTCTCAGTCGTTTTGACCCAATTTCGCTCCTGTTCGACCCAAACTCGTCCATTTTCACCCAAAATATGTCTCAAAATTTTATTGTCAATTAACAACTGTAGTTTATCAGCAAGGTCATTGATATTACCTTTTTCGAATACCAATCCCGTTTCCTCTTCGACTACCATTTCTTTTAGTGCTTGAACACTAGAAACTAATACCGCTTTTTTCATAGCCAATGCTTCTAAAGGTTTCATGGGAGAAACGAGTTCGCATACTGGTTGAGGTTTTCGGGGGAATGGGGCGATATCTATGAGGGAGTAATAGCTCTCGACTTCATCAAATGGTATACGTCCTGGCATAATCAACCAATCAGCAAAACCATAGGTAGTAGCAATTTCGCTAATTTTAGCAGTGATTGGTCCTACTTCTTGGCCTGAAGCGTTTTCATTACCAACTAGTAGTAGTCTGAATTGCACACCTTTCATCTTGAGTAGAGCACAAGCCTCGGCTAGGTTATCTAACCCTTCATACTGTACGAAAGTACCTATATAACCAATCACAGGTACATTATTTGGAATTTTAAGTTTTTTCACTAATTCCATATCGCGTTCTTTTGGGATAAAGTTCTCTGGTGAGCATGAATTAGGAACCAGCGAAATACTGTTGCTTTCAACCCCTCTTTTCACTAACTCATTGACCATCGGTTGCGTCAGGGTAAATACGTGATCAGCATGTTTCGCTGCTAGAGTCTCAAGCAAAACCTGTACAGTGTAGGCAGGTTTTTTTTCAAATTCTGGCTCACGTGATACGCGTGTAATTTCCCATAAACCACGTACTTCATAATAGAATGGGATTCCCAATCTTTTTGCTGCTATCAAACTGGGAATAGCCGTAATATGATTAGATGCTGCTATAACGTATTGAGGGCGGTACTCTAAGAATCTTTTTTCGAGTACATTTGCGGCTTCCAACATATAGTCATAAGGAGTCATTCCTCTACGAGATATCGATAAAGAACGTACATACTCGTACCCATCTATTGTCTCGATTTCTGGTACATCTTCAGCGCTTAGCTCATCTTTAATGTCTAACGGGAAACCTGGACGATTAATAACGACTACTTCAAATCCATGACTTCTTAGTCCTTCACTTACTCCAAAAGCTCTAGTAGCGTAGCCACCAGAGGAATAGGGGAAACTATTATGAAGAATATAGGCTACTCTCTTCGGGATAGCGTCTATTTTAGTTTGAGGTTCACTCACGATCTCGCTTTCTATCAACAAGCTATAGGCAGGAGACTTATATATTTTGTCTAATAACAACTTTTGCTTATCGTCTGAAGACTTCTCTAAAATAGGAACAAGTTTTCTTAAAATTATTGCTGTATTGCCAAAATCTTGACTTCTCTGGTAAGCCCACAAACTGGCTCTCAAAGTCTTTTCACTTTGGTCTATTTTTAAAGCTTCTTCACAAAAGTATGTTTCTAGACTTTTATCGTGAGCGGATAACACCTTTGAAACCTTAATAAATAAAAAAGCTCTATCAGTTTTTTTCATATGATGGGATTTTGACTTTATAAACTGTGCAAGCTTTTCTTTACCGTACTTGAAGTAAAACTCTAAAACTGATTCGGAAAATTCATTAGCATTATAGTCTAATAAGCTTTCTTCATAAGCGACATTGTAACCTTCTAGCTTATTTATCTTTTTCTCAGATAAAAGATAGTTTAGTTTTTTCGTGAATAAATCTACTAATTCAAAATATTCTTTATCTTTCGTTCTATTTCCTTCTTTAAGAAGCATTTCTATTATTACTTCTAATTGATCTAAATCTCTTAAATGGTAATTGCTCCATGCGTATGCTTTTAGATTTCTCTTATTAGATCTCAACTTGACAGACATGCCCATTAAGGTTTTATAAAGATTAATATCCTGCTCTTTAACCGTAAGTGCATTATCATAAACTATATTAGATTTTTCTTTATTTGAAACATCGTACCATTCCAAAAATTCTGTGACACCCAATAATCCATGCTTTTTATGTACGGTTATTAGTACTTTATCAAGTGGACTAGACTTAAGAATTTGTTCGTAATTTAACTTCGGTTTTTTCCGAGTCTGACGGCTTTTAGCATCTTTTCTCAAATGGTATAACTTCAAAGGTAACGTTAACGCTCCTTCAACCGTTTTAGCATCAATCAACGCTTTACCTAAGCGGTAAGATATTGTTTGATACTCATTTTTAGCCGTCTCTTTATTTTTCATTTGTATCACTCTTAAGTCTAGTATTGTTTTTAAATAATGCCTACAGCGTCAATAACTGCCACACTATTTTTTAGTGGCTCCTTTTTGAATTCATTATGTGCAACTAAAATAGCAACAACATCTGCTATTTGCATAGCGTCATCTAGAGAGGAAAGCTTACCTGACTCTAAGGCTTTTGGCAGTTTATCAATATTAGGCTCAACCAGCAAAATATTAGCAGATTGGTTTTCAAGCATTTTCTTAGCAATATTGACTGCAGGACTTTCACGTAAATCGTCAATATCTGGTTTGAATGCTAGACCTAATAATGCTACGGTTGGTTTCTCAACACATTCAGACTTTAGACGATTAATTTCAACATTAATCTTTTCAATAACCCAATTAGGTTTATTGTCATTTATCTCACGAGCCGCTCGAATGATTTTAGCTTCTTCAGGATTTTGATTCACAATGAACCAAGGGTCTACTGCGATACAATGACCACCTACCCCTGCACCCGGTTGTAGAATATTGACTCGTGGATGGTGATTGGCTAACTCAATCAGCTCCCAAACATTGATATCTAACTTATCAGAGATAATAGAGAGCTCATTAGCAAAAGCGATACTTACATCACGAGATGCATTTTCTGTTAGTTTAGCCATTTCAGCAGTACGAGAGTTAGTTTCTAGCAGCTCTCCTTCTACGAAAATACGATATACTTCTTGTGCCTTTTTAGTTGATTCTTTAGTCATACCGCCAATAATACGATCATTTGAAATAAGCTCTTCAATAACCTTACCTGGTAATACACGCTCAGGACAATAAGCAACAAAAATATCAGCTTCAACATCAGGCTCATGATATTTAGGAAAAGTTAAATCAGAGCGCTCTTCCGCTAGCCATTCAACCATTTTCTCAGTAGCACCTACTGGGGAAGTTGACTCTAAGATTACCACATCCCCTTTCTGTAGAAGTGGCGCTAATGCCTTACTAACCGCATGAATATAAGATAAGTCAGGTTCGTGGTCATCACCTTTAAATGGTGTTGGCACTGCTATCAGATAAGCATCTGAATGTACAGGAGTGAGGCTAGCCTTAAGATTGCCTTTATCCACGGCTTGCTTGACGATGGCTTCTAAACCTGGCTCTACGATATGTATTTTGCCTTGGTTGATCGTATCGACTGCATACTGGTTAACATCAACCCCTATTACATTTGCTCCATGATGAGCGAACATTGCTGCTGTTGGTAAACCAATGTAACCTAGACCAAAAACACAAATATTTTTCATTCTTGACTCACTTAATTTATATGTAATTATTTATTTCGAAATTTTTTCTTGACTGAAAAAATTAACAATAGTCTCTGCGATGCGTTGTGATGCTTGTCCATCACCGTAAGGATTATGTGCTTGACTCATTTTGAGATAAATAGCTTCGTTTTCAATCAAACTGCTCACTTCAGCTACAATAGTAGGTGCATGCGTCCCTACTAGTTTCACCGTTCCTGCCTCTACAGCTTCCTGCCTTTCAGTAGTTGAACGCATTACTAATACTGGAATACCAAGAGAAGGTGCTTCTTCTTGGATGCCACCTGAGTCGGTTAAAATTATATGGCTAGTACTCATCAAGTATACGAAAGGTAGATAGTCTTGAGGTTCGATCAACTTGACGTTGCCAAGGTTTTTTAACAACCTATTTACGGGCTCTTTAACGTTAGGGTTTAAATGCACAGGGTAAACAAATTCATAACTTGGGTACTTTTGCGCTAACTCTTGTATCGCTTGGCAGATAGACTCAAAACCATCACCAAAGTTTTCACGACGATGACCAGTAATCAGAACGCGACGTTTAGTAAAATCCAATTCAGAAAACTTAAGTTTCAATTCATTGCGTAGAGCCACATTATTTTCAAGCTTGTTCTTAACTTCTAACAAAGCATCGACTACCGTATTACCAGTGGTATAGATATAATCAGGGTTATTGTGTTCATCATATAGATGCTGCGCCGCGGCTTTAGTTGGGGCAAAATGTAATTTAGTAATTATACTCGTGAGCTGTCTATTAGCTTCTTCAGGCCAAGGGGAATAGATATCATAAGTACGCAGACCTGACTCAACATGCCCAATAGGGATTTGCTGATAAAAAGCGGCCTGCGCTCCGCATAATGTTGTTGAGGTATCACCATGAACAAGTACTAAGTCGGGCTGGCATTCCTTTAATACTGGTTCAAGAGCAAGCAACATTCTAGAACTAGCTTGAGTTAAGCTTTGTCCTGACTTCATGATATCTAAATCATAGTCTGGAATAATTTCAAATAATGACAATACTTGATCAAGCATTTCACGATGTTGAGCCGTTACGCAAACTAAGGACTCAATATTTGGGTTACTATCTAGTGCTTTGACAACAGGGGCCATTTTAATTGCTTCAGGACGCGTCCCAAATATACTCAGTACTTTTATCATAAACTTTCCTTCCTTCTTTATTTCTATCTATTTTTGTCAGTAAATTATACCACTTTGGTATAACCATTTGGATTCATACTCTGCCAACGCCATGTATCTCGACACATATCAGCAATCGATAATTCAGCTTGCCACCCTAACAACGTTTTTGCTTTATCGGCACTGGCATAACAACTCGCGATATCACCTGCTCGACGATCTGTAAACTGATAAGGAATAGCCTGTCTAGATACATCAGAAAATGCAAATACCAACTCTAATACAGACGTACCTTTACCAGTTCCTAGGTTAATCGGTAGAAAACCTACTGGTTTTGTCATATCGGAATGGTTTATTGAACTGGTTCGCTGCTCTAAATAATTAAGCGCTGCTACATGGCCTTGCGCCAAATCAGTGACATGAATAAAATCACGAACGCCTGTCCCATCTACGGTAGGGTAGTCATTACCAAAGATACTAAGCTTATCAAGTTTGCCAACGGCTACTTGGGAAATATAAGGCATCAAATTGTTAGGAATGTCATTGGGATCTTCGCCAATCTGCCCAGATGAATGTGCCCCTACTGGGTTAAAATACCTTAGAGCAATTAAATTCCAACTATTATCAGAGATGGCTAAATCTTCTAGAATATACTCGACAGCAAGCTTGCTTTGCCCGTAAGGGTTAGTACAAGAGCGTGGTGATCCTTCATTGATAGGTAGGTTTTCAGGGTCACCATAAACAGTAGCAGACGATGAAAAGACCAAATTCTTCACATTATATTCTGCCATAACTTCTAGTAAGGTTATGGTACCGCCGACATTATTATTATAATATAGCAATGGCTTGGAGACAGACTCTCCAACTGCTTTCAACCCAGCAAAATGAATTACGCCGAAAAATTCGTGTGAAGCAAAAACTTGTTTTAGCACTTCAGCATCGCGGATATCACTTTCAATAAACTCAATTGTCTGTCCAATAAGCGTAGAGACACGGTTAATTGCCTCACGGCTACTATTAGATAAGTTATCGTACACAACAACATCATAGCCTGCTTCATACAATGCTATACAGGTATGCGTACCAATATAGCCTGCCCCACCCGTGACTAGTATCTTACTTTTCATAAAATTTTCAAGCATAAAAAAGACACCCCATTGTAGGGGT
>TARA_R110002073_G_scaffold146047_2_pt1 | contig 20110 bp, 16 predicted proteins | sample TARA_R110002073 | Tara Oceans TARA_R110002073 (sample SAMEA4397174) | marine metagenome | biome: Polar Biome; feature: [DCM] deep chlorophyll maximum layer (ENVO:01000326); material: water (ENVO:00002006), including particulate matter (ENVO:01000060) such as... | depth 40 m
AAACGCTCCTTCACCAGATGTTGTGGTCACTCAATTCGGAGGCCGCGGCCGCTTCCGCCAGTCCAGTTCATGAAACGTTCCCACGACTCGCTTCAAGGTTTTTTGCATCTCCTTCGGGCACTCATTCGTGAGCCGTCGGTTGTGGGCGTGGAGGACGCGTTCTTTCGGGTGTTGCGACGCGAGTTGGAAGAGTTTCCGGTGACGATCACTCGCTACCACGGGCTGCTGGTGGCGCAAGGAGACGAGCCGGAAAGCAACTATCTCTCTGCGCACGTCGACCGTCATGGATTGCTGTGCACCGGGCCGCGTGAATTCCAGTATGCAGCGTTCATTGCCGGGAACCGTGGGGAGCTGAATGGGGATTCGATTTCGGAGCAGTTCATGGAGTTGATCGCCGGCCGTTTTCGCGGCCAACGTGTGCAGGCTCACACGCCCTACGCGGGATCGTACTTAGGACAAGGAACAATCACAGAATCATTCATTTGCCCGCGTCGCAAGAACTTGATCTTCGACATCGATGGGCTGGACTTTCTGCAGCCAGGAACACCCGTCTCTTTCGTCGATCGACTGCGAGAAGACGACGGGCAGATCTCAGCCCAGCTCGACAACGTCGTGTCGGTCGCGATCTTGATCGAGATGATTCGTCGCGGTTTTTGTGGGACGGCGTTTTTCACGGCTGGTGAAGAGTGCGGGCGGAGCTATCGATACGTCGCGGAGTGGTTCCAGCGTTTTGATTTGAAGACGCAGCGGTTGGTTGTGTTGGACACCAGTCCCTTTCCAACCCAAGAAGAATTGAACGCACAAGAAGTGGTGCTTCGGAATCGCGATTCGGTGGCCGAGTTTGAGCCCACCGTGACAGCTGAACTGAGAGAGATCTGCGATCAATTGAAGGTGACGCATCGATTCAAAGACGAATACGTGACTGAGATGAACAAGACTCGCGAAAAGCAAAGTTCGATCGGACGGACGGAGCTTGGACGATTGATCGACGCGACGAATGGCGAGGTCACCGGAACAACGCTGCAGTTGCCAACTTCGTCCTATCACACCCAAACCGAAACCGCCAACCTGTCCAGTGTCGAGGCGGTGTTGAAAGTGTTGACCCGGCTGACGGGGGCGGATCTGAAATCGTGAGATTTGTTTGGGAGCACCAGCCATCTCACTGATCGTTTGTCATTTGAGTTCGCAGTTGCTCGAAACGTTGTTTCTCAGGCAGGAGCCGTGAACGAATTTCTCGGTTGATTTGCCAAATGGCCAGTCCCATGCAAATCGCAAAGGCGGGACCAAAGACGAGGTACAGCAAGTATCGTCGGGAGGGATCGATGATGAACAGGGCGATGATCAGTCCCAACACGTTTGGGACGGCGAACCACCAAACAAAGTTGCGCATTTGAGAGATGCGGTCATCGAGGCCATCGATCGATTTGTCGATCAACCCACGCAAGGATTGTTCAAAGCCAAGGTGGCGATGTTGGCGATCCCTTCGCCATTTGAATAGCCAACCAGCGGCAGCGAGGCACACGATGCCAGGAAGGATCAAAACCAGATCGTGTCCCTGCAAAACGGGATCACGAAAGAACATGACGGCGACGAACAACAGCGTTGCGATCATGACTCCATCCGTGATGGCGGTGAGGCGTCGGAGCGATTGTTCTTTTTCGACGACCGCAAGCAGAATGCTTTCACGCTCGAGCGATTCTTTGGTCGCGGCTTGGGAGTTCCAAATCAGTTGAATTTCGTCAAAGTTCATCGGTGGTTTCCTGGTCGAGGAGCGAGGACAAATGTTTCTTGATGCGGTGCAGACGGACGCCAACGTTGGTCACTGAAAGACCGAGTGTTTCGGCGATGTCACGGTGCTGGATGCCGTCGAGCATCATCAAGGCGAGCGAACGATCGATGGGATTCAGTTTGGCGATCTTTTCGTACAACCAATCCACGCGAGGATCCGGGTTGGGCTCGTTCGCGATCGGTTCTGCGGCAAGTGTTTGTCGCCTGTCGCTATGCTTGGAATCTTTGCGAGTCCAACTGATGGCGGTGTACAACGCGACTCGGTAGATCCAGGTGGACTCGGCGACATCGGGGTTCAGGTTTGGAATCGAACGCCAAAGCTGCAATCCAATTTCCTGCAACAGGTCGTCTTGGTCATGTCGGTTGCGAGCGAAAGAACGAGCGACTTTGACCAACAAGCCTTGATGTTTCTCCAGCCAAACCTGGAGCTGTCGTTCCTGCTGGCGTGGATTCATAAGAGATCATGGGAAGCGAGTGAAAGACTTGGTGACTCTGATGAACTAGTCGCAGTTGAATGGCCGGATCTTACAAAGAAGAGCAGGTTTTGATCGTATTCGGGGGAAGAGAGCCGTGGTAGAGAAAGCTTCCGTATCGTCGACGCGAATGTCAAAACGCGGAGATACGGAGGGTGAGAATTGCAAATTGCAAAGTGGACATTGCAAATCGTAAATTGATTTCTGGGACGGCAGGTACCAGGGACAATGGCTGTGGGTGGGGCATGAAACCAGATGATCTTTCGGAGCGACTCTTGGAGCTCGCTGTTCGAGTTGGGAAAGTCGTCGATGCACTGCCCGGGACGCGACTGGGCAAACACGTTGCCGGGCAGCTTGTGCGGAGCGGTACATCTCCCGCTCCCAACTATGAAGAAGCCTGTGCAGCAGAGAGTCGCCGGGACTTCATTCACAGGCTACGCATCTCGTTGAAGGAACTGCGCGAGACGCGATGTTGGATCCGCTTGATCGTTCGTTCTGAATTGCTTCCCGATGCTCGTATGTCTGGTTTGGAACAAGAGACCGATGAGCTGTGCCGAATTTTGGGCCAGTCACTCGTTACTGCTCGTCGGAACGAAGACAAAGCGGTTGCTGCTCGCACGGGTAGATCACCGAAGTGACCCAATTGCCACTTTGCAATGTCCATTTTGCAATTTGCAATGCAACCCTATGCGTCTCCGCGTTTCAAATGTTTCACTCGCAAAGACCAATGGAAGGCGGGACTGTTGCGTAGACGACGTTGAGTTTGCGGGTTGTTTGGGAGGGACTATCACCGCTCTTGCGGCATGTTCAGGTTGAGCGGGTCTTGTTGTCGGTGAATTCATAATGATGCCGATGAAGCGTGGGACCCCTACGAAAGGAATCACAGGAATGCACCAAATGACCCGCTCAACCGATGACCGTTTGTCAACCTGTTCCCGTCGCGTGCGGCGAAACATCCTTCGGGGGTTGATCGTGGGTTGCTTGACGTTCGCCGCGCCATTGGCGATCCAGGCGGAGGACATTGAAGTGGTGAACACAAACGACAACGGGGACGGTTCGCTTCGCGAAGCGATTTCCAATGCGGAAGCGGGTGACCGGATCGTGTTCAATATTTCCGGCGGTGGAACGATCTCGTTGGCGACGGATCTGCCCGAGATCACTGACAACGTCTCGTTCACCAATCAGAACGTGGCCGCAGTGATCATCGATCGGAATGGCCGCGGCCCCATCTCAGTGACTGGCGGGACCGTCGACTTTGGTGAGTTGCAAATCAATGGCGACGGATTGTCGGCTGACATCGAGATGTCAGCGGCGGCCACTTTGATCGGAAACGCAGATCAAATCACGGCTAACATCCAGGCGGCTGGGACGATCGCGCCGGGCGACAGCAGTGCCGCGGGCAGCGTCGGTGAGCTGATCATCAATGGAGACTTGGATGCAACCGATGCAGGCATTCAAGTGGATGTGAACGGTGTGGGATCGCCTAACGATTTGGTGCGAGTCATTGGAAACGGGACCGTGACCGACGCCACGTTGACACCCAACTTCATGGGATCCAACTATTCCATCGGCGACACGTTCACGGTGTTCAGTGCCACGGGCGGTTTGACTGGAACGCTGGCCAATTCCACCGACGAGTTTCAATTGCCGTCGAATCCGTTTTTGGAAGCGTTCATCAACTCGAATCCCAATGACTTGACGTTGTCGATTCAAGACAATGGCGAGACCTTCACATCGGTGCTGGATGGCTGCGGGCAGATGGGGGCCGTGACTGAGATCGATCGGCTGCGGACATTAGGCACCGCAGGTCAGATGGCAGCGATCAGCAACTTGCGGAACGGTTCGACGTTGGGTGTCAGCCAAGCGGTCGGGCAATTGGCAGGCGCGATTTATCCTTCTTTGGTGGATGCGGAGATCAACGAGGTTCACAACAGTTTGTATGGCATCCGCGACCGCGTGCTGTTGCAGCAGACGGATCTCTACACCAGCGGTCAATGGTCACCGTGGGTTCGTGGCTATGGAATGACGCTGGACACCGACGTCGATGGTTGCATGGCGGAAGGCTATCGCCGAAAGGTGGGCGGAATCGAACTGGGGACGGGTTACGTGGCCGCGTCGGGGCTTGGAGTGCACGGCTTTGCACAACTGGGGGCCGCCAACACCGACATGAATACGCTCGGCCAAGGTGCGGACACGGATTCGTATCGCTTTGGTGGAACGGTGCAATACGTCGGCGAATGGTTGTACGGTTTTGGTTCCGGCGGGTACGGGATTCAAGACCATTCGATCCATCGTGGGATGTCGTCTCTGGAACCAGGGACTTTCGCGGACAGCGATTCAGACGGCACGGCTCAGTTCGCGTCGGTTGAGATTGGAACGGTTCACCGAGGTCAAGATTGGTTGTGGTTGTCGTTTGTTTCGCTGCAGGGTGTCCAAGCGGACTTGGACGGCCAAACGGAAACAGGGGACTCTGAGTTCGTTCTGGCGTCCAGCGATGTCGATGGAGAATCGCTGCGGAGCATGGTGGGAGTGTCTCTAGCGGGAACCAATGAAACCGGGCTTGGCCCAGCCACCACGCAGCTTCGGTTTGGATGGTTGCACGAGTTCTTGGATGACCAGCAATCGGGGATCCATGCGGTGCAGCCGGGGGGAGGTTCCGAGTTCTTGGTGCAAAGTGCCAACACGGGACGCGATTGGTTGTCGATTGGCACGCAACTGGATTGGGGCTTTGTGCTCGGCGGTCAGTTCACGCTGGCTTACCAAGGCAACCTGAACAGTGACTCCACGTTCCAAAGTGGGTTGGTTGGAACACGCTGGATTTGGTGAGCGGTGACTTGGGCAGGTGGTTGGCACCTTCCGATGGCACTGGACTGCTGATCAATTTTCACGAAGCAAAGTTGATCGACGGTCTGCATCGCATCATCAACCGGTACGGCGGCCCCAAGCCAGGCTGACGCTCACCTCTCTCCGCGAAGCTCCGCTCCTCCGTGTCTCCGCGTTTTAAATTACCCGCTGGTTTGAAATATCGTCATTGCATGGCCATTCGTGGATGACGATTCGGGCCAGCCTCCCGGAGGCAAACATTGCCGTCTATCCGAAGGGTGGGGCGGGATTTTTTACGGCCGATGAATTGGAACGTGGTGTTGTTGATCGACGCGAATCTTGAAACGCGGAGTGGCGGTGGAGCGGAGCTTCGCGGAGATTGGAGTGAGAGCGTTTCGAGCCATTGGAGACTGAGATGGAACCGAATGATGTGACTGACATAATCATTGGTGCGGCGATCGAAGTGCATCGTCGACTCGGCCCGGGGCTCTTGGAGCATGTCTATCGGCGTTGTTTGGCATACGAGCTTCGAAAGCGAGGCTTGGCGGTTGTGGAAGAGAAACCGGTCGCGATCGACTACGACGATCTGCACGAACCTTGTGCTTTTCGAGCTGATCTATTGGTCGAGGAACTGGTCGTGGTTGAACTCAAAGCGAAGACTCAAATCCACCCCATCGACAAAACGCAGACTCTGTCTTATCTGCGATTGATGAATCTCAATGTTGGGCTGCTCATCAATTTTCACGAAGCAAAGTTGATCGACGGTCTGCATCGCATCGTCAACCGATACGGAGGTGGCAAACCGAGTTGATCGCTGACCTTTCTCCGCGAAGCTCCGCTCCTCCGTATCTCCGCGTTTTAAACTACCCGCTGGTTTGGGATGTCGTCATTGCATGACGATTCGGGCCAGCCGCCTGGAGGCAAACATTGCCGTCTTTCCGAAGGGTTGGTTGGGGTTTTTGATGGCCGATCAATTGCGACGGGGCGTGGTTGATTGACGCGATTATTGAAACGCGGAGTGGCGGATGAGCGGAGCTTCGCGGAGATTGGGGTAAGATCGTTTAAGCTGATCGCTTCCTTCACCTGTCGCCGAATTCTCGCTCTCCCCGTTCCATGTCTGTTGAAAACGAATCACCGCGACGGATTGGGCGGCCTCGGAACTTTGATCGCGAGGAGACTTTGCTTGCGATCGTCGATGTGTTCTGGCGTTTGGGATACAACCAAACCAGTTTCCGCGAATTGGAAGCCGCGACCGGTGAAGGCCGCCAAAGTTTGGTGAATGCGTTCGGTGACAAGGCGGCCATCTTTGAAAAAGCCATTCAGTGCTACATCGATCACCGCGTCCATGAAGTGATCGAGTTGCTTCGCGGCGAAGGCGAACCATTGGACCGGATCGCGAAAGTGTTGGCTCGATGGGAAGCCGATACAAAGGCGCCCGACCATCGCGGATGCTTGTTGGTCAACACGGGCGGTGAGATTGGCCCGAAAAATGCGGCCATCGCGGATCGGATGGCAAACTCGACCCAACGTTTGGTGAACGAGTTTGCCAAGACTTATCAACAAGCGATGAAAACAGGTGCGATCGCGACCAAACCATCCGCGAAATCGTTGGCTCGGCTCACCGTCGCGTTGGGCGATGGGGCGTTGTTGCAGGCTCGCGTCAGTGGCGATGCGTCTGCCGCGAAGCAAACGCTGGCGACGCTGACGGAATTGATTCGCAGTCGCTGAGACAGTGAATGGATCGAACGCATGGCGGACTTGAATCATCGCTGTGCATTTTGTTTTTGAACACGCATTCAAAAACGATGTGCATTTCCCTTTTGATGGAGACTCCGATGAATATTCAAGAATTTCGAAAACGTCAACAAACCATCTCGCTCGACGGCGTGATCAATGAACCGCTGGACGTCGCTTACACCGACGTGGGCGAGGGCGAGCCCATTCTGTTGTTGCATGGCATCCCAACTTGGTCGTTTTTGTTCCACGATGTGATCGACACGTTGGCTCAGCATTACCGAGTCATCGCGCCGGACATGATCGGTTATGGGTACTCCGATCGCCGCGACCAGTTTGATCGTTCGATTGAATTTCAGGCTGACTTCGTCGAGCGTTTCCTGGAACACTTGGACGTCGAGAGTGCCCACTTCGTTGCTCACGACATTGGTGGCGGCGTGGCACTGATCTTGGCGGATCGAAAGCCCGAACTGGTGCGATCGATGGTGTTGTCCAACAGCGTCGCTTACGACAGTTGGCCCGTGGATGAGATGCTCGCGATGGGGCACCCTCGCAACGCGAAGATGAAACCGGAAGAGATGACCGAGAAGTTGGTCGAGAGCTTCCAGTTCGGTTTGACTCGTTCGGAACGACTCACCGAAGAGTTCAAGGAAGGCATCGTGACGCCCTACCAAGAACGTGACGGAATTGTGAGTCTGGTTCGCAACGCGGCGAGCTTGAACACGAACCACACCACTCCACTGACCAGTCGTCTGAGCCAAATGCAGCAACCGACGCTACTGCTGTGGGGCGAAGACGACAAATGGCAGCCGATCAGCACGGCGGAGCAGTTGGTGAAGGACATGCCTCATGCGGAACTGCATCCGATGAAGGACTGCTCGCACTGGGTTCCGCAAGACAACCCGGAAGAGTTCGCCAGTGCGACGCTCGAGTTCCTGCAACGGGTTCCTGTGGCCGTGTAGGGTGATTCACTCGCTGGCAACGGGATGGTTCAGGATCAAGATTCGGAAACCATCTCCGCCAGGGACTTTCACCGCCGGCCATTGTTCGATCTTCTGCTGGGTCGTTTCGCTGAACGTGCCGTCGAAGGGATTGAACCAGGTCAAGTTCATCGTTTGCCCGCGGACTTCGCTGGGCAGTCGCAGTCCCAAGAAGTCATTTTCTTTGGGGACGTAATAGAGAATTTGCCCGTTGTCGTTGTGGAGGCAGAAGCCAGCGTTGCTGCGTTTGTCACCGGCGATCAAATTGCCAAGGTCGTACTTTTCGACCAGGGTTTGCAGGTGGCGGTAGTAGTCCAATCGCGGGCGATCTTCGGGTTCGAGTTCGGTGATGTCGGGAACGATGACATTCCACGCGGCGCCTTGCCAGTAATGAGTTGGGAACGTGCCTGCGAAGACGCACTGGTAGGCTCGTTCGAGGCAGACTTCCGGTGATGTGTAGTTGCCGTTAAAGACGACGTAGGGGCCTTTTTCGTATCCGCCGTGTTCGATGTTGAGGATCGGTTTGCCGGGGATGTTTTTGCAGACTTCTCGCATCACGTGGTAGAGCTCGGATTGCCAAAGCTGAACGGAGACAAAATCAATTTTGTCGGCGAAGCGTCGGCAGTAGCCGTAGTCATGCACGGTGATCAAACGTTGGTAGGCATCCAACTCACGCAGGCGTTCGATCCGTCCGTGGATGTAGTTGACGTCGTTGTGCCCGTATCCGAGAGCTTCTTTGGAGATGTCCCAAATCAGGTTGGGATAGGCTTGGTAGCGGCGGACGACGTAATCGAAATAGCGGTTGTCGGCCTCGGAGTTGGCTTCTGGCCAGTTCACACGTTTGTTCCAGACGTAGACCATCAGGTGAGCGGCGATGCCCTTTTGATCAAGGTATTCGATCACTCGGTCGAGTCGTTGGAAGTACTCGATGTTGAGCTTCGAATGATCAGGTGATTCGTTGTCGCCGGCAAACGGATAGACGTTGGGGCTGCCGTATTCGTACTTGGAATCCAAGCGATCGTCCTTGGCCCATTTAACGTCGTAAGCAAACACGTTCAGGACGACTTGGTTGAATCCGTTTTCGGCCAGCGTGTCGACGAACTGCCGCGTCTTGGGGATGTCGCCCGCGTTTTCAGCGTCGAGTGCAAACAGCCAATCGCATTCAAACGCGATCGGGTAATAGCGGTCTTCGTTTTGAAATTGGAACTGGCGGTCGTTGTCCGGATCGAGCTCGATTCCGCCACGACGTCCGTCGGTGGAGGCGGCAACATTCAGCGTGCCGGTTTGAGCGTTGAGCTCGGTGTTGGGGGAAGCCGTTTGGTAGGTCCACTTGCCTTCTGCGGACGGCGTGAAGCGGATGCAATAGGTTTGGTCGCCGTCGTAGAAGCCGGGGACTTTCAGTGTTTGGCTGGCTTCGTTTGTGAAGGTTGCCGAGAACGGTGTGTCGACGGGATTGTCTGCCAGCGCGTCGACTTGGAAACGAAGCTCGGTGACCTCCCACTGCGTCGGTGTTTGGGGAGACGCTTCGTCTGCATGGACGAAGGAATGTCCGATCACGACGCAAATGGCGAGAAGCAGGTGGAGTGCGAAAGCTGGCAAACGCATGAGATTCATCTGGGGAAGATGGGGTGGGGAAGCGAGACGAGGCATCGTATTCCAGCCGGAGGGCGGCTTCTATTCGAGCGGACGCAAGAAAACCGAAAACGCCGTGATTTCCGGGGTGAGACGCGATCGGATGGCGAAAGGGCTCTATGGATCGTGCCGGGTTGGGGATCGGCGGATGTCGAGGGAGAATCTGCATTGGTAGAGTTTGTGATCATCTCCCCCACCACCACAGGAACACAGCCATGCGAGGCGTCTTGGTCACGAAGAACGACAAGGATATCAGCGCGACGTTGCAAGACATTGAGGAGCAACAATTGCCCGAGGGCAATGTGACCGTGCGAGTGCACTGGTCCAGCTTCAACTACAAAGACGTGTTGGCGATCACAGGAAAGATGCCGGTGATTCGTTCGTACCCCATGGTGCCCGGAATCGATTTGGCTGGCGTCGTCGAATCCAGCGACGTCGATCGCTATCAAGTCGGCCAAGAGGTTTTGGTGACGGGCTACGGAATTGGCGAAGCCCACTGGGGCGGGTACGCCGAACTGGCTCGTGTGCCGGGCGATTGGTTGGTGCCGCTTCCAGAAGGATTGACGATGCGTCAATCGATGGCGATCGGGACGGCTGGCTTCACCGCGATGCTGTGCGCGATGGCATTGGAACGTGGCGGTGTCACGCCCGACCAAGGACCGATCTTGGTGACCGGTGCTGGCGGGGGTGTTGGCAGCGTCGCGATTGGGTTGCTGTCGAAATTGGGCTATGAAGTCGCTGCGGTTTCAGGGCGTCCGGAAGCGGCGGACTACTTGAAAGAACTTGGTGCGAGCGAAGTGCTGCCGCGATCCGATTTTTCGCAGCCCGGCAAACCGCTGGGCAAAGAACGCTGGGCGGGCGCGGTGGATGTCGTCGGCAGTCACACGCTGGCGAACATCTGTGCATCGACGAGGTACGACGGCATCGTGACCGCGTGTGGGTTGGCTGGTGGCATGGAATTTCCCGCGACGGTGGCTCCGTTCATTCTGCGAGGCGTGACGTTGGTCGGCATCGACAGTGTCCAGTGCAAGCAGCCTCGACGCTCGGAAGCTTGGCAGCGTTTGGTGGAAGATTTGGACCTGGCGAAATTGGAAACCATGACCAACGAGATCCAGCTCGACGACGTGATCGAGACCGCGAAAAATTGGGGACAGAGCGATCACCGCGGACGTGTCGTGGTGGCGGTTCAGAGTTAGTTGGCCGCGACAATATTAGCCGCACGGCGTTAGCCGCGGTTACGTGCAGGAGAGAACCGCGGCTAACGCCGTGCGGCTGATTGTTGTGCCGTTGGTCATGACAGAATCAGCCGCAAGCTGGTCGGCTTGTTGGAGGTTCAGTCCGTTGAGGATCCGAAGTCATCGACGATGGTTGGTTGGCGATGGATGCGAACCCAGTCGAATTGACCGATCAGTTTTTGGTGGATTTGATCGAGCGTCATGTCTTTCAGCGAGTCATCCGAATCGGGGCAAAGTCCCGATGTTTTCGCGGCCCAGCGGACGATCGTTTCAGGCGTCATGCCTTGTTCGCGAAAATGTGACAGGCGCGTGTCGCCGTGACGTTTGGCGAGCCGGCGACCGTCGGTGCCGGTGACCAGCGGCACGTGGGCGTGGCTGGGTGGGGAATGCCCCAATGCTTCGTAGAGTTGAAGTTGACGGAACGTGCTGAGGATCAAATCGTCGCCGCGGACGACTTCCGTGACTCCCGCGCCGATGTCATCGATGACGACCGCGAGTTGATACGCCGCCAAGCAGTCTGCTGCTGTTTCGGCTTTCCTCGTGATGGGAAAGTCGCCGATGTCTCGAATGGGATCGCAGGTGACTTCGCCATGGACTCGATCAAAGAAACGATCGGGTTTCGCATGCATTCGAAAGCGAAAGCAGAACGGTTTGTCTTCCGGCAACGGGTCGCTGTTTTTCCAGCCCGCACATGTGCCGGGGTAGACCGGTGCATCGGGCGTCCATCCCGAGGCGGTGCTTTCATGCGGGGCTGATGCGGCGGCTTCGATGTCGCGACGCGTGCAACTGCATGGGTACACGCGACCGGCGCGGAGCAATTGTTCGCGGGCCCGGTCGTACAGCGGCGATCGTTCGGTTTGGATGATCGGGTCGCCATCCCAATCCATGCCGAGCCATCTCAGGTCCGTGATGGCTTGTTCGGTGGCCCACGGTTTGATGCGTGGCGAATCGATGTCTTCGATCCGCAAAATCAAACGCGCGTTTTGGGAGCGAGCACTCCAGTACGCGATCAGGAATGTTCTCGCGTTGCCGAGGTGCTGGGCTCCCGTTGGCGAAGGTGCCAATCGGCAAACGGCACTGGACATCAAAATTCGGCGTTGCCCGGTGTGCGTGGGAACGGGATCACGTCGCGAATATTGGCCATGCCGGTGACATACTGGACGGCTCGTTCCAATCCCAAGCCGAATCCCGCGTGGGGCACGGTGCCGTAGCGACGCAGGTCGACGTACCACCAGTATTCCGATTCGTCCAAGCCGCCTTCGGCCATGCGGCGTTGCAGCACATCGAGACGTTCCTCGCGTTGTGATCCGCCGATGATTTCGCCGACACCGGGAACCAAAACGTCCATCGCAGCGACCGTTTTGCCGTCGTCGCTGACTCGCATGTAGAACGGTTTGATCGAGGACGGGTAGTCCGTCAGGATGACTGGGCCGCCGACGACGCTGGTCAAATACCGTTCGTGTTCGGCTTGCAGGTCCGTGCCCCACTCGACCGGGTACTCGAACTTTTCATCGCAGGCGAGCAAACGTTCGACCGCATCGGTGTAGGTCATGTGTTCGAATGGTTTTTCGATCACTGATTTGAGTTGGTCGATTTTGCCTTTTTCGATTCGCTCATTGAAGAATTCCATGTCTTCGCCGCAATGCGAGAGGCAATCTGAGAAGACTCGTTTGAGGAATCTTTCCGCCAATTGCATGTTGTCGTTGAGGTCGTAGAAGGCGGCTTCGGGTTCGACCATCCAAAATTCGGCCAAGTGCCGCGACGTGTTGCTGTTTTCGGCGCGGAAGGTGGGACCAAAGGTGTACACGCGAGACAACGCCGTCGCGTAGGTTTCCGCTTCCAGTTGGCCGCTGACCGTCAGGTGGGTTGGCTTTTGAAAGAAATCTTGTTTGGTGTCGAAGGGGCGATTCGAACCAGCCAGTTTTTCCAGGTTCAGCGTCGTGACGCGAAACATCTCGCCGGCGCCTTCGCAGTCGCTGGCCGTGATGATCGGCGTGTGCAGGTAGTTGAAGCCTTCGTCGTCGAAGAAGCGGTGGATCGATTGGCTGATCCGGTTGCGAACTCGCATCACGGCGCCGAGCGTGTTGGTTCGGGCTCGCAGGTGCGACCATTCGCGAAGTTTTTCGAACGAGTGCCGTTTCTTTTGCAGCGGGTAGGTTTCTCCATCGCACCAGCCGATGACGCGAACGGAGTTGGCGTGCAGTTCGGTGGCCTGGCCTTTGGCGGGGGACTCGACTAGTTCGCCTTGGACGACGACGCTGCATCCGGCCGTCAATTTTTGAATTTCTTCGGCATAGTTTTCCAGCTCGGCCGGGGCGACGACTTGCAGGTTGCCCAGCGAAGTGCCGTCGTTAACCTCCAAGAAGCTGAAGCCGCCTTTGCTGTCACGTCGTGTTCGAATCCACCCGCGAATTTCGACTGGGCGAGGCAACTCAGTGCTGGTGCGGCAGGCGTCAATCGTGGTCCAGTCCATGGGAGCAATCATCGAGCGTTGAAGGGAGGCAAAAGGATGAACTGTGTATCGTAGCGAATTGGTTCTGGATCGCCTCCACCACAACGGAAGCGATTCCCATTAAGCTAAGGGCTGACGTGTTTCCCTCCCCGCTCCTCGATTGCCCCCATCCTGACCCATGCCCACCGCGTCCGCGTCTGAATCCAGTTCCAACCAACCCGAATCCTCAAATGCGTCGGGATCGATCGATCACGTTTTGGTGGAAGACCGTTTGTTTCACCCGTCGGCCGAGTTCACTGCAAAAGCGGTGATCTCGACGGAGGAACAGTACGAAAAGCTGGCCACCGCCGCTCGCGAAAATCCGGACGAGTTTTGGCAAGCCGAAGCACTCGAACATTTGCACTGGTTCGAACCGTTTGACACGGTTTGCGATTGGCAGCCACCACACGCGAAATGGTTTGTCGGTGGCAAGACCAACGCCAGCTACAACTGCGTCGACGCCCACGTGGCAGCGGGACGCGGCGATCGGACGGCGATCATTTGGGAAGGGGAACCCGTTGAGGACGGAAAGCCTCGCGATCAACGCACGCTCACCTTTGCTGAATTGCAAACCGAAGTCGCCAAGTGCGCCGAGGGCCTGACTCAGTTGGGCATTGGTGTTGGCGACGTGGTCAGCATCTACATGCCGATGACGCCGGAGCTGGCCATCGCGATGTTGGCGTGCGCTCGCATCGGTGCGGTTCACTCCGTGATCTTTGCTGGGTTCAGTGCCGCTTCGATCGCGGAACGAAACAATGACGCTTCCGCCAAACTGATGATCACATCGGATGGGCTGTACCGTCGCGGCAAGATTTTGCCACTCAAAGAAACGGTCAACGAAGCGCTCGAAAATTCGTCGACCGTTGAGCACTGCTTGGTGCTTCGCCGCACCGGTGAAGAAGTGCCGATGCAAGAAGGTCGAGACGTTTGGTGGCACGACGTCGTGGACAGCCAGCCGGGTGAGATGGCAGCGAAGCCGCTCGATAGCGAAACGCCTCTGTTCATCCTTTACACGTCAGGCAGCACCGGAAAACCCAAGGGCATCTTGCACACCACGGCGGGTTACAACTTGTGGGCCAAGCGAACTTTTCAGTGGGTGTTCGACCACCGCGAAGACGACGTGTATTGGTGCACGGCGGATTGCGGATGGATCACCGGTCACAGTTACATCGTGTACGGGCCATTGTCCGCTGGGGCGACGTGTTTGATGTACGAAGGCGCGCCGAACTTCCCCGCGGAAGATCGGTTCTGGGACATCGTTGAGCGTCACAAGGTCAACATTCTTTACACCGCACCAACCGCTGTTCGAGCCTTCATCAAATGGGGCGACGAACATGTCGACAAGCACGATTTGTCGAGCTTGCGATTGCTGGGCAGCGTCGGCGAAGGCATCAACCCAGAAGCTTGGATGTGGTACCACAAAAAGATCGGTGCTGAGAAATGCCCGATCGTTGACACGTGGTGGCAAACCGAAACGGGCGGCATCATGATGAGCCCGCTGCCGGGGATCACGCCCACGAAACCAGGATCTTGCACGCGGCCGTTGCCAGGAGTTGTGCCGAGCATCGTCGATGAACTCGGCAATTCGGTGGACAGCGAGCACGGCGGAAAGCTTTGCATCTCGCAACCATGGCCCGGAATGTTGCGTGGGATCTACGGCGATGAAGAGCGATTCGTCGAGCAGTATTGGTCGGACGTTCCGAACAAGTACCTGACCGGCGACAACGCTCGCTGCGACACCGACGGGTACTACTGGATCATGGGACGCATCGATGATGTGATCAATGTGTCCGGACACCGGTTGAGCACGATCGAGGTGGAATCCGCCTTGGTTTCTCACCCCGATGTTTGCGAAGCCGCCGTGGTGGGTCGTCCCGATGATTGCAAGGGGCAAGCCATCGCGGCGTTCGTTACTTCCAACGACCGAGGTCACGACGATGAGTTCCGAAAGGAGCTGAAGTTGCACGTGCGAAAGGAAATCGGTGCGTTGGCCCAGCCCGACGACATCCGCTTCACCGCCGCACTGCCCAAGACGCGCAGCGGCAAAATCATGCGGCGTTTGCTGCGAGATGTTGCCGCGGGACGCGAATTGGTGGGTGACACATCGACGCTGGAAGACCTTTCCTCGCTCGCGAAATTGCAAGAGGAAGACTAGAGTGGTGGGGCCCTGACCCCGCTTCTTCGATTCCACGAGATCGGTTCCCCGGCGAACCGATGCTTGCTCCATGCCCGATGACCCGCAACGTGCCGACACGCCCAATTCGATTGGCAAGTCGTCGATCGATCGACACGCGGATGATCGCTTGGCCAACCGAATGAGTCATCCGTACACGGTCGGAAACGATGGGCTGTTTCCCGTACCGGATTCGGAAGATGCGACCGGCGGGCTTTCCAACACCGGTTTGCGGCATTCGATGCAGCCCGTTCCGTGGTTCACGCGGCGGCGTGTCGCGACCGGGATCTCCGTTCTAGTGGTTTTGGTGACCGCTTGTATGGCCGGGGCCATTTTGGCTTCCGCGATACAACGTGCGACCGAGAACTTGGTTGCTCATTCGCTGCAGGCTGTTTTGGCGGCCAACGTGCATTCTTTGGAGATGATGTTTTCTGATTTGCAAGGCGAATCGGAACGTTACTCACGGGACGAACGCGTCCGACAACTCAGTTTGCAATTGTTGCGTGGTGACGACGAGCTGACCCCGTATGAAGGTGAGTCGATTCGACACGAGTTGCGTGTGATGATCCCAGAGTTGATCGGGACCGTTCCGTGGCTAGTCATGAGCCGCGACGGAGTCGTCTTGGCCAGCAGTCGCGAATCGATCATTGGGTTGAAAGTCGAGTTTTCGAAACTGAATCACGAGCGATTGATCGGCGGGAAGTCGACCCTGGCGATGCCGCAGCGTTTAAGGGGAACTGAAAATCAGACCGTGGTCATGGTGTCGATGTCACCCTTGATGGACCGCAATCAATGCTTCGGTGCGTTTGGTTGGGTGATGGAAGCAGATGACCGATTCAGTGATTTGTTGAAGATCACGCAGTCGGGGGAAACGGATGAGTCGTACGCGATTGATGGTCGCGGGCGAATGCTTTCAACCAGTCGGTTTGAAGTCCAGTTGGCCGAGAAAGGGTATCCGGAAGAAAGCGTGCTGAACTATCAGATGTGTGATCCTGGGTCGGATGTTCTGGCCAGCGATCAGGTCACGCTTCCAATGCAGCAATTGCCTCTGACTCGAATGGCCGATCAGGCGACTCGCCGTGCCGACGGGATGGAGTTGGAAGGGTACCGCAACTATCGCGGTGCGATGGTGGTGGGTGCGTGGAAGTGGTTGCCGGAATTCGACATGGCGGTCGCGACCGAAATCGATGTGGCGGAAGCGTATCAACCAGCGACCATTCTTCGGCGAGTCCTCATTGCAACTCTCGCCGGTGTGGTGACCTTATCAGGAATCGCATTGTGTTTGATCGCCTATTCTCGGCATCGAGCGATTCGTAAACAGCGAATGGCGGAAGAAGAAGGCGATGGTCGTCGGATCGGGCAATACCGGATTTTGGAATTGCTGGGTGTTGGCGGGATGGGATCGGTCTATCGAGGTCAGCACGAATACTTGCGCCGCGATGTTGCGATCAAGGTGCTCGAAGGCGAGCGATTGTCGACTCGATCGGTGGCACGGTTTCATCGCGAAGTTCAGTTGACGTCGACGCTGAGACATCCGAACACAATCGCGATTTATGACTTTGGTCAGTGCAGTGCGGAAACCGGCGAATCTCAGATCGGAAATTCGCGAATCGGCGAGGAAGTGGATCCTGCCGAAACGTTCTACTACGTGATGGAATACATCGATGGTGTCTCGCTTCAGCAATTGATCGATTACTACGGGCCTCAAACGCCGGAGCGGACCGTGCACTTTTTGTTGCAGATCTGCGGGTCGATCTCGGAAGCCCACAGCACCGGTTTGATTCACCGAGACATCAAGCCGGCAAACATTTTGGTCAGTGCACATGGTGGTCTTTGGGATCACATCAAGGTGCTGGACTTTGGGTTGGTCAAAGACATCGGCGGCGATTCAAATTTAACGCTTCAAGAAGGCGTGACGCGTGCCGACTCGATGACGGGCACGCCGCTTTACATGGCACCCGAAACCATTCGTGATCCCGCCGCCGCTTCACCTCGTGCGGACATCTATTCGATCGGGTCAGTTGGCTACGCGTTACTGACCGGGCGTCCGATCTTCGAAGGTGACTCGGTGATCGATCTGTGTTTGAAACAGCTCGAGCAAAACCCACCCCGTCCTGAAGATCGTTTGCAACGTCGATTGCCGACTGCGTTGCAAGATATCTTGATGCGGTGCTTGGATCGGTCCGCATCGAAGAGATTTCAAACGGTCGCCGAGTGCACCGCTGCGCTCGAGTCATTGCCGGAAGCCGGGCGATGGACGCAAGCCAAATCGGTCGAATGGTGGGCCAACGAATTCGAACAGGCAGCTCGCACGCAGCCTGGCCAGACCAAGAACCCAACCGTTGACGACGCCGCATTGACGCGATGACCGATTAGTGGCGAAGACGATGCGTCAGCGTTCACTGCCAAAGCGTTTGTTGCCGCTTTGGAATCACGCCGACGGACTTGGAAGTCCATCGTACGGGGAACAAGTGCTTCAATCGCCTGGGCCGGAGCCGATCAGGCGGCTCGGCGAGTGGCGCGAAGCGTTGTCGAGTTCGACGCCGTGGATTGCCATTTGCCGTTGGTTTGACGCAGGATCATCGTGTCGGCGTACGAGACTTTGCTCAGCACAGTGTCGAGCTCCGCCAAGGTTTCGGCATCGAGCGATGGATCGAGAATGATCGCGTCCATCATGCCCAGGCGGTGCAGCACGGTCACGACGCCGCGAGCCGCGGTTTCGGGAACGATGGAGGGACGAATCGCGAGTCCCGCCAATTGGCCGTGGAAGTCACGCAGTTTGACTGTGCCGCCAACCATTTCGAATTGATCGATCACGGCATACTTGAGTGCCGGGTTGGTCTCGGCCAACGCATGCACGACAGCTGGAGTTCGCGAACCGTCGCCGACGCCGATTTCCAAGATGCTGGATGGTTGAAGCTTGGTCAGTGTTTTGACCAACGCGTCGTGCTCGCCTCGCGACAGCATCGACAAGACGCCGCGTGCCGCTGCGGCCGGTTTGGCTTTCGCAACGGGTGCCGGTGTCGGGGCGCTCGCCTGAGGTGCAGCGACCGGTTTGGATGCAGTCACCTTCGCCTTCGCGGCTGACTTGCTGGCCGTCTTCTTGCGAGCAGCCGGCTCGGGTTGGGGAGTACCCGGCGACGTGGTCGCGGGGGCAGCCTCGGGAGTCACCTTTGGTTGAGGAGTGACTCCACGCAGCGAATTCCACAGCTTCTTCAAAGGCATTGCCTGAGACCCTTCCTAGCTTGGCTCGTCTGGCGACGTGCATTGGCGGTGACCGATCCATCCAGTGGTTCCCATCGGAACAATTGGCACCGAAATTCATCGCCACAAACGAGAGTCTGGTTAGGCAAGATTGGAAAGAATCGCCGGGGACGTTTTCAGGGTCTCACCGACGGATCAGGGGCTCACCCTGGGCTGATGAAAATTTTGGCAGGGTGGTAAGTGCGCGAACCGAATGCGACTCATTGAAAAAGTTAAATTGACAATTGAAAAATGCAAATTGATGCGAATTCATCCACGCATTCCGGCATTTTACAATTGTCAATTTGCACTTTAACTTTTTCAATAGCGACAAACGCCGTACCAATACCACTTCGTCGGAAACCGCCCAAACCGCCTTGTTGATTTCATCTTTGTCAGCCCAGGCTCAACCCATCCAAGCGGCGCGGTAGCTCAAGCCGAGGTTGAGAATGCGTTGAATCAACGATTCGTAAGGGATTCCGGCGGCTTCGGCGGATTCAGCGAAGTCTTCCCCGTATTCGATGTTGGGGTTCGCATTGGCCTCGATCACGTAGACCTCGCCCGTGGGAGTCATCCGCAAATCCATGCGAGCGTAGCCGCTCATGTGAAGCGCTCGATAAACCCGTTTGCAAAGTTTGGCGATGTGCTTTTGCTGGAGCTCGGTCAAGCCTTCGGCAGCATGACAAGTGATGTCGTGTTTCTCTTGGTATTTGCGGTCCCATTTCACGCGGCTGGTTGCGATTCGTGCGGACTCGTCAGGCATTTTGCCAAAGTCCATTTCCCAGGCGGGAAAGGTCACCAATCGAGTGTTGCCCATCACGCCGACATACAATTCGCGGCCTTCGATGTACTGTTCGACGATCACGTCGCCGCCAGTTTTCTCGTGCAGAAAGGTGACTCGTTCGGCAAGTGCTTCGTCGTTGTGCACAATCGAGGCTTGAGCGATCCCGAACGAAGCGTCCTCGATGGTTGATTTGACGAACAAGGGGAACTCGAGCTTTTTCGGACGACGCACCGCGCGGCCGTTGGGAAACACCGCGAAACGTGGCGTGGGGATGCGGTGATACATCAGCAACTTTTTCGACAATGCCTTGTCTTTGCTGAGCATCAATCCTCGCGGGTTGCATCCGCTGTAGGGTTGCTGCATCAATTCGAGATAGCTGATCACGGCGAAATCGTAGGTGACCACACCGTAGAACTCTTCCAACAACATGTAAGTGATGTTGGGTTGAAAGTTCTGCAGTGCCGCACGAATCGGGGCCAGATCATCAAAAATCCCCAGTGGCAAAACCTCATGGCCGAGCCCGCGAAGGGTTTCGCAGACGTCGTATTCCGCCTTCCATGGGTCGGATTCTTTGTCGGTGAATCCTTCCAGGGTATCCGGTGGAACGTTGCCTTCTCGGACCAAAACCAGCACACGCAATTTGCTCATGACTGAGCTCCTGCGGCGATGAGGTTGTGCCGTTTTACTTCACCCTCCTGAACGCAGTCGGGGAGGGTCGGAATGCGAGCGTTCAGCGAGAATTCCGGGGAGGGGA
>TARA_R110002073_G_scaffold41701_11_pt1 | contig 20108 bp, 14 predicted proteins | sample TARA_R110002073 | Tara Oceans TARA_R110002073 (sample SAMEA4397174) | marine metagenome | biome: Polar Biome; feature: [DCM] deep chlorophyll maximum layer (ENVO:01000326); material: water (ENVO:00002006), including particulate matter (ENVO:01000060) such as... | depth 40 m
ACGAGCCCCGTGGCATCCTTTTGACGCAAGGCAAGATACGCCAACGACGCGGCGATCGATGCCGAATAATCAAATTTGTTTGATTCCCCGTCACCGTACGCCATGCTGGCCGAACGATCGACAAGCAGCGTCAGCCGAAGATTCGTTTCCTCTTCGTACTGCTTGATATGCAGCCGATCTTGACGCGCGTACACCTTCCAATCGATGTGACGAATCTCGTCGCCTCGAGTGTATTGGCGGTGCTGCAGGAATTCGATCGATTGTCCAAAGTACGGACTCCGATGCATTCCCGATAAAAATCCTTCGACCACTCGGCGAGCCGTCAACTCGAGTCGACGAATCCGAGCGGTAACCTCAGGACGCAAATATTTTTTGGAATCGGGCATCGCGGGAAAGTTCGTCCTCGGTCGTTGGCGTCGCGGCAATAATTCGCTCGATCACGTCGTCGCTGGTCACTCCGTCACTTTCGGCGGCGAAGTTGACAACCATGCGGTGGCGAAGCACCGGTTTGGCCAAGTATTGGATGTCTTCGATCTGTACATGAAAACGTCCTTCTAAAAGTGCTCGCGCTTTGCCACCGAGGATCAAGAACTGAACCGCCCGCGGGCCAGCCCCCCAGCCGACCAATTCGTCAACAAAGTCGGGAACCCCTTCACCGCCAACGCGGGTTTGACGCACCAGTGAAAGCGCGTAGCGGACGACATGGTCGCTGACGGGGACTTGGCGAACCAATTCTTGCAGCCTCAGAATCTCTTCGGCCCCCAATACCGCTTCGACCTTTTCGGCCGCTTTTCCGGTCGTTCGACGCGCAACTTCAAATTCTTCGTCAAAGCTTGGGTATTCAACATAGACCTTGAACATAAACCGGTCTTGTTGAGCTTCGGGAAGCGGATACGTTCCCTCTTGCTCGATCGGGTTCTGAGTCGCCAAGACAAAGAACGGATCGGATAACACGTGCCGATTACGCCCGACGGTGACCTGACGCTCCTGCATCGCTTCGAGCAGTGCGGCTTGCGTTTTCGGCGGCGTCCGGTTGATTTCGTCCGCCAAGACCACGTTGGCAAACAATGGACCTTCCATGAAGCGAAAGTCGCGTTTGCCGGTCGAGCGGTCCTCTTCGATGATTTCCGTTCCCGTCACGTCGGCCGGCATCAAGTCGGGTGTGAACTGGATCCGGCTGAACGACAGGTCCAAGGTTTGAGCCAACGTGCTGATCATCAGTGTTTTGGCCAACCCCGGGACGCCCTCGAGCATGCAGTGCCCTCGGCTAAACAGGCAGATCATGATTTCGTCGATGACCGTTTCCTGGCCGACGATGATTTTGCCCAATTGTTCAATGATTCGCTTGCGAGCTTCATGCAATCGTTTCGAGTCAGCTTCGCTGATCCCGTTCTGATTTGCCGCGGCGTCTGCGGACATGCAACATCCTTACTTCTGGAAGGGGTAGTCAATCATGGAGTGATTTGGCGACGAGGGCCGTCCGCCTCAATTTATGTTAACAGAATACCAAGAATCTCAACTTCAAGCGCCCTGGGAAGCACAAAAGGGCCGCGACATTCAAAATTGACGCCACACAAATTAGCAAAAATGCCTCCATCTCCCTCTTTTGAGTCGCCTGCACGGACGAATCGGGGCGTCCGAGACGGGCAGCGTCGCGGTTGGCACGTTGCTCCCCGATGGGGTGGCAGGGCGCGAAAGCTCGCGAAGACTCGACGTTTGTGGACGTCGACGCAGCCCCGCGAAACATCCCATCGATGACCGACCGATGCCGCATATGTTCCTGAACGGCGAGGTTGTCGATGATGCCCCCCGGAACCAATTCCACATCAGCAACCCACCACTTCACGGGCCACACGAATTCACGGGCCACACGAACGGAGAGCAACACGAACGGAGTCCGCTCGTACCGCACAGTCGCAGACACGGTACTCTAGCCGCAGCGGGATTTTGGACGTTGCCTTTGCACCCGATCGACGATTGTTAACCCTAGGCCGCGACCAAACATTGTTGAAAGATTTTAGCGGCAAAGTCTGTGTCGTGGATTCAAACCAATCCAGCGCCCCTGAGCTGCGGAAGCCTCGATAAACCGTCGCGTGCTTCACTCATTCCATGCGGTGTTGCAAATTCACAAATGTATTCTAAAAAGACGTTAGGGAATTACAGGGCACGCATTGGAGGGAGCAATCATCATGCCGAGATTACTTGCCATCGGGGATATCCATGGCTGCTACAAGGCACTCGTTACCCTCGAGACGTTTGTCGAGATCACTCCGGAGGACACCATTGTCACACTGGGTGATTACGTCGACCGCGGCCCCGATTCACGTCGCGTGTTGGATTGGTTGATCAGCAAAGATAAAACGCACAAACTGATCCCGCTGCGAGGCAACCACGATTTGATGATGGCCCAGAGCCGCAACAATCAAGATCATTACGATCGCTGGCTCGGCCTTGGCGGGTACGCTGCATTGTGCTCGTACTCCCCTAACGGCAAAGCGGACGCGGGTACGCTGGAAAATGTTCCGCAATCGCACTGGAACTTCCTCAGCAATCGAGTCCTGCCCTATTACGAATCAGACCACTTTATCTTTGTGCATGCCAGCTACGATCCCGATGTGCCGATGAGCGAGCAGGAGGACTACTTTCTGTACTGGGAAAAATTCAGTTATCAACCTCGTCATGCTTCCGGAAAAGTTGTCGTATGCGGGCACACGTCTCAGAAATCAGGCTATCCCATTCGAACGGATAACGCCATCTGCATCGACACTCGGGCATACGGCAGCGGATGGCTCAGTTGTCTGGACGTCGAATCGAAACGGCTATGGCAAGCCAATCAGTTCGGCGAGACACGCAAGTTCTTTCTCGATGACGTTTGCTAAACGATTAAAACGATCCTTCCGGTTGTAACGGCCGATTTTTCCTCGACGCCCTCGCTTCGTTTTGGATTGTTTGCGAGCAGCTGCATAGAGACCTACGTTTTTTGTGAACACCAACGTCCGTTGTTGGTGAAGCTAAATGATTCTCAACGGTTCCATGCCATGGCCACTCGCCCTCCCAAAACGTTCTTTTTCGTTAGCCTTGTTGTCTTTAGCCTGGCGATGGCATCGGGATGTGACCTGTTCGGTCCCAAGCAGGACATGCGGGAAACGCTGGCGACCGCGAATGCCGAATGCCCCATTCTTGTCGACGAGTACACGATGCTGCAAAAAGTCGTGGTCGATCCCACCGTTGACTCCGTCGACTTCTGGTACGTGGTCAGCCGCAAAGGGATGAACCAATTTCGTCACGTCGATCGCGAACGAATGCGAGAGGCCGGCATGGCATTGGCAAAGAAGAACGCCGCCGCGAAATCGGCTTCCGAAAACGGCTGGACCGTACGACACATCTACGAAGACGCGTTCCAAACACCGCTGTTCGCCTTTACCGTCAACAATGACACGCTCGAAAACCGAGTGCCGACCGGCCAGGAGCGAACGAATCCATTTATGGCCACTCCGGTTTCGAACCCCGGAAACTAATCCGCTCGACTAGTGCCCGCACCGATGGCGTTGGCGCCTTAACGCCCCTCAGCGTCAAGCTCAGACGTCCATTTCTGAATTGCCTCGAACAGCAGATCCGGCTGAATCGGTTTTGACACGTAATCGTCCATCCCCGCGTCCAGACAGCGTTGGCGGTCTCCTTTCATTGCGTTCGCGGTCATGGCGATGATTGGAATATGCGTGTTGCTGGCTTGCTCTTTTTGCCGAATCAACTCGGTCGCTTCGATGCCATCCATCTCAGGCATTTGCACGTCCATCAAGATCAGGTCGAACGAACCCTTTTCCCACGCCCTGACCGCTTTTCTGCCATCCTCTGCGATGACGACCTTGTGACCTTTTCGCTTCAAAAACCCCATCGCGACTCGCTGATTCACCATGCCATCTTCGGCAAGCAAGATATTCAGCACCGCGGCTTCGGGTACCGCTTCGGGAATCGCGGTTTCCCGGCTGCTTCCATTCTCAGATGGACTTGGCTCTTGAAAAACACTGAGCATCGTATTGAGCAATTCGGATTGCACGACGGGCTTGGTCATGTAACGAACGATGCCCAAATCTTGACACTTCTTGGCGTGTCCCGATTGGGCGGCCGAAGACAACATGATAATTTTCGTGCCACGCAAACGCTCGTCCGTTCGCACTTGTTCAGCAAAACCAAAGCCATCCATTTCAGGCATCATGTAATCCAACAGGACCAAATCAAAAGGGTTTTCCGAAGACGCCGCTTGCTTTAGTTCCTTTAGCCCCTGGGTCGCTGCGTCGGTGGAAACCGTTTCCATGTTCCAGCTCTTGAGAACCTCCTCGAAAATTCGCCGGTTGGTGCGATTGTCATCCACGATCAGAACATGCATCGGATGCAGTGACAATTCCTCGACGCGATGCTGTTTTTCCAAATCATCTTGCACGGTCAATTCGATGGTGAAATGGAACGTGGTCCCTTTACCCAATTCGCTTTCCACCCAAATTTCACCCTTCATCATGGCGACGAGTTGCGAGGAAATGGTTAGCCCCAACCCAGTGCCACCAAATTCGCGTGTCGTCGATGCATCGGCTTGTCCAAACGCTTCGAAGATCTTTGCCTGCTTCTCCGCTGGAATGCCGACCCCGGTATCAATCACGCGGAAATGCAATTGAACTTTGTTTTCGCTGCGTGACTGACATGAGACATCGATCACCACTTCGCCTTGCTGGGTAAACTTGATCGCATTGCCGGCAAGGTTGACAATGATTTGCCGGATCCGGCCGGGGTCGCCTAGGAACGTATCGGGCAGATCCGGGGCGATCCGGCAAGCCATTTCCAAGTCTTTATCCGCAGCCCGAATCGCCAACGCTTGTCCGGTTTGTTCGATACAGTCACGTAGACTGAATCCGATTTCCTCGAGCTCCAGACGCCCCGCTTCAATTTTCGAAAAATCAAGAATGTCGTTTAGCAGCCGCAGCAACGAATCGGCTGACTGCTGGATCATGTTCAAATAATCCCGCTGTTCATGACTTAATTGCGAGGTCGCCAACAATTCGCCCATCCCGATGATGCCATTCATCGGCGTGCGGATTTCATGACTCATGTTGGCAAGAAACGAACTCTTGGCCTTGTTCGCATCACGTGCTTCGTCGCGAGCAACGGTCAAATCGTGGTGCGTTTGCTGCAGCTCGCGGCCCATCCGATTAAAATGCCGCGCCAACTCAGCCACTTCGTCGTTCCCCTTGGTTGCCACCGTGGTATCGAGTTCCCCACGGCCAATCGCAACCGTTGCATCGGTGAGTTGATCGAGTCGTTTGGACAATGAAATTGCGGTCGCTCCGCCAATCAAGATGGTGGCCAGGGTCGCCAATGACGAAATCCAAATAATTCGATGTCGCAAGCGATTCACGGGTGCAAACACCACCGATTCGCGGCGCTCGTCCATCGTGATCCAGCCCAGCCCTTCAAAGTCTCCGTAACCACGCGAGATCGCAAATGCGGACAAATACCGCTCGCCGCTGGCGTCGTCACTGCGGTAATAAACCGCGTGAGTGTGATCCGAGTCGAGCTGCACGTCTTTGAAATAAATCGATCCATCCGATAGCGGTTTGGTCTCTTCGTTGCTGGCACGAATCACGCGTCCGTCGGCCGTAAACAAGACCAATCGTTCATCGGCCCGGTATCGACCGACGCGAGTATCGATCACGCTGAACACCTCTTGGATGTTCATCACCGCTTTCAACACCCCCAACGCTCGACCACTCTCGTCGTCGACACGCAAGCAGATATCGACCGAGTAAACACCGGCGCTTTCATCAAGCATCACGTCGCCGATAAAAACATCGTCTTCGAATGCCCGTTGCCACCACAACTCGTCGTCTTGACGATAATCCGAAGTGCGACTGGATTGAGCTGCATTGACGCCATACCGATTGGTGTAGAACACTTCACCAAAAATCGTGTAACCGCTGCCTTCGTTCAGCTTATTGAGCCGTTGACGGAGGTCGCGTGAGAGCGGGTTTCGCAGCAACAATCTCATGAATTTGGTCGCTTCGTCCGCAGGCGTGTTTCGCCATTGCGTGTCCCGCTCCTCAATCGTCGCTGCCGGGTCCTCGAGTGCTTCGATCGCCTGGTTGGATGCAATCAAACTGAGCTGGACCAAATCGCTTCGCGAATACGCTTTCCAATCGGCGGTGCGAGCATGCACGATCCGGTCAATCTCATCGATCACCGCAGTAGCACGCGTCATCGAGGTGGCTTCGATCGCGTGCCTCAAACTACGCTCGCTGACGTGAGTGGCATACATGCCAACGACCCAAATCAGCAATGCGGGCAGGAGCGTCGCGAGTAGCAACTTATGAACGATTCGCATTTTGAATCACTCCTGCACCGAAGAAACAGAACTTCTCGCCGTGGTCCAACGCGAGAAGGGCGTTTGCTATTGTAGCGAATCCAAACGAACAAGGCGGGCAATTCGCACATTAAACGCCTTCAGTGTCGCGACTGGCGAACAATCCAGATCGATCAGCCCACACCGTCGCTGTCGATCACCATCCGGCGCCTGCGGTACGTCTCCGAGACGACAAATCGCCAATCGGATCCCATCGCGAAATCACGATTCGATGACTATGCTACGGGGAAATCCACCTTTTTCGCAGTATCCTCCTCCCCAAGTTTGCGACCTAGCATGAACGATTCGAACGCCGATTTCCACAAACATATTGACGAGTTGTTCGATCATATGATCAACCAACTCGACTACCAAACCGATGAACCGCTGGAGTGGGTGTTTGGGATTGAGTCCTCCGATATTGCCTTGCTCGAAAAAGTGGGCGATCGTGCACCGGAGTCCTATGAGTGGGACGTTCAAGAAGAAGTCGAGCATGTCGATGAGGAAGGCAACACCACCATGGGCGGCCCAATGCTGGCTCTCCGTCGCTGTGAAGCGTTGACGCCCGCACAAGTCAAAGCCTGTGTCGACGAAATCGATGCCTTAGCAAAACAGTTCGGTTTGGAACTCGGTGACGTCACCTCTTACGATCCGATCGACGAAGATGACTTTTTCGATTGGATGTCGCTTGATGAAGCTCATTGGCGATTGCGACACTACACCGATTCGGGTCTCGAAGCCGATAGTGATCTGCCCTGGCTGTTCCTGCTATTTGCGCCGTCACTCGAAGAACTCAACGCGTTGACGGTCGCGCTGGATACGCAATCACTGGGAACAATCGAAAGCTACGATGAACCCGACGAGGAAGGCCAATATGCGATGTGCCTGTTTATCGAAGGCAAAAACAACGAAGCCGAACTTACCGCGATGCACGATCGCATCAACGCGATCGCCGAAGTGAACAACGCCGAAATCGTGGGCATCCAATTCCTCGACCAAGAAGACTTTAACGATGTCTTCGGCGACGAGGATGACGAACAAGAAGAGGCGTAAGCTAGACCGGGTTTGAGTGGTGGCAGAAGAGCCAACGAAATAAGGCGGCCGTGTCCTGCGAAGAACACGGCCGCCTTGTTGATTTAAAAAATCCTTGCGAACCGCGGCGAGGCCGCGTTTAAACTTCACTCAGCTCGGGAATTTTGAAGTCCGGGTTGCTTGGATTCTTCAACAACCGATTGGCCTCGGTGGCATAGTCGCCCGTGTGAGTTTCGCTCGCGGGATCGAACGTCAATGTGGGACCGACGCGGTACTTCGCATCTTTTTCCGACACTCCCACCCCATCGGCCATGATCGAGTGCAATTTGTTGAAGTGCAGTGTGGCATCTTGGTTGTCAGCAAATTGGCCTGCGCTGGCGCTGAACGGCATCTCGTGACCTAAACGGTACGAGTTGTTCATCAAGTGCCCCAGCACGCATCCGTAGTGAGCGTCCAGCACATTGCCGTTGGCCATACTCGGATCATTCGCTCGCACCGCACTGATGAACGAATTCCAATTGCCGCCCGGCGTCACTTTTCCCTTCGACAGTTTCAAACCTTCGGGTTTTGCGGCCCCCGGACGCAAAATCTGATAATGACTTTCTCCTGTGATCACGCTGCCGTCTTCGAGATAGTACTCGTTATAGACTTGGCGTTTGTAATCCTTGTAGTTCACGTTGCGAACGTTAAAGAACACCATTTGGCCATTGGGATATTCTGCCATCGAGAACATCGTGTTAGGCGTTTCCCCTTGGTCGTCCCACTGGAATCGACCGCCAATCGCCATCGCGCGGGTCGGATGCGTTTGATCGTCATCGATCGCCCAGCGAGCCACATCCAATTGGTGAGTACCTTGGTTGTTTAAATCACCGTTGCCAGTCTCCCAGAACCAATGCCAGTTGTAGGGGTGATAGTTCGCGTGATATTGGTCGATCACGGCGGGCCCCTTCCAAAGATCCCAGTCCAAATTTGATGGCGGAGTGCCGGGTGACTTGGATCCAATTCCGCCGCGCGGTTTACAGCAGTAACCATACGCGATTTTCAATCGCGGAAGCTCTCCGGATTTGAGTGCCTCGTGAAGCCCCGCCACTCCCGCATCACTGCGGCGCTGCGTTCCATGTTGAATCACTACGCCATATTTCTTTTGAGCTTCAACCGCCACGCGGCCTTCGGCGACATCATGGCTCATCGGCTTTTCGACATAGACATGCTTACCCGCCTGAGCTGCACGAATCGTGATCAGCGAATGCCAATGATTCGGAGTGGCAACCGAGATAGCATCAAGCGACTTGTCGTCAAGCGCTTCGCGGAAATCGGCTACCCCTTTGGTCGTGAACTTGCCATTGGCCTTCTTCTCGATCGATCCCAATCGTTTCTGAAGCACGTTCTCTGCGGGATCGATGGCATACGCGATTTCGACATTGTCCGCCTTCATCCATCCGTCGATATGGCTCTGACCGCGACCATTCAATCCCGCAACCGCGATGCGCACACGGTCATTGGCGCCTTTAATGCCTGCAGTGGCTTTGGTTCCCATGATGATCAACGATCCGCCAATCGCGGACGTTGTGGACAAGAAATCACGGCGTGTCGGCTTTACCGGGGGTTTACGGTTCATCGAACCATCCTTCAATCAAGTGGTGGGATCGGGGGGGTGAGAACAAACAGTATAGACGCATCCAACGCCCGCGTGGGAATTGACCACTTTCACGCGATGAGGAATTAAATTCTGCTCCTGGAATGATCCATTGCACGCGCCCTCATGCCACCACCACGCGACAGAGGGGACTGCGGGATCCCGCCAATTCGCGAGTCTTAACAAAGAATGTTTGTCGCTCAACCGCTCGCACCCGCTTGGTGCAAATGAATGCAGCGTATTTCGTCGAGTCGTAAAAAATGTCTACGGTTGACCGTAACGGAAATCCGATCCCACAAGAGTGACAGCCTTCGGAGGGGCGAAACACCACTTACCAAAACAGAAGCAATGTTCGCCCAAGCGTAGCAGATGGTCACAATCGAGTTATTCGTATTGGTTTGCATAGGGGCAATTTATGCATACGGCAGTGAGGACGCTGATCCTGTTAGGGCTCAGCATAGGCATCGCGACACAGGCACAGGGACAAACTTCGGCGTCAGTCGATTTTTGCGTCAACGTCCAAAACGCGCTCGCCATCTTGGCCCCCAACGGTCCCATCAGTTTGAACCATGATGGGACGGCGGGGATCAAGTCGTTTGCCCCCCAAACGTTTTCCGCGGTTTGCAACGATGGCGACGGAGCGACGGTCACCTTTGGAACGGTCGCCGGGTTTGTTCACAACACGCTGCCGCTTGTCACTCGAGACGTGAAGCTCGATCTCGCCATCGCATCGTCGGACACCGAAGCAGGATGGACAGTCGATGTGGTCTCGGATCAATCCGATATCACGAACCTTGTTCCCGACTTGAGCTCTCAAGTGCAAGCGAGTTCGTCGGGCCCGGGAAACGTCGAGCTACAGTTGACCGTTTCGATGGATAGCGGCTCGGTCACCACGCTGGTGCCCGGCACCTATTGCACGACCGTTTACGCCACAATCACCGCGAACTAATCACTTCGCTTGTCGACGATTGCCGCGATCCGCCTCTCCATCTCACTATTAAGCTGTCGGAAAAAATGACGTGCGTATCATGAACTTCGCACCATCGACTGCGTTCATCACGTTGGTCACAGCCATTGTGATCAGCGGATGCCAGACAAAGGAAAAGCGAAACGAGATCCAGCTGCACAGCCAATCCGTGCTTGCGGATCCATTCTTCCAGCTGCCTGCGGGGGCATTGCCGAAACCGAAAAGAGTGGCACATCATGCGATCCAACACGAATCGTTGATCGAGTCCTTGCCCGTGGGCTATTCGCTGCCACAAAACAAGTCTCGCATCACGTCGCTGGGACCGACAATCTCCAAGGGCTTTCGCCAACAATCCTCAACCTCGGCTGCCGAACAAGTGACCGCATCCGAAGATGCGTCGCAAGAGCCGCAGGTGGTGAGGGCCAGCTACGGTGATCTCGCGGACGAAGCCTTCGATGCCCAACCGATCGATGCCCACACCGCTGAGGCTCCGCTGCTTCAACCGGCTCCGCTACTACACGATGCCTTTGTCGAAACCGATGTACGCCAAGCGATTCAATCGCTGGCCGAGCAGGCCGGCATCTCGGTGATCATTGACGATCAAGTGCGAGGATCGGTGACCGCGGTGATCGAAGGTGAGAGTTTCGAACGGGCCCTTCGCAAAATCCTGCTGCCGCTGGGCTACCGGTGGCGTCAGGACGGTGACGAGTACTACGTTGGCCTACCCGAACCGGGGTCGGCGTTGTTTCCGTTTCTGGCAGAGCGATACATCTACGAAGCTCGACATCGCACCCCCGAATCATTAAAATCACAACTTCCCGAACGGCATTTACAATTTGTCCGTATCATGGGACAGGGCGGAAAACTAGCGATCGAAGCGCCTCCGATCACCGCACGCCAAATTTTGCGAGAGCTGGAAGAGACCGACAAAGTCGTGCCTCAAGTCATCTTGGAAGCATTGGTTTGTGTGTACAGTCCCGAGACCAATTATCGTTTTGGTTTCGACGTCCACCAGGGCATGAAGCTTAACGGTGGCAACGCAGGCTCGTTCGCACTTGATGGACTTGGAATCGCCGGTCAGTACGGTCCGGCAGGTTTCAATTCACAGCTGAATGATTTTCGTTTCACCAGCGCCCTGCTTCGCGCCCTTGAGCAAAAAGGTCACGTCAAAATCCGTGCCGCTCCACGAGTGACCACCGAAGATGGCAAGAAGGCCGAAATCCATATCGGCCGCGAAAGTTTTTTCAGTGTCCAGCCGAGTGGCAACGGAGTCTTCTATCGACAAGACATCCAGAAAGTCGATTCGGGCATCATGCTCGAGTTGACGCCAGAAATTCGGGCCCCGCATGTCACGATCCACATCGACCGCGCCGAGGTCAGTGAGGACATTCGCAGCGACGAAACTCAGGCGAACGCCTACGACCAATTTCCCGTGATCAATCGCCGCCGCGTCTCGACTTCCGTCCACGTGATGGATGGACAAACGATCGTGATCGGAGGCCTGACCCAGCGTCAAAAGGTCGACCAAGTCAATAAGCTGCCATTTCTCGGTGACGTCCCCTACATGGGACGGTTGTTCCAACGCATCGAACGGCGAGAACAGGAAGCCGAAGTGGCCATTTTCATCTCACCTCGAATCGTTTATCAGGATGAACCCTATGAGGACGAAACGCTTTGTCCGACAAACTTTGATCCTAATGCTATTCGCTATGGTGACGACGGCGGTCAATGGTGAGTCGCCGTCGCAGCGAGTCGCCCGAATCAACGCCGAAGCGAGTTTTCGCCCCAGCTTTCGCATCGATCCTTTGGTCTTTCAATGCCAAGCTGTACCAGGCCAAACCGTCCGCTTCAAATTCCGCTTGAGCAGTAGTGATAGGCCGATTGATTTTTCGATCCAGCCAGTTTCGCTGATTCAACATCGCGATGGCAAAGTCACAGCCGCCGAAGAGTTGCAGGATCGCGACTCCGTCCGTTTATTGTCCTCGTCAGAGCTGCGACTTCGCGGCGGCGAGATACGTGAAATCGAAGGAACCTGGACACTGCCGCGTGACAGCGGCCAATTTGTCAGTGTCGGGCTGTTGGTGACCGATCGCAGCGAAGAACCATTTTCCAAACAAACGACCCAGCGGCAACTCGGCGTGCGATTTGTCACTCGATACTTATTGCGATTGGAAGCCGATATTCGCCGCGCCAATGCGGTGCAGGGCGAAATCCGTTTGACCACTGGTGGGCTGGTCGACCGTGATGGTTTTGCTCATATCAATGCGTTGCTGTGGAATCCGCATGACGCCGGACGTCGGCTTCGTGCGAAAGCTCGGATGATTGACCCGGCGGGCCGCGTGGTGATCGACGACGTGCCACTCGGATTGGCGTCGCGGATCAACCAACCCGAACCCAAGCGGTTCGAGCTGACGGTGTTGCCTCGCAGCGAGGTGACACTGGCGTCCGCATTGCCCGAACCGGTGTTCCCCGGCGACTATCAACTGCAAATCAACGTCTCGGACCACAGTGGCGATGTTACGCTGCAAACCTTTCCCGTCCACGTCGGCCAGTACGACTTTCAAGCCCAACGCGGCGTCGTGGGACGTGTGCTGAGGTCGATCCGCGTTCAGCCATCGGCGATCGAATTGTCGACGCTCCGTGGTGGAAATCGGCTGGTACCGCTATCGCTGAAAAACCAAGGCGACACCCCCGTATCGATCCGTTTGGTCACGCGAGATCGTGATGGAAACGAGGTATCTTGGTTGCGGGTGCGGCCCGAACGAATCCAGTTGGCTCCGCGAGCGGGCCGCAACGTAATGGTCACGATGAACGGCCACGCTGGCGACGCCAATGACAAGTATGCCGAAGTGAATTTGTATGCCGAATCGGATTCGTCGGCTAACACAGCGTCACTGAAAATCCCGGTGGCGATGTTAAACGATGATCGCCCCCGCGATCCTCAGGTTTCGCTCGGGGCCATCGAAGTGAACGAGAACGATCCGCGAATCATGTCGCTACCAATAACCAACCATGGCACTCGGCATCTGGCACCGCATCTGATCATCACTCTGACTCGCGGTAACGAGGCACCGCTGATTTGCGAGGCCGGCTATCACGCCTGGTTGCTGCCGAGCGAATCACGCGAACTGCGTTTTCAACTGCCCGAATCCACCTCTGGCACCTTTAAAGCATCGATCCACGCGGTGCTGAATCGATCGGCCGACCCGACATTGAGCGAACAAACAATCGTGCTGCCGTAATCGACCGATTTTGCGATCATCATCTTCATCCCGTCTGCGCACACGCGGTGGACCGAAGTCTATTTGCACGAACCGCGAAGCCGCGGAACTCGCGTTACTCGCCCACGACATGCACGTTCGTAATCGTGACGTCACGAATGTATTCTGCTCCCGCTTGGATCGTCACCGCTTCACCCGCGGGTCCGTGTCGGATCAGATTGCTGAGGATTGAGTCGGAGAGTGATCCGCCGATTAGGATCGTGTGCTGTGACTGGCTGGTCACGTTACTCACCATGATGCGGCAAGTGTCACCCAGCGGTGCCACTCCGCCGCCGTAATGATGGTCGCCGATTTTCACTGCAGCTTTGCACGTCAAGTCGCCGGGCGAAGTATCGATCAAGCCATCCACGATAATGTCGTGCATTTTGACTCCTGAAGTATTCAGCAACCTGACGATGTGGTGCCTACCCGCGCAGTATCCTCTGACATTTCTGATGATAATGTGCCGGATATCGTCCAGCCCGTCGCCCCGGTCGTCGCCAGCACTGACCATCGTCGTCGCAAGACTGCCCGCCGCTCGGTCGCTGCGTGGAATGGCCGTCAGGGCGACGAGGTCGTCTCCGGTGTAGCCCGTGATGTTGTCGATCAAGATATCGTGGCATCCCATGCGTAGATCGACCCCGTCTTGATTGAGGATCGATTGCCGAGTGTCATCGATCATTTTGTATCCACGTGATGCGAAGTCCAGGTCTCGTAGCGTGCCGTGAGCACAACGTTCGAGCGAAATTGCCCAACAATGAGAATCTTTAATTGTGATGTTTTCGATAGAAAAATGCTCAACGAAGGCCAGCAGAACCCCGATATTCCGCCAGTCGCCGAGTTGGCTTTCGCCTTGCACACCTGCATCGGTGCCGTAGGTTTTGGTGCCGAGCGTCTTGCCGCTGTCGCCGGATGCACGGGGGCGATCGGCACCTTCGAGCACGGCGTGGCCGATTCCGCGGATGTGAATGTTCTGCAGCGGGTCGATGTCGGTGACCCCCAGCCCACAGTTCACACTCCGCATGAAGTTATCTCGACAACGATCGGACAGCTTGATGTGACAATTGTCCAACTCAAGCGTTGTGTTACTGTGCAGCAAGATCGCTGAATCGAGCAACCAAATATCTCGTCGCTGTCCGTCACCGAGGTTGACTCGTGGGATGACCACTCGACAGCCAGCGTCTGCGGCGGCCTCGATCGCCTGGTTGATCCGCTCGACGTCCGTGCCTGCGAATTCGTTGGGGGTGATAAAGTCGCGAGATGTGGATTCGCTGCTACCACGATCCGGCGGCGAGGCCGACGCGAACGACCATCCCAAAGAACACAACAACAGCACCGGCAAGCCGGTCTTCCACCACCACCCTCTCGTAGTCTCGTTCATACTCTAACCTTATCGTGTTCCATATTCTGCGATTGGTGGCAAATTCTTCGATTGGAGGCAAACCGGGTAGCCACGTTCGCCGTAACGTGGACTCCACCGTCTGGGGACGGTAGCTACCTTCCTAATTCAAACTCTCTTGATGGAGCGATTCAAACAACTCAACCAGCTTGGCGACAATCTTGGTGGTCGCTTCCTTTTCAACGTAATTGCTGCCCAGCCAAGTTTCGTAGCCTCCCAAACGATGTTGCGCGGGAGTCGGCAAGTAACCATACGATCCGTTGGCCAGTTCGATGGTGAAGGTGTCAGCGAAGGGACTCAGATCCTTGAGTTCCAGCCCCGTTTCGGTAAACACTTCGAACGGGATTGCGGCGATTCCCAAATCGCCGATGCGGAGCGTTTGCAGTTGAATCTCAATCTGCTTCGGAGCGGATTGAATCTTCGCAATTCGATCCGCATAAATCTCTTCGCGACTGTGTCGTCGCCTCGGATCGTTATCATCGCCGGTGGTGATGTTGGCGAAATGAGCAATCATCTCCGGGGTGGGCTGCCTCGTTTTCAGCGTCAGGTTGTCTTGTTTCGCAGCCAAGGGTACCCAGTCATGAAAATCAATGTCCTGGTGAGCTTCATACACGCGGCTGGCGATCTTTTCGGCAACCTCCTGCATTTTTTCATAACTTCGGTATTTCCGTGTGGATTTTTCGGGGAAATTGATATTGTTCACATCGCCGCTGGTGCCGTTAGAGAGAATGCCGACGAACGGGGGTGATTGGTCGCTCGCTCCCAATTTTTCTCCGATGAACTTTGCGAAGTAACCGAAGTAATCTGCCGAGACGTCCCCGGATCGGACACCGCCGACGTAGTGCAGGGAATAGTTAGCCAGCAACGCAATCGGATGACCATCGGTGCCTTGCAGCGAAACGAAGCTAATCTCGGGATCAGTCGGCCCGGCGGGACGGTCAAGCTTGGAACTGCCACGAGGCGGGTTCATCCGGACTTGGTCGATACCACCGAAAGGGTTGCTCAATAGACTCGCATCGTTGACAAACCAACGACGGTTGAAGAGTTCGGACGGCTCATCGATCGATCCCCAACCAATCCGCGCCGGTTCCAACTGAGCAAGTGCCCTGCGGACGCCATCGGAGATGCGATGGGCGATGAACTTTTGATAATCGCTCAGCTCCGTTTCCGGCAATGTTTTTAGAGGACCACGTGCGGTGGTCGCTGAATGCGTGTGGGTGGCCGCCGTCAATACATGCGAAGCCGGGATCCCGGTGGCTTCGTGTATCTGTCGCTTGGCAAGATCGTAAACCTCGACGGGAATGCCGACATTGTCGCAAATCACAATCGCCAACTGCGTCTTGCCGTCGTCCAAGACGACACACCGTGCATGCAGCTCGTCATGGATGTTAGTAGCGGGGATCGGTCGCCATCCTCCGACGATCAATTCACCCAGCGGCGGTGTGATGTTGCTCGTCGCTGCGCCGGCGCGAAAGACTGGCCTAGCATCCTCCGCTTGAACTCGGTATTGGCCGCCGAGCAGTAAAACAATACAGACCATCAATGATGAGACACTCATCCTTCTGGTCGGTGCAGAAATTCGCATGTGCAAAGCCTCTTCATTTTAGGTGGGGTGGGTAGCGGAACTCGTCAAGAGTTTCGGCAGCAGCCAAGGAGTAACTGGCGTAGTGGATCTTGTTAAAGATCCATTCGTGCAGGGATCTTTAACAAGATCCAATACCTTCTCATGCGTTGTGTTCGGTCGCTGTTCCGAATCCTTCACTCTCACGCTTAGCGGGCATTGGCCGTTAAGGTGTAGCGTAGTTTGTGTTTTTCGCCATGTTGAGGATGAGCATGATCGAGAGCGCGAAGCTCCAGTGCGAATTGATCAGCCCCGAATTTGGCTTTCACCCAACCATTGGGATGCGCGGGGTGGAACACATACGAGCAAGCCGGCAGGTTGACCAAGTTCACCTCGTCATGCATTTCGATAACGTTCCAATGATGCGTGTGTCCAAAAATGTAGGCCTGCACGTGCGAGCGCGCGTTCAGCAGATCGACGAGTTTCTGTGAATCCCTCAACCCACTGATTGTCGCCTGTGACTCCTTGGGCAGGAATTGGAGATTGTGGTGTCCAATCACGATCGCTGGCTTTTCAGCGTGCGCGTCCAGCGCCGAAGCGAGCCAGTCCAACTGTGGCTGACCAAGTTCGCCGGTCACTTTATTCACCTCCCAAAGTGAATCCATTAAAAACAGGTTCGTCGTGGGTGTCGAAAGGATACTGACGTGCTTGCCGTCGACCAATGGATTATCAGCTCGCTGGCTGGCAAACGCATCGTAGAACGGCCCGCGGTCATCGTGGTTGCCCATCGTCATGTGGACCGGCAAGTCGGCGTCGGCAAATCGCTGCAACGCCGTGCTCAAGGTTGCGTAGTCTTCGGCAAGCCCGCGTAAAAATGCGCAATCCCCATTGATGATGACACCCGCCGGAGGCGAAGGCTCCGCCAAAACCTCGTCGATAATCCGGTTCAGACAATCCAGCATCGTGATCCCACGAGCACTCTTCTTCGGATCCGCGTCAATATGGGGATCCGACAGCAACGCCCACCACTCATCGCTCGGTTTAAACTCTGCGGCTCCGGTGTAACGCGGGGCTAACCACGCGGCACCTCCGACAAGTGTCGTTTGCAAAAAACGCCGGCGTGTGGGAGGAATCATGTGCAGCGGCATCACAATCTCGCTAATCGGTTTGGGGGACACATCGCAATGCGACACGACGCTGCCGTGATTGTAAAAACCGATCCAAAAGTGGTACGTCACCGTAGCGGATGCCGGCGGTGGCAAGCTTTTCGGATTGGGTTTAATCAGTGCGGCAGGGAAGTGAGGGTCGATGCGTTCGGTGGGAAGGCGGGTAGGGAGGCTCCACTGCATTTAGAAACACGAGTGGAACCAAGGTCACCACTGTATCCGCGATAATGTCGTCAGTCAAATTTGAGGGGTAAAGCCTATACTGCTAGAACTTTGGTGTTGTCGTGATCTTTGGTCACGCTGGGTCTCTGCCACCTCTCCCCCGACTTCGGTGACTGCTGTTTTTGTAGCAAACGCACAGACCGGAGGCCGACAGATAGACTGCCGTTGGCGTGAGCCAACGGTTTAGGGGCGACTTGTCGCCGTAAGGCCGGAGGCCGACACACTGGCAACTGATGTGTCGCCCTCCGGGCTATGTTTTCCTGCCGCTCCTGACCGGTAGCTCACGCTACCGGCAGAGGGTGTATCGGCCTCCGGCCTGCAATCAGTGCTACTAAATCAGCAGTCACCTTCGTCGGTGGAGAGGTAACTGCAGCAACGCCGGAAGAAAAACTTATACCCAATATCCGACGTTAATACCAAAGTTCCAGCGGCCCAGGGCAAGCCTAGCGCCGTCGGCTCACCAATACGGGCAAAACGAAAAAACAGGACAGCCGAACTACTGGTCCTTGGCCCATGCCGGAGTGCCGAACCAGTCGTCCATTTCCTTCAGGAACGGAGCGACAATTTCGGGCGACTCCTCGATGTGTCCTCGGTCGCCTGATTCGACGATCCAAGTATCGAGCGCCGCACGCATGCGAGCTAGCGCCGCCTGATGTTCGGGCGCATCCGAGTCGGCGAGATTGGTGACCTCGTGTGGATCCGCCTTGGCATCGAACAGCATCTCATCGGGAAAGGGTTGCATCAACGCTAGTGGCGCGCCGCTCAGTTTGCCATCGGCCTTCAGTTGTCGCATTAGCGGCATGACAAGAAAACACTTTTCCTTGTAGCGGTTGAGCGTCTCGAAGCCTGCGCCCGGCGTATAGTTGCGGATGTAATGATAACGCTGATCGTGAACCGATCGCATTCGTATGCTGGTCTCGTCGATCCGATCTCGGGCGGCAAAAGCATACGTTCGCGGCGGATCGGATTCCGCGCCAGCGAATACACGACTCTGCATGCCCAGTGGTCGCGAGACTCCCGCAATCGCGAGCGTCGTCGCGGTCATGTCGAGCAAGCTGACCACGCGGTCGCTGACCGTGCCAGGCGCCTCTTTCTGGGTGAGAAACGGATAATTTTTGCAATCTCGCATGATCACCGGAACCCGTACCCCCTGATCGAAAGGCCAATGGATCCCTCGCGCGGTAAGTCGACCGTTGTCGGCAAAGAAGATAACCACGGTATCATCATCCAGACCGTCTGCTTTGAGTCGCTGTAAAATCTTGCCAATTCGAATGTCGGTGCCGCTAATGGAATTCAGATAGCGTGCCCATTCCTGACGAACGATTCGGTGATCGGGATAGTAAGGCGGCGGCGTGACGTTATCGACCGTGGCGACTTGCGGATGCCATTCTTCGCCAACCCACTTGACGCGATCTTTCTCGGCCGACTTGCGATCGTAAATGTCATACTCGGCTTCAGGCATGTTGATTTGTGCAAAGAACGGTTGACGCTGTTTTAGGTCGTCCCACTCGGCGCCGCCGTAGAGTTTGCCTTCGTTGACGAAGTTCAAGTCAAGTTTTCCCGTACCGATTTCTTCATCACCCAAGTGCGTGATGTTGGCAGTGTAGTAGCCAGCGTCCTGCAGCCGTAGGGTGAGAGGTCGAATGCCGTCAGGGAGTCGAAAGTCGTCGTCGCGATGTGACCGCATGTGGTGCGTATCGGTCGTCGTTTGATACATGCCAAGCATGAAGCAGGATCGGCTGGGTGCGCAAACGGGCGAGGTCGAAAACGCATTCGTGTAGCGGATGCCGGATTCGGCGAGTGCATCAAGATTAGGCGTCGCAACGTTCTTCTGTCCGTAGCAGCCAAGGTCGTTAGAAAAGTTTTCGCCAACGATCCAGAGAATGTTTGGACGAGATGGTTCAGCCCAAGCACCAGCAGCGAAAATGACTAGGCAAAGCAATGCCCCGAAGACGCGGAATGTTGCGATGTTCATACTTGTTTTACTTTTCAATTGCTGTGAACTTGACACGTTCGATCCAATTTAACATTCGAGATAGCGGCAATGGAGAAAGTATTTTGGTTTCGGCTCAGGCCTCTGCAACCACGGCCGCAACGAGGCCCATCGTCCGTCTTCGGCATGCGATACCATCTTGGCAAGATATACGTTGCGTTCAATATAACGGTATCCAACGAGCAAATGATCGTCATCCTGGATGTCGAGTTACGGCGTGCGCATTTCTTTGCAAGTCAAGGTATCATGCGTGCGTCGAAACCATTCAGTCGAGACGAAGGGCTAAAGCATGAAATTGATCGCAACCATCCTGTCACTTTTTGTCGGCGTGACGATTCCTGCCATGGCAGGCGACTACGACATCACTGAATTCGGAGCGACAGCGGGTGACCAGAGCGATGATACAACGGCCATCGAAAACGCTCTGACCGCATGTGCCGATGCGGGAGGCGGCACCGTATTTGTTCCGGCAGGGACATTCATT
>TARA_R110002073_G_scaffold217682_1_pt1 | contig 20107 bp, 26 predicted proteins | sample TARA_R110002073 | Tara Oceans TARA_R110002073 (sample SAMEA4397174) | marine metagenome | biome: Polar Biome; feature: [DCM] deep chlorophyll maximum layer (ENVO:01000326); material: water (ENVO:00002006), including particulate matter (ENVO:01000060) such as... | depth 40 m
GGCTTTCAGTTTGTGATCGATCAGGCGACCTTCGATTTGCGGGAAAGGGTCGGGCCAGCGGTAATGCAGGGCGTTTTTGTCATATCCTTCATGAGGCGGAAAAACAAAGCTGTCGTTCACCAGATCCATATTGACCGTGGCGGCGCTTTCCACCACTTCACTGACGGCGATAAAGCCGGACCAGCAGCCGCTGTAGCGGCTGAGGGCAAAGCCATAGAGACCAAAATTGAGGTAATCCAGAAGATTGGACGGGGCCAGCACCGGCATCATCCAGGATTCCATCAGCTGTTCGCTTTGATGGTTCATGCTGCTGGACACCGCCCCATGATCATCACCGGCAACGACCAATACGCCACCGTGGGGGGATGCCCCGAAGCTGTTGGCATGTTTCAGGGCGTCACTGGCCCTGTCGGCGCCGGGACCCTTGCCGTACCAGATGCCGAAAACACCATCATAATCTGCATGACCGGATGTTTCCACCTGTTGCGAGCCCAACACCGCCGTGGCGGCGAGCTCTTCGTTGATGCCGGGGGTGAAAGTAATATTATGCTCTTTCAGCGTCGCGCCGCAGGTCCAGAGTTCCCGATCATAATTGCCAAGGGGAGAACCGCGGTAGCCGGAGATGAAACCGGCGGTGTTGAGGCCGGCCTTTTTATCGGCCTCGGCCTGCAGCAGGGGAATGCGCACCAGCGCCTGAGTCCCGGTCAGGAAAATTTGCCCGGAGGTCCGTTTATAGCGGTCATCCAGTTGGTAATCGTCAAGCGTAACAGGCTGCGCCTGCTGGGGTGCGGAGTTGGTCATCGCGTAAGCCCTATAGTATATGCCATAATTATTCTGCATTCCACCAATGCAGATGTTTTTGAAGCTGGAAACATAATACCTCTAATAATAAGGGTATGTCCTTGCGATTTTGTGTGAAATATGCCAAGAAGTGAGCAAGTTATTTTAATTTTATGTAATATATTAGAAGGATTGTTCTTTGGCGAAACTGGATAGCATAGATTTCAATATACTCAGGGAACTGCAGGAGAATGGCCGCCTGTCGAACCATGATCTGGCGAAACGGGTCGGTTTGTCGCCGTCCCCCTGCTGGCGGCGGGCCAAGCGGTTGGAGGATGAAGGCATTATTGACCATTATGCCGCGATTCTCAATGCGGAGAAGGCGGGTTTTCACCTGATCGCCTTTGCCCATGTGATGCTGGAGAAGCATCAGATGGAAATGCTCGAACAGTTTGACGAAGCGATCTGCCAGCGGCCGGAAGTGCTGGAATATTATTCGATGAGCGGAGATTATGATTTCCTGATGAAAGTCACCACCCGCAATATCAAGGAATATGAGGACTTCCAGACCGGTTTCCTGATGCGGCTGCCAGTGGTGCGCTCGGTCAGCACCAGCTTTGTGCTGAAACAGAAGAAACATACGACCAGACTACCCCTGCGCCTGCTGGAAAGCCCGGAGAAATGAGGAGGGGTGCGGGAGATAGATAGGAGCTGAAAAATGAAAATGAACCTTATTTTTATATATATTATTGTCTTAACCCATATAGGAACACAACACAGCTTCGCTGATAATTCTGATTATTGGACAAAAAACAAGACAATGAATCTACCTAAGGGCGTGGCAACTACTACATGTTCTTATTTCAATGAATTGAATATTAGCAATAAGAATATTGATATCATAAATGAGTTGTATAAGCGGTGGATGAAAGGCTGGGTAAGTGGGTTTGCAATGTATAGTGATTGGGATGTTAGAGACATTGAAGACAATGAGTACATCGATTTTTTAAAAACATATTGCATAAAATTCCCACAAAACAATTTAAGCAGGGCGGCACACACTTTTACCTATCGAATTAAAAAGTCAGCTTCAAAAATAAGAGAATAACTTCGATTAAAGGTGTATAATAGACGACCAGCGGTATCAAAAGAGAATGAAATTACGGTGACAGTTTGCTTTTCCGGTTATTGATAGGAAATTTAACTTCTCAAAAGCGAATAGAGGAAACAATCACCGTAGTAAACAGCCTACCTTAATCCTACTTGTTGGTTTTGCCCGGCAAGCTTAAGTCTCCCGAGGCGATATCCATGACATTGACCACGCAGAGGAGGGGGGCGTGGACACTCTGGTTAATCCGTAACCCTGCCGTGACCCCGTCGAAACTTGCCTCTTCGACAACACCGATGCTGTCAAAAGGGACGCGTACTTCGACCGTATCGCCGTTAAAGGTGGGGCTCCAGCCAGGACTGTCGAGCAGCAAAGGCAGGCCAGGCCAGGTTTTTGGCAGTCGAGGTGTTTGACCTTCGGGAATGTCGACAACGCCAAGCGCCCCCTTGCCGCATTGGTCATTGGGCTGAAGCACCACCCAATGGCTGTGCCACAGATTGCCGTCATTGGCCCTATTACCGTCGCCATTTTCATCAAACAAGGGGGTGTCATCAAAATCTGGGTGGGCGGTCACCGCCAGGGCCAGAATGCCGGCATCCTTCTCAAATCCAACGTCGTAACTATTGATCGAAGTCGGCCAGACATAAGAGAATACGTCGCTGCCCGCCAGTTGACCGGTGGCGGTCGGCGTGCTGGCCCCGGCTTTGCCGGATACCGCCATGTGAAATGTTGCCACCTTTCCTGTGGTGGAGATCTTGGTATGAATGATGTCAAAAGGCGCCAGAACGGCCGCGCTTTCAGCGGACTTAAGGCCATCACTATGGTGATCATGGGCGAGAACGGGCAGCGACACACTCGCTAACAAGGCCGCTGCGGCGATGGTTGACCGGATCATGCCGCACCCCCTTTCAGGTCGGCAAGGGACGCCCCGAAATTGATATGAAACACCGTATTGTTCACGACCAGAGCCGGTACGGACAGCACTCCGGCCTGTTTAGCGTCCGCGATTTTTTCGGCATCTTGCCCCAAATGAACCACGTGAATGTCAAAACGGCTTCGGTCGAGGGTTTCCAGCAGCTGCTGTTCCGCGCTGACACAAACCGGGCAACCGGCATGATAGAAAAATGCTTTCGTCATTATATTCAAGTCTCCTGGATAAAGTTAAGTAGTTTCGATTCGATACCAATGTATGTGAGGAATTTACGCTTGTCAATATAGTATTTGGTCGATACTATTGAGGTCATGAAAACAAATCGCATTTATCATTATCTGGAACGTATGGGAGAACTGCTCAAGGTCAGCGCCCGTCACGCCGGCGCGGACCACGGGCTGCAGCCGGTTCATCTTGAGGTCTTGCGCTATCTGTCTGTGTGTAATCGATATTCAGACACCCCGATGGCGGTGACGGAATACCTGGGGCAGACCAAGGGGACCGTGTCGCAAACCATAAAAATTCTTGAGAAAAAAGGGCTCGTCCGCAAGGAAGCGGATCAAAATGACAAACGAATGACGCATTTGAAGGTCACCAAACAAGGCCGTGATTTCATCGACGCAAATCTGCCCACGGATATGTTTGTGACCGCCTGTCAAAATTTGTCAGAGACGCAGCAAGCCGAAATCGATGCCGCGCTTGATCTGCTGCTGACGACGATGATCAGGTCCAATCATATGAAATCTTTCGGGGTGTGCAGTTCTTGTCGGTTCAATCTGAAACGGGGGGAGGGCGCGTATTTTTGCGATCTGGTCAAGGCGCCCTTGACGCGGGATGATACCAAACTTATCTGCAGGGAACATGACGCCGGAGATGGGGACGCTCAAGGAAATCTAAGGAGACTGAAATGACAATGGTTTTGTTGGTTTTAAAGTATGGTGATGATCATGCTCACAGGTGAATGTTTTTGTGGCGCGATCACCTATCAAATTGATGGTAAAGTCCGCGATGCCCGATCCTGTCATTGTTCACGATGTCGCAAGGTATTCAGCGCACAGGCCTCCGCCTACGCTCTGGTTGACAAGAATGAATTTACCTGGCTCACCGGGCAGGAGAAGCTCACCTCCTATATGGGGGAACACGGCTTCGGTTTCCAGTTCTGCACTCACTGTGGCTCGACTTTATGTGGCGTGTATCGGGGGGATATTCATGGCATCACGCTCGGTTGTCTGAATGAGGACCCTGAAATTGAGATCGGTTACCATCTTTATGTCGGCTCCAGAGCCACCTGGGAAGCCCTGCCGGTAAGCGGCAAGTTATATGAGGAAGGCCAAACAGAAAACGAAGTGGCCAAATGACGGGGAGGCATGCGGGCCTTGCCAAGTCCCGACCGCTGTGCTTATCGAGTGGCAACAGTGACGCTGCCGCTTATTATCCGCCGTCATTACCCGATCAAGTGAGGTAATGACCGGGTGGGGGGGAGCTGTGGAACGGAGTATTTTCACTCTCTATCACTTCTTCAGTCGTACCCCTGCGCCGCCGCCGTTTTCGGGGATGAATTCGACCCCGGCAGCCTCTAGTGTATTTTGTATTGCGGCAAGGTTTTGACCCCAAGATGTTGGAACACCGTCAATGGCTTCCGCGCGTTGGACTGTTGATAACCCAATCTCGGCTTTTTCCGCCAGTTCCCGTGCCGACCATTTGAGGTAGCCACGAGCCATTCTTATCTGAGCACCAGTTATCATGTGAACCTATTTATGTCATACTAGAAATGTTTTATATTTACTTATCTTCTGTTGTGACATATATTAGTTCACTCTCGAAGGAAATACAAGCGGACCATGAAGGTGCTGGTACACCCGCATGGTCCTAACCACACCAACCTGCTTAGGAGGCTGACATGGCTACCTCACGTCTTAGCACAGATGAGCTGTGCGTGTTAATCAACATCTTCCCCATCTCCCCGAAAATCATTAATATCTCTCCCTGTTCTCCCGTTATTGTCTGGCGTCCCTCTTGTGCGGACGGGCTGAAGGGTGAGGAAAGGGACATCTTATGAAATATTCCCTTGGCCAGCTGCCGGACCCGGTCCGGCGTGATCTCTCACATATTGCCGATATTCTGGTTAAAGAGACCATTGCCCGTCCCGCCACCCAGGATCGGTACATCCCGGGTGACATCCGGCATATCACTCTGCGGGGCGGCCTTGTCGAGGACCACTGGACGCCGGACAGTTATTGGTTTGACGCGGCGTATCACCATACGGCGCTGTCCGTCGCCCTGTCCGGCCTGGAAGGGCATTGCGCGGAGCTCCATACCATCGCCGATATTCTGCGCTCGCTTTCTGACCTGACGGCTGGCGTCGCGAGCAGTTGCGAGTTTTCCCTGATGGGGCAGATCTTGCAGGAGCGCACTCTGATGATCGAGGAGGCGCATGGAAAGATGGCTGATCTCGTCAAATAACCCCGCAGGTTCCCTGGTATGGAAACCAAGGGAAAGGCTGCGGAAAATTATATCTTGAAAAATTCATGTAAAACATTAATATTTCGACTCGTGGGTAGTCCGGGGGGAGCGAGATATAAATGATATGATATCACGACGGATAAGACGATCAGCAGGTTATGGGCGACGGATCAGGGGCGCGGCGGTGCTGCTTGCGCTGTTTTTCACATTGCATTCTGTCCCGTCTCTGGCGATGGACCCTTCATCGCTTTTGGATAAAAGCCTTAAGGCGTTGCGGCTTTCGGGAGGAACTGTTGCGCCGCAGGATGTTGCGGCGGAGCCGATTGTGTTCATCTACAATGATGCGATCCGCGTGAAATGGCAAAAGGGGATGGCGGAAGGAAGCTTTATCGGCATTGAAGGCAACTATGACTTTGGCGCGCCCTATGGGTCTTCGGCCTATGGGCCTGATCCGGAGCAGGGGGGCCGGGTTACCTTTGATGTCAAGGCGGCGTTCGGGCTGGTGCTGACCGAGAAAAGCCGGGTTTATTTTTACACCGGGGCCAGTAATGCCGGACTGCATATCAGCGAAAATCATTATCAGCGCGCCGCGGATTTCTATTTCGGGATAGGATTCGAGATTAATGTGACCGAAGAGATGAAATTACGCGCCGAATATAATCTGACCAATTACGGCAATAACTGGCTGCGCGACGGCTTTACCGAAATCAATCGAGGGCAGGGGGGAGATCAAACGTTCCTGACCCGGATGCTTTGGCTATTTTAATCTACATATTAAGAAGTGGGAATGACATGCGTTTTTTTTCTTTCCGGAAGTTTATGGTTTTGTTTGCTATTATGGGGGTGGCCAGTTTTTCGGTGGCTGCCGCGTCTTCCGCCCCTGAAGAAGGACCGGCAGGAGAAATTTCCTACGGTCAGAATGCGGCCGCCGGCCACTATGCCGACATTAATGGCATCAAATTCTATTATGAAACATATGGCGACGGCGCGCCGCTTATTCTTATTCATGGCAATGGAGGCAGCATCGCCACCCTGGCGGCGCAAATTGCCTTCTTTTCCCGGACATATAAAGTCATTGTCGCCGACAGCCGGGGGCATGGCAAATCAGGTCTGGGGGATCAACCCTTGACCTATCGCCAGATGATGGAGGACTGGAACGTCCTTCTGGACCTTCTCAATATTCAACAGGCGCCGATCTTTGGCTGGAGCGACGGCGGAATTCTCGGGCTATTGCTGGCGATCAATCACCCGGATAAAGTGGCTAAAATGGCCATTATGGGGGCGAACCTCCGGCCCGATGACACGGCGGTTCATGGGTGGGTCAAGCCGATTCTGGCTCAGGCGGAGCAGGATGTCGAGGCTCAAATCGCCGGTAAAGATACGTCTCGGAACTGGGCGCTTCAGAAGCAATTGCTGGCTTTGCTGAAAACCCAACCGGATATCAAGATCGAGAGCCTGCATAAGATTACGGCGCCGGTACTGGTCATGGCGGGGGATCGGGATGTGATCAGGGGGGAACATACGCTTGAAATATTCAACAATATCGAAAAGTCGCAGCTGGCGATTTTGCCGGGCAATACGCATTTTGCGCCGGTTACCGACGCGAAAAAATTCAATGCGATCCTGAATGACTTTTTTGAAACGCCCTTCAGTATGCCGACGACACAGGCGATCATGGAACAACATTGATCTGAGAGGAGGCATGTGCAGATTCTGGGCGCAGATTCTGGGCGCAGATTCTGGGCGATGTCCCCTCTGAGGCGTTATTTCACTGATGGTAGTCCGTCGATGCTGATTTGGTTGCGCTTCTGGAAATAGTCTTCGATGCCTTTGGGGCCTTTTTTCTCGGCCCATTTGGTCAGGGTCAGCCGTTCCTCGCCGGTCTCGAAGATCGGTACGCCATAACCGCAGGATGTCTGCAAATTGTCAATGGCGATGGTGAAAATCTGGCGGATGCCGGGGGCGTCGTCAAACATCTTCATCAAGTCGGCAAAGCGCGCGCTGCCCGGGGCATGGGATGTGCCGCGCCCGTATATCCGCAAGATCAGGGCGTTGCGGGTGTAACTGTTGAACATCACCGTAATGCGCCCGTCGTCAAGCAGATGAGCCGCCGTCTCATTACCGCTGCCGACAAAATCCAGATAGGCGACTTCGGTCGGGGAAATAATGCGGAAGCAGTCAAGCCCCTTGGGTGACAGGTTAATGCGGCCCTGTTTCGGGGCGGTGGCGACAAAAAACATCTGCTGCGCGGAGATGAAATCAATATGTTTCTGCTCTAGAGCATTAAAAAAATCAGCCATGAAATTTTTATCCTGTAAATTCAAAAAATAATAATAAGAGACTTAACCTTCCGTGCCGCCGACCGTCAGGCCATCAACCCGCAAAGTGGGTTGTCCGACGCCGACGGGGACGCTTTGCCCACCCTTGCCGCAGATGCCAACGCCGCTGTCCAGTTCCAGATCGTTGCCGATGGCGGAAACTTTGGTCAGCACATCGGCGCCATTGCCGATCAGGGTCGCGCCCTTGACCGGGGCGCCGATCTTGCCGTTTTTGATCTGATAGGCTTCTGTACAGCTAAACACAAACTTGCCATTTGTGATGTCGACCTGGCCGCCGCCGAAATTGACCGCATAGAGCCCGTCCTTGACCCCGGCGAGAATTTCCGCCGGGTCCTGTTCCCCGGCCAGCATATAGGTGTTTGTCATCCGCGGCATCGGTTGATGCGCATAGCTCTGACGGCGGCCATTGCCGGTGGCGTCGACGCCCATCAGGCGGGCGTTCATCCGGTCCTGCATATAACCGACGAGAATACCGTCTTCAATCAGGGTCGTGCAATTGGTCGGAGTGCCTTCATCATCAAAGGTGAGAGATCCACGCCGGTTGGGCAGGGTGCCGTCATCGACAATAGTGACGCCGGGGGCGGCAATGCGCTTGCCCATCAGACCGGCGAAGGCCGAGGTGCCCTTGCGGTTGAAATCGCCTTCCAGACCATGACCGATGGCTTCATGCAGCAGCACGCCGGGCCAGCCAGGGCCGAGCACTACATCCATCTCGCCGGCCGGGGCGGCGACGCTGTCCAGATTGACCAGCGCCTGACGCAGGGCCTCATTGACCTGCCCCTGCCAGTTTTCCTGAGTGAGCAACTGACTATATTCATAACGCCCGCCCGCGCCCTGATAGCCGCTTTCCATGCGGTCGCCATCCTTGACGACGACGCTGACATTCAGCCGGACGAGGGGGCGGATGTCGCGCACCCGGTGGCCGCCGGGGCGGATGATTTCCACCGTCTGCCATTCGCCGGTGATGGAACTGCTGACCTGACAGACCTTGGGGTCGCGGTCGCGGGCATAGGCGTCAATTTGTTCCAGCAAACTGATCTTGTCGCGAAAGGCCATGCCGAGCAGGGGGTTTTCTTCCGCATAAAGCTTTTCATTTGTGCCTTTGGGATGCAGGGCCAGTGTACCGCCCGGACCGGTGTTGATTGATGTTACCGTATCACGGGCGCGTTTCAGGGCGTCTTCGCTGAGTTCGGAGGAATGCGCATAACCGCTGACTTCGCCGAGGACGGCGCGCAGGCCGAATCCCTTGGTGGTGTCATAAGCGGCGCTTTTCAGGCGTCCATCGTCGAAAGAAAAGCTTTCCGACTGGGCATATTGCAGGTAAAGCTCGCCATCGTCCATGGTGCCCAGGGCTTCGTCAACCAGTCTTTGGGTGCGGACAGAATCGAGGGCGTTGTCGGAAAAAAAGTGGGAATCGTCGGAAGTCATAGGGTTTACACCTGCTAAAGGCCTTAAATATTTCAAGGATTGATTTAGAGGCAACTATAAACGACGGGGCTTGGTTTTGGCAAGAAGTGGCTGTAAAATAGGAGAATTGAAAAAATTTCAAGCTCAAAATACCTTGTGAACTAAAGCATTGATCTATGTCAATGCTTACATCTCTAATTGAATTTGATAATAGTTCCTTGAGCTATGTCAAATTTATAGTTATAAAGCTCGAAATGTCGCGTTTTCTCAGGGTGGAACCAGAAAATTCAAACGATATCCGGGTGTGCGGCGGGTTTCTTAATTCATTTTTGGATTTAAGGGGTAAGACGAATATGTCTCTCAATAAGTTATTCAGCGTTGTGACAGCGTTTATCGTCACATTTTTTTCATTCGGGGCTCCGGCTCTTGCAAACGGTACCAATTACGCAGAACCCAAGCAAATGGGGTTCATGGAACCTGTAACAGAAGTGATGCGTGATATCGTTGGTTTTCATGACCTTCTGTTATGGATGTGTATCATTGTAAGTGTTTTCGTACTGGTTTTAATGATTTATATCTTCATTAAATTCAATGCCAAGGCAAACCCAAATCCCTCCAGCACCACCCATCATACCGGTCTGGAAATTGTCTGGACCACCGTGCCAATCCTGATTCTTCTGGTGATTGCGATCCCGTCCTTCAAACTTCTCTATAAAGAAGATGTGATCCCGCAATCTGACCTGACCATTAAAGCCATCGGCAATCAGTGGTATTGGACTTACGAATATCCTGATCATGACAATATGTCGATTGATGCCTATATCCTGAGCGATGAAGACGCCAAGGCCGCCGGTCACCCGCGCCTGTTGGGAACGGACGCGCATATCGTCGTGCCGGTCAACAAGACTGTACGCATGATCGTTACCGCAAGCGATGTTATCCACGCCTGGGCCATGCCGGCCTTTGGTGTGAAGATTGACGCGGTGCCAGGTAAGTTGAATGAAACCTGGTTTAAAGCAGAAAAAGAAGGCATGTTTTACGGTCAGTGTTCCGAGCTTTGCGGCAAGGATCACGGCTTTATGCCGATCATGGTGAAAGTAGTCTCGCAAGAGGAATACGAAGCCTGGTTGGTTGAAGCCAAAGAAGAATATGCTGAAACTGAAACAGATAATCTGACCCGTGTAGCCGCCGTGCTGCCGGCTCAGCAGTAAGGAGCGTCGTCTGATGAGTAGCGAAGCACACGCAAATCCAACCGGCTGGCGTCGTTGGGTACTATCCACAAACCATAAAGACATCGGGACGATGTATCTGATTTTTGCCATCTTTGCCGGGATTCTCGGTGGGGCCTTTTCCGGCCTGATGCGTGGTGAATTGATGGAACCGGGAATCGAGTTCCTCACAGCCTTTACCAATGGCGATGTGGAAGCCGCCAAGCATTTCTTTAATGTTCTGATCACCGGTCACGGTCTTATCATGGTCTTCTTCATGGTGATGCCGGCTTTGATTGGCGGGTTTGGTAACTGGTTCGTGCCGATCATGATCGGGGCGCCGGACATGGCTTTCCCGCGCATGAACAATATCTCCTTCTGGCTGCTGCCGGCGGCGATTGGCCTGCTGATACTGTCCACCTTCATGGAAGGGGCGACATACCCCGGAGTTGGTGCGGGCTGGACAGTCTATGCGCCATTGTCAACCTCCGGTCACGGTGGTCCGGCCATGGATCTGGCGATTTTCTCGCTGCATATCGCCGGGGCGTCTTCCATTATGGGCGCGATCAACTTCATCTGTACCATCTTCAACATGCGCGCACCGGGCATGACATTGCATAAAATGCCTTTGTTTGTATGGTCCGTTCTGGTTACTGTCTTCCTGCTGTTGTTGTCTCTGCCGGTTCTGGCGGGCGCCATCACCATGCTGTTGACAGACCGTAACTTTGGCACGCATTTCTTTGATGCCGCCGGTGGTGGTGATCCGATCCTGTATCAGCATCTGTTCTGGTTCTTCGGTCACCCTGAAGTTTATATTCTGATCCTGCCAGGTTTTGGTTTGGTCAGTCACATCATCTCCACTTTCTCCCGCAAGCCGATCTTTGGTTATCTTGGCATGGCTTACGCCATGGTGGCGATCGGGGTTGTTGGTTTCGTGGTTTGGGCTCATCATATGTTCACTGTGGGCATGGATGTGGATACCAAGGCTTACTTTACCGCAGCGACCATGGTTATTGCTGTGCCAACCGGCATTAAGATCTTTTCCTGGCTGGCGACAATGTGGGGTGGTTCCATTAAGTTTGAAACACCGATGTTGTTTGCGCTTGGCATGATCTTCCTGTTCACCATCGGGGGGGTTACCGGTGTGGTTCTCGCCAACAGTGGCATTGATACCGCGATGCATGACACCTACTATGTGGTTGCCCATTTCCATTACACCATGTCTATGGGGGCTCTGTTCTCCATCTTTGCAGGCTGGTATTACTGGATTGGTAAAATGAGCGGCAAACAATATCCGCAGTTCATCAGCAAGCTCCACTTCTGGGGAACTTTCATCGGTGTGAATGTGATCTTCTTCCCGCAGCATTTCTTGGGACTGGCTGGCATGCCGCGTCGTATTCCGGATTATCCTGATGCCTATGCATACTGGAACTATGTCTCCACTGTAGGCTATATCATTACCGGTATCTCTACTCTGGTCTTCCTCGTCGGTGTCTTCATGACACTGCGGTCCAAGGAACGGGTTGGGGATAACCAGTGGGGCGAAGGCGCGACAACGCTTGAGTGGACATTGTCTTCTCCACCACCATTCCATCAGTTCAATGAACTGCCGCGAATTAAATAATCTGATCTGGACCGGGTCACCTGTGATCCGGTCCAGTTCGCACGTTTATCATTAAAAGAGATAATTAAGGTCGAACATGAATAGCATTGTCCATACAGCAAATCAGAATGTCCGGGAGGATTATGTCCCCGGCGCCGCTGATTTTCTGGCGCTTTTGAAGCCTCGGGTGATGTCACTGGTTATTTTTACCGCCTTTATCGGGATGGTAATGGCGCCTGGTGAAATTCATCCTGTCATCGCCTTTACCGCTATACTCTGTATTGCGGTCGGTGCGGGGGCTTCTGGTTGTCTCAATATGTGGTATGAGGCGGATGTCGATGCGCGTATGAAGCGTACCGCTGATCGTCCCATTCCTGCGGGCCGTATTGACCCGCAGTCTGCGTTGCATTTCGGCGTGGCGTTATCAACGGCTTCTGTGCTGGTCATGGGCCTGATGGTCAATGTCGTCGCAGGGGCGTTGTTGTTGATGACAATTCTGTTTTATGTGGTGGTTTACACCATCTGGCTGAAACGCCGCACGCCAATGAATATCGTTATCGGCGGTGCATCGGGCGCTTTCCCGCCCATGATCGCCTGGGCGGCGGTCACCGGTGATGTCAGCCTGGATTCGATTGTGTTGTTCAGCATTATCTTTATGTGGACGCCGCCACATTTCTGGGCGCTGTCCCTGTTTGCCTGTAAAGACTATGAAGCGGCGGGCATTCCCATGCTGCCGGTGGTCTCCGGGGAAGCGGAAACCCGCAAGCAGATTCTGATTTACACAATTTTGATGCTGCCGGTAACGCTTCTGCCCTGGACCATGGGTTTTGCCGGACCGGTATATGGTGTGACAGCGGCGGTTACGGGCGCGGTATTCTTATATCTTTCAGCGACGCTTTACCGTAATAAAGATATTCCAACCGCGAAGAAAACGTTTTTCTATTCCATCTTTTATCTGTTTATTTTGTTCGCCGTCATGGGTGGTGAAGTGGTGATCGGGAGAATGATCTGATGCCTTTACATGAAGAACATAAAAAACGCGCTGGCCGCAATTATGCCCTGGGAGGCATCCTGCTGGCCATGGTGGCGTTGTTTTTTGTCGTCACTCTGGCGAAACTGGGTGTGATTTAAGTCTATGAATACCGCAGTATCCCCAAATACAAATCATACGAAAACCCTGGTGTATATTTTTATCATGCTCGGGGTGATGATCGGACTTGTTGTTGCGTCTGTGCCGTTGTATCGCCTGTTTTGTCAGGTGACTGGATATGGCGGAACGACTCAAAAAGCGGAATCTTCTACCGGCACCGTGTTGGCCCGGGAAATGACCGTAAGGTTCAATGCCGATGTCAATCAGCATATGCCGTGGTATTTCAAGCCGGTACAGACTTCTGTAACCGTGAAAGTCGGGGAAGAGGCGCTGATTTTTTACAAGGCGGTGAATAACAGCAACAAAACCATCACCGGCACGGCGACATTCAATGTCACGCCGTTCAAGGCGGCGATGTATTTTAACAAGATTGACTGTTTCTGTTTTACAGAACAGACATTGGCGCCGGGAGAAGAGGTTGACATGCCGGTCACCTTCTTTGTTGACCCGGATATCGTGAACGATAAACGACTTGAGGAAGTCACGGAAATAACTCTTTCCTATACTTTCTTCGAGGCGGATGAGGACGAATAGGGACGCCGGGGTCTGACGCACAGACACACGGTTGAATTGGATTTTTAATAGCAAGGTATAGTATAAGGGATCACATATGTCAGATTCACATGCACCAAAACATGACTACCATCTCGTAGACCCGAGCCCCTGGCCGGTTGTCTGCTCTTTGGGCGCTTTTCTCACAGCCGTCGGGGCTGTTCTTTTCATGCATGAAATGCCACTTATTTCCAGCATGGAAGGGTCCGACAGTTTCCTGTTTATTGTGGGTCTTGTGATCCTGCTTTTCGGCGCGTACAGCTGGTGGGGAGACGTGATCAAGGAAGGGGAACATCAAGGTTTCCATACAAGCATTGTACAGCTAGGCCTGCGCTACGGCGTCTTCCTGTTCATTATTTCAGAAGTAATGTTCTTCGTGGCTTGGTTCTGGGCGTATTTTAACGCCAGCATCTTCCCGACAGAAGCCATTGGCGCCGTGTGGCCGCCTCAGGACATTCAGACCCTTGACCCTTGGCATTTGCCACTGATCAATACCCTTATCCTGCTGACATCCGGGACAACCGTTACCTGGGCGCATCATGCGTTGCAGGAAGGTGACCGTAAGACGTTTATCAACATGTTGTTGTTCACGATCCTGCTCGGGGCCTCTTTTACCGGCGTTCAGGTGTATGAATATGCGCATGCAACATTCGCGTTTGACCAGAATATCTATTCATCCACTTTCTACATGGCGACGGGTTTCCATGGGGCGCACGTGCTGATCGGGACAATCTTTCTGACAGTATGTCTGTTCCGTGGACTGAAAGGCCACTTCAAACCGAATCATCATTTCGGTTTTGAAGCTGCCGCCTGGTATTGGCATTTTGTCGATGTGGTATGGCTGGTTCTGTTTATTGCGATTTATGTCGGTGGTGCCGGAACGCCTGCTGTTCATTAAGCCGCCTTCATGACAGAAAATTATCAAAATAAGAAAGTCTCGCCTGTTCGGGCGGGACTTTTCTGTAAGTGCCCCCGCTGCGGCGAAGGGGCGCTGTTTCAGGGGTTCCTGACGTTCCGCAAATCCTGCCCGGTTTGTGCGCTCAATTATGAAACATTTGATTCCGGCGATGGACCGGCGCTTTTTATCATTCTGTTGATTGGTTTGATTGTGATTGCCCTGGCCCTGATGGTGGAAGTAAAATTCCAGCCGCCGGTATGGGTTCATATGCTGTTGTGGGTGCCCTGTATCATGGGCGGCGCACTGGGCTTGATGCGGCCGGGTAAAGCGCTTATGGTGACCCTGCAATATCATTTCAACGCCCAGGAAGGCAAATTGGATCAGTAAGATTATTATGGGTTTTCGCGGCTATCATTTCAGACCACGGCTTTGGCCAACAGTGATGACCATTCCAATGATTATAATTCTCTGTCTGCTGGGCAACTGGCAGGTGGAGAGGTTGGCGTGGAAACTGGACCTGATTGAGAAGCTGGAGAGCCGCTATAGCCTTCCGTCGATCAAAATCCCTGTAAATATTGAGGCGCCCGATGATTGGCTGTATCGCCATGTAACAGTGACTGGTCGGTTTCTGCACATGCGGGAAATGCCGCTTTACGGGGCAGGACCAAATGGCAAGCCAGGCTATGACCTGTTCACGCCTTTGTTGCAGGATGACGGCAACGTGGTCATTATCAATCGTGGCTGGGTGCCGGAAAAACTGAAAGAACCTGCATCGCGACCACAAACCATCACCAATGGCGAAGTCACCGTGACCGGTGTGTTGCGTAAAAGCTGGAAAAAAGAACGCTTCGCCCCGGATAATGATCTGGTGCGTAATATATGGTATTATGGCGATCTGAATGGCATGGCGAAGGCGCAGGATTTAAAGAATGTCTTTCCGATGTTTGTCTATGCCGATAAAGCCGCAGAAGCCGGGGCATATCCGATGGGCGGTCGTACCCAGTTGAATATCATCAACAATCATCTGGATTACGCCCTGACCTGGTACGGGCTTGCTGTTGTATTGGTGATTATTTTCCTGATCTTCCATATTCGCAAAGCCGAACCAGAGAATGACCCGTTCTGATCAGCTAAAGACTTCTGCTTGCAAGAATGAGCTAAACTGATAATCTTTGCAGCCGAATTAAGATGATTCGGCAGGCCGGTTGCCTGTGTTCTTCTATGCGCCACACATAAGGAATGAATTAAGTGAAATATATCAGTACCCGCGGTGAAGCCCCCGCACTTGGATTCGAGGATGTCCTGTTAACCGGTCTCGCCCGTGACGGAGGATTATACATCCCGTCCGAATGGCCACAGTTAAGCCGTGACGAGATTAAGTCTTTCCGGGGAATGTCCTATCAGGACGTGGCTTTCCGGGTGATGAAACCCTTTGTCTGTAACGCCCACAGCAGCATTTCAGAAGATGACTTTGAAGCCATTGTCGCCAAGGCATACAGCACGTTTCGCCATAAGGCCGTTGTGCCGTTGGCCCAACTCGACAGTAATGAATGGATGCTGGAGCTGTTTCACGGCCCGACATTGGCTTTCAAGGATGTGGCTTTGCAGCTGCTCGGCCATCTGTTCGACCATGTGCTGACCAAACAGGGGCGGAAAGTCACCATCGTGGGGGCAACCTCCGGCGATACCGGGTCCGCGGCCATCGAGTGCGTGCGCGACCGGGCCTGCGCCGAGATCTTTATGCTGCATCCTTATGGCCGCGTGTCGGACGTGCAGCGTAAACAGATGACAACAGTTCTGTCGCCCAATGTACATAACCTGGCGGTTGATGGTAATTTCGATGATTGTCAGGCGATGGTCAAGGCGTTGTTCAACGACCTTTCTTTCCGCGACGAGATCACCCTGTCGGCGGTCAACAGCATTAACTGGGCCCGGGTAATGGCGCAGATCGTTTACTATTTCACTTCCGCTGTGGCCCTTGGCGCCCCGGACCGGGAAGTTTCCTACAGCGTACCGACCGGCAATTTTGGTGATATTTACGCCGGTTATGTGGCGCAGCAGATGGGTCTGCCGATCAAGCAGCTGGTGGTGGCCACCAACCGCAATGATATTCTGACCCGGGTTCTGACCACCGGCGACTATCGCGTTGGCACCGTCAGTCCGACCATCAGCCCGAGTATGGACATTCAGGTGTCGAGCAATTTTGAACGACTGCTGTTCAATCTCTATAACAAGCAGGGCGACGATGTCCGGCGTCTGATGAATAATCTCAGTCAGTCAAAAAGTTTCACCATTGACGGTCCGGAACTTGCCAAAGCGCAACAGATTTTTGATGCGCTGCAGGTTAGCGAGGAAGATACCGAAGCCACCATCGGACAGGTTTATCGGGAGAGCGGTCAGGTGATCGACCCGCATACCGCAGTTGGGGTTCAGGCCGCGCGGCGCAAGAATGCCGACGCCGCGACACCGATGGTCACCCTGAGTACGGCCCATCCGGCGAAATTTCCGGAAGCCGTGGAAAAGGTTACGGGTCGTCATCCAGACTTGCCCGCCCATATGGCCGATCTGTTTGAGCGCGAAGAGCGCTGTGATCGCCTCAACCATGATCTGGATGCTTTGAAATCCTATATCCGAGAAAATATATGAATGTAAATGTGACAACATTAAGCAACGGCCTTCGGGTTGTGACCGACGTCATGCCTCATGTGGAGACCGTGACTGTCGGGGTATGGACCGATGTGGGCAGCCGTCACGAGACGGCGGCGCAGAACGGTCTGTCGCATATGTTGGAACATATGGCCTTCAAGGGCACGCAAAAACGCTCCGCCAAGGATATCGCCGAAGTGGTGGAGGATGTGGGCGGTTATATGAACGCCTATACTTCGCGGGAACATACCACCTATTATGCCCGGCTGTTGAAGGAAGATCTCGCGCTCGGCGTTGATGTGCTCGCCGATATTTTGCAGAATTCTGTTTTCGATCCTCAGGAACTTGAACGCGAACGCGGCGTGATTATCCAGGAAATTGGCCAGTCCAACGATACGCCGGATGATATTGTTTTTGATTACCTGCAGGAAGCCTCCTATCCGGATCAGCCCATCGGGCGGCCGATCCTCGGGACGACGGAACTGGTCAAAGGATTTCGTCGGGAAGAACTGGCAACCTATATGGCCGATCATTATAAAGCGGAGCAGATGGTCGTTGCTGTATCGGGGAACTTTGATCGGGCAGAACTGATCAAGCATGTGGAAGATCAGTTTTCCGATCTGGAGCATACCCGGCAAATTCCGAAAGAGGGCGCCGCATATCAAGGGGGCTCATATCTTCGGGATAGAAAGCTGGAACAGGTAAATCTGTTGCTGGGTTTTAACGGTATATCCTTTGATGATCCGGATTTCTATGCGGCCCAGATCATGTCGATGATCCTTGGTGGCGGCATGTCATCCCGCCTGTTTCAGGAAGTGCGGGAAACCCGCGGTCTGGTTTATTCGATCTACAGCTTTATGCAGTCCTATCTTGATGGCGGCAGTTTCGCCATTCATGCCGGTACCGGACCGGAGCAGGTGCGCGAACTGATTCCTGTGGTGGCCGAAGAGATGCACAAGATGTCGCATCATGTCGGGACGGAGGAAGTCAACCGGGCGCGGGCGCAGATGAAGGCTGGCCTGCTGATGTCGCTGGAAAGCACCACCAACCGTATGGAGCAGCTGGGCCGTCAAATGATGATTTTTGGCAAGCCGATTTCGCACGAGGATATTGTCGAGAAAATTGATCAGGTAGACGCCACGGCGATCATGCGTTTCACCGACCGTTTGCTGAATGATAATAAACTGTCGCTGGCGGCTGTGGGCCCGCTTGGTCATCTGGAAGATTACGACAAGATCGCTGCGCTGTTTTAGAGCGGACTTGGCGCCTTGTTTTTCTTTACCCTGGGTTTCATAGTTTTATTCCGTCACGGGGCCAGGAAGGCGTCGTCTCCCTTAAAGATGAGGTCTATTCATGTTCGCTGCGCGGTAATTCATCGATGAATTCTATTTGTGGGAGCTGCTGGCTGGTCCAGATGTGTTTTTTGGCGCGGAAGGCTTCCGGGTCGTCAAAGGCCCCCAAGGCAATATCCACTGTCTTGGGGAAATGAAACGTCAGGGTCGCGCCACAATCCGGGCAAAACCCCCGTTCTGATATAGCGCCCGATGAGAAGAGTTTCAACGCTCCTTTAGTGACGACGAAATCCTCTTTGGCAAAGGTTACCCAGGGGACGAAGGCCGCGCCTGAGGAACGTTTACACCAGTTACAATGACAAAGGGTGACATTCTTACCATCACCCTGGGCGTGCAGTTCTATTCGACCACACAGACAGCGGGCGCTATAAGTTTCTTGTGTTATTGAGAAGGTCATTCTGTTTGACAAGTCAGCTTGCTCCTTCGTCATACTTTGGCAGATCATCAACTATCGTCACATGACTGATCTTGCTTTTAACCCAGATATGCTGATGGGCCGGAAAATCCTCTGGTTTATCCATGACACCGAGCGCGATGTCAAAGGACCGTTCCGACTGGAAGCTCATGGTCGAGCCACAATCGGGGCAAAAACCCCTATGACACCCCGGACTTGAGTCGTAATGACTGAGGGTGCCCGATGTTACACGCACCTGCTCCGGTGCAAAAATGACCAGCGGCAGGAAGGCCGATCCCGACACCTGTTGGCACCATTTGCAATGGCAATATTCGGTATATTTAGCGGGGCCGGTGGCCTCTAACGTGATCTTGCCACACAGGCAGCGGGCGGTATGAATATCTGCTGTCATGGTTTTCTCCAATCTTCTGGATACATTGCCACAAACCCCGGGGTCTGTTCAATGCGTCTGAACCAGGCAAGGATCGCCGGGAAGGTTGAAAGGTCGAAGCCGCCCATTTCCGCCTTGTGACTATAGGCAAACAGAGCGATATCGGCGATGCTATAACGCTCCCCCACGAGGAAATCATGGGCGTCGAGCCGGTCTTCCATAATCTGTAAGGCGGCGTAGCCTTTCTCATGCAGGGTGGGTATTTCCGCCCGGCGTGGGCTGTCTTCCGGCAACATGGTCAGAATATATTTAGCGACGGCAACAAAGGGTTCGTGGCTATATTGCTCGAAAAAAAGCCATTTCATCACTTCGGCCTGATGCCATTTGTCTTCGGGGAAAAGGTCGGTGCCGACCGCGAAATAATAGAGGATCGCGTTTGATTCCGCCAGGCAGCGACCATCTTCGAACTGAACCACAGGAATGCGGCCATTCTCATTGATGTTGGAGAGATATTCTGCCGTACGGGTCTCGCCTTTGGTGACATCATACTGGATTGTCTTGAAGGGCAGACCCAACTGGCTGAGCAGGAGCCGCGCCTTGTAGGCATTGCCGGATTCGGTATTGTCGTGAAGAATGAACATTTTTTGAATCTCCTATAAATCAAGCACAGGTTCGCGCAGATGGTGGATGACCTTCATCATCACCGTCGGCAGAGCCAGGTCATTGATGCGGCTGAAGGGGAACCAGTCGCCTTCCTGCAGATCAATCTGTTCGGCGAATTCGAGCCGGATGACTTTCAGTTCCAGATGGAAATGGGTGAATGTATGACGCACCATACCGGGTGTTTCTTTCCAGTTGGTGATGATGGGGATTTGCGGGGCGGGG
>TARA_R110002073_G_scaffold126764_4_pt1 | contig 20083 bp, 16 predicted proteins | sample TARA_R110002073 | Tara Oceans TARA_R110002073 (sample SAMEA4397174) | marine metagenome | biome: Polar Biome; feature: [DCM] deep chlorophyll maximum layer (ENVO:01000326); material: water (ENVO:00002006), including particulate matter (ENVO:01000060) such as... | depth 40 m
ATTGTTGTAAATAGTGTTTTTGTCGATGCTGTTTGTTCTGTTATTGGCATCAATTTCTGTTTCAAAATAAAGTACTTGTTTACCAGTTTGTCCATTTAAAATTTCAGCATCTTTTGTACTAAATATAAAATCGGCTGTTTGGTCACCATCAGTTTCACAATTTTCATAATTTGATATCGTAGCAAAAATTGGAAGTGTATTTACAATAACTGAGATTTCGGAAATAGCAAAACACCCTGTAACTGTACTTTCCACTCGTGTGTAAATAGATTGGTTTGTTGCATTAAATGTGGAAGGCGTTATAATAGGATTGTCATTATTTTGTAAATCGTTCAACGACGTATGAAAACTGATAATTAAATTGGTTGTGCTAGATACAATACTTGGAATTAAAGCATTTAGGTCTATAACTGAAAAAGCATCTTGATCATCGTCGCAAATAGTTATTTCTATTGGGCTATTTACCGTTGGTGCTGGAATTACATTAACATCAAAAGGGATGGTACTAAAACATCCTGTTAAGTCATCACTAACTCTTGCATAAAATGTTTGAGGTGTGGATGTATTTGTATAAAACTGTGGTAATGCACTCGTATTATTATCGGCATTTACTTGAGAAGTAAAATATTGAACAGATACACCAGTGAGGCCATTGTTAACCAAATTATCGAAAGAATTAAGGTCAAGTAATATAAACCCATCATCATCTGTATCACAATAATCAATAGTAGTAATTGGTACTAAATTTATAGGAGGATTTACAATTAAATTGATTTGCGATTGATAGTCGCAATTGTCATTTTCAATTTTAATAAAAATGGTTTTAGGGCTAGCTGAAACAACATAAGGAACATTTTGATCTATAGGATTAACGTTATTGTTCATATCATCTTCGGTTTCGTAAAATACAACAGTCGTATTTGCAAGATTATTAACAATAGTTGCCGCAATACTCAATAAATCGAACGACTCTACACCATCACCACTACTATCATCGCAAGTTGCAAAATCCTGTATCAAGGTTCCTGTGTTTAATAAGTTTGTGTGAATAACAATAGGTACAATTGAAAAACATCCTGTAGTATCATCTTCTATTCTAATATAAATGTTTTGAACATTTGCTGTTACGTTCTCGTAATTTGATGCGTCTGCTATTGAGTTTATACCATTAGTAGCATCAGCGATTGATGTATAAAACGTCACGGTTACACCTGTAAGACCTTGTAGCAAATCTGGAATTACTTGTGTGAGATCGAAAAAAGCAAATCCGTCATCATCATTATCACAAGCATTTAATGGAGGAAGGTTAGTGTTTACAACAGGTCTGTCAAGTATATCAATGTTAATATTTGTGGTCTTTACACATCCTGTATTTGTATTGACAACTCTTACAAAAAGTTGCTCAGACTGCAAGGTGTTTACATAAGGAGAAGGGATGGCATTAATACCGCTATCAGCATCAATTTGCGAAAAATGATAAGTAACACTTAACGCAGGATTGCCTTGGGTTATTTCATTATCTGCTTGCGTTAAATCTATTTGGGTAGAACCATCGGCTACAGCATCATCACATAACACTATTGGTGTTGGGTCAACAATATTAGGTAATGGGTTTACAGCTATGTTGAAGTTGGTATAAGCCATACAGCCACTATTTATATCTTCAATTCTAACAAAAATTGTTTGTGGGTTTGTTGTATTTTGAATTGGTGCCGTAATTGCATTAGCATTATTTTGAGCATCAGCATCACTTAAATGATAAGATATATTATAAGTTCCAGGAGTTACTGAATTAAGGATCTCATTATTTTTTGTAGTTAAATCAAAAATTTCTACTCCATCTTCATTGGCATCATCGCATAACACATAATCAGTAATTGGTCCTGCTGTTTGTTCTGAACTTAAATTGATTTCAACAGTATCTTCAATCACACAATTTGTAGCATTTAGCGGTATGGTAATTTCTACTCTATAACTTCCTGAAGCATTTACTGTAAGAGTGCTAGTTGTTTCGGTTGGTAGCAACACACCATTTTCATACCAAGCATAAGATGCCAAAAGGTTTTGAATATCTCCATTAATTATATAGTCTTCGGCACAAGTTGTAATATCTGGCCCAAGATTTACAGTAGGATTAAAACTATTTCCTTGAATAAAAACAGCCGAATCGTAGTTTTCATCATTTTGATCGGCAATTACCAACTTTATTCTATAAAGCACATTGGGATTTATGTTTGCTGTGGCTGTTAATATGTTCGTTCTACCGTTATAGTTGGTATCTCCCATACTATAACCATCAAAATATTGCTCGTTTTCAGCAGGGCAAAAACCTACTATTTCGTCATGAATTGTATTGGTGTTTACAGGTGTATTTGTGCCAGGGATTAATGCAATGTTTGTATAGGGATTCGTAGTGCCAGCTTCTTTAATTAAAAATGCAAAACCATCGGAATATTCACAAGGGAAGTTTCCAAAGTATTCCTCGGAAGCTAAGATGTAATTAAATTGAATGACATTAGAAATTGATACAAAATCAAATTCAATTGAAGTGGCATTAAGTGTATTCGAAATTCCTAAAGCAGTTTCTAAATCTGGATCGGTTCCCCAAGTAGTTTCACCTTCATTTAATATATTAATATTTGTACTATTACCACCAGAATTAGCATTACCTGTTGAGAGCATAATTCCATTTTCAAAAGGAAAATTGGTATTAGCACGTTCAAAATACCCAAAACTTGAAAACCCATTTACACTTCCATTAATTGAGGATGATATATTTGTTATTTCTACGCAGCCTTCTGCTAGATTATTTTCTATCAGCGTTTGTACTGTTTGTGAATTATCAATTGAGATTCTTTGTGAAAAAACCGAATTGCATAATAGCAAAAATACGAGGGAAATGAAGTAGGTTATTCTCATTTTTTAGGTTTGTACCATGGCTAAAAAAAAAGGCAACTTTTTAAAGCCATTGATATTGATTTGGGTTTAGATGGTGAAAGTAGGTTTAAAATAGATGAAATACAAAAAAATTCGATGAAATACACTTTGTAAGAAGAAAAAGACTACTTTTTCATAAAAAAGCGAATTTATTTACCGTTTTAAGGTAAAATGACTTTTAAAAACACGTCCATCTTGAAGTTTTACATGGAACCAATAATCGTTTGAAGGTAAATCTTGTCCATTAAAAGTACCATCCCAACCCATACTTTGAGGTGATAATTGTTTTAATAGTTTTCCATAGCGATCAAAAATATAAATTACACTTTCAAATTGTGCTGCAACGTTTACACCATAAACTTGCCATGTATCGTTGTAGCCATCACCATTAGGTGTAAAGAATTTTGGGAAGCCAATAACGGAAACTATTTGGTTTACAATGCCACAATTATTTTTATCTCTTACAAAAATGGTATGGAGACCTGGAGGAACGTTTTCAAAAAAGTTACTGTCTTGGTATGGTCCATTAATGTTGTTAATAGCATATTCATAATCGCCTTCACCAGAGGCAATAACTGTTATTGTATTATTTGATGATGCATCAATGACTTCAATATTTTCAATGGTAGCAATGTTTGATGCAATTGCTGTAATAGTCCTTACTTTTTCACAATTATTTGCATTGGTGACAGTTACACTATATGTTCCAGGAGCATTTATTTGTATCTCTTGTGTCGTTTCTCCTGTGGACCATAAATATGTAAAATCGCTAGGTAAATTATTAATGAGTCCAGAATCTAACTTTATGGTTTCTGGAAAAGTATTGAGACAATAAATGGTTTCAAACTCAGTTACAATATCAGGGATTTCATAAACAATTAGTTGTACTTCGGCAATTCCAAAACAGGCATTGTCATTTTCAATCCTTGCATAAATAGTTTGGGAATATGGTATTGTATTGGTAAATGTTGTTCCTAAGTTGTTTACTTCTAAAAGGGAGTCGTCGTAAGTTTCATAGTAACTTAAAGTGACATTACTTGGTAAATTAGTTAAAATTGTTGCATCGGCTAGACTTAAATCGAAGTTATAAAACCCATCTTCAACTCCATCATCATCACAATTAGTAAGTATTGCATTAGTAGCATCAGTAGCTGTAACATCTAGTGTTAATTCAGTAATCCGAAAACAACCAGTATCATCATTTATAACCTGTACATAAATTGTTTGAGTGCTAATCGTGTTACTAAAAGAAGTCCCATCAATTTCGTTAGTATCGTTTTGTGCGTCAGTAGGAGTTAGGAAAAACTTAGTTGATCTATTGGCAATTCCTCCTGTTAAAGCATCATTAGCTTCAGTAAGATTAAATAAGGTAAAACCGTCAGGATTTCCGTCTTCATCACATTGAAACAATGTGGTATTAAAGGCGTCAGGAATAATGTTTACTATTAGATTAAATGAAGTCGTATCAAAACAATCGGGATAAGCAATATTTTCAATTCTAACAAAAATAGTCTCAATATTAGGCGTTGTATTATAATACTGGTTAGGTAAAGGATTGACTCCAGCATCTGCATCTACTTGAGAAATATGATATGTTATAGTATTTTGTAATGGGTTTTGAGTACCTAAAACTGCCGAGTTTAATGTTGTAAGGTCAAAATCACGTTGCCCATTTGTATCACTTCCATCAGTATTATCATCGCAAATTTCCCAATTGTTAATAGGGTTTGCAGTGGGAGAGTCAAAAACTTCAATAAAAAAAGAAGTTGTATCAAAACAGTCTGTAAAGCCATTATTATTTATTCTTACAAATATTTCTTGAGGATTGTTAATGTTTTGGAAAGGCATTACAATCTCATTTGAATTATTATCAGCATCTGTTTGAGATTCAAAGTAATGAACACTAAATGTTGCAGCATCTTGTACACCTAATACTTGAGCATCTATATTAGTTGTAAAATCAAAATTATATAAACCGTTATTATCATCATCACAAATATTAATATTTGTAGGTTGATTGGCAATAGGAGGTGTAAAATAACTTATAATTGCTTTACCTTCTATAGGGCAATCACCATTATTTAAATCAATTAATACTTCATAGATACCTCCTTGAGTAATGTTGAGGTCAAAAACCGTATTTGGTAATGGGTTACCATCTAAAGTCCAGGTATAAGTTGCACCAACAATATCATCAGCCATTAATGTATAAGTTTCGCCGTCACAAAGGGATAAGTTTGTAACGCTAATTCCATTTCTAATAATATCTACCTCAGTATTAAATATAGACTGAATAAAAGGCGGAAATCCTTGCGATGATAAATTTGGAGTAAGGCTAATAGCATTATGTTGGTAGTTGGCAGCAGCACCAATATTATTTGGATTATGTATTATGCCAAGAAAAGGCAACCCTTGCTGATAGGTAGCACTTAAGGCACGATAAATTTTCCCATTTGGACCTAGCTGTAAACCACCTCTATAAAGTTGTCTATTATCTAATTCTATCTCACTTGCTTGTATGTCTACAGCAGCAAGATTAAACTGGGTTAATGATGCTGAATGGTTTATTGGAGGTCCACCTTCATCATTAGAAGAGTGTACATAAAGTACTTGACTATTAGGAGAAAATTCTACACCATAGGGTTTATTGTTTTGAGAATTAATAAAAAGCCGTTGTTGATTACTAACAGAACCAGTGGTTTCATCAAAATCATATAATAATAGTTGATCCATATTATTGGGGTCGCTAAAGTTACCTCTCATATTTGCACAAACCATTTTGGTGCCGTCAGGAGAGAGTTTTAAATAACCACGTTTATCACTCACATTTAAGTTAAAAGTAGATTTTACTGATGTTGCATTTACTCCTGTCATTGAAACTTCAAAGGCATGATATGTATCATAGATTCCTGAATCTCCATTTGGTGATGCAAAAGCAATTACCCAAATAGATTTTGTAACACAATCTTTTAAAACTGCTGTAATTTTTTCAGAGCATGTACTAAGTAAATTTATATTTTTATCTGCTGTAACGTCTCCAAAACCACCATCTAAAGACATATCAACAATAGAATAATTTAAACCATAATCTACAGGTTCATTATTAAATTTTATATCTACAGTAAAAATGTAAAAAATATCTGGATCATCTGGTTTTGGGACTACCAAAGCCGATTGTGTACTCGATGGATCTCCAAACAAACCATTTCCGTTTGGCATGACTTGGTGATTTCTATTCCAAACTGTAATGCCATCTGAATAAAAAAGTAAATTACCATTAGCATCAGATATAGTTGAGCATCCTTCATTAGTGCTTAATTGCCCATCATATAATACAGTAGTATTTCCAGTCGCTTGATTAAATTGCAAACCAGCACCAAAACCAAAATACCAATTGTTAGCTTCCCCTTGAGCAAAAGCCTGTAGTGAACTTATAAGGGTTAGGATTAATAATATCTTTTTCATTTACAAGCAATATAGCTCATAAATATATTACAAATCTCGCTTTTTTAATAACCTGTACGATAAAAACACAAATAAAGCTGTCCAAGCTATCACTATTACAATCTCGTACCAATGAACAGCGTAGTCGTATGCTAAGCTTGCTTTGTCAGGAAATTTAGACATTGCAACACGTTGAAATGGCTGCTTAATAAGATTGTACATTGATTTTAACGGAAAGAAATTTTGGATTTTCTCTGCAATATCTGTATTAGCTTTCCAGGCTATAATCCCAAAAATAATCCATTCCAGAATAAAATCTACAAACAAAAAAGCTAAAGCAAAAGCAGAACGTTTAGCTAACATGCCTAAAAATAAACAGAAAGAGAAAAAACCTACCAGCTTCACAAAGTAGCCTAATAAGTATTCAGTTTCAGATAGTATAATACCAATTTCGTTATAACTGGAATAATAAAGGCCTATAAGTAATGCAATAATGGTTAGTAAAACTGTAGCAACTAAGGAGAAGAATACAATGGTATAAAACTTAGACAGAATAAACTCCTTTTTACTTAAACCATCTATTAAATTTTGCTTAATCGTTTTATTGCTGTATTCGTTACCTATCATGCTTACTACGACTATCGCAAAGAAAAACTTAAATTGTGATGCAAAGAATGTTGTAATATGCCAAATTATTGGAAAATTATAAATACCTAATTCGCCAAGTTCTAATGTAAAAAAACCAAATACATTTATTTTGATTGCTGACAATAAAATAATTGTAAAGGGTAATATAAATGATATAAATATGAGAATTTTACTCGTTTTATTGAGCAATAATTTTTGTAATTCTAGTTGTAATAGACGTACCATGATTTTGATTGATTAGGTGGTTAGTTATTATCAGTTAACTGAAGGAATTGTTCTTCAAGGCTTTCTTTACGTTTCACAAGGTGAGATAAGGTTATGCCTTTTTCGAACATTAACTTATTAAAAGTTGAGGCTTCCATAGGATTATTTAAAAAAGCAGTAATTAATCCATCTTCTACTTTAATTTTACCAAAAGCTTCATCGTTTTCAAGAATGGCAATCAACTCATCGTGTTTCTCTGTTTTTAATTCAAAGAACCCATGACTGGATGTCATTTCATCTACACGACCTGAATATAATTTTACACCCTTGCGCAAAACAACCACATGCGAACATACTTTTTCAACTTCGTCCAATAAATGAGAAGCTAATAGTATGGTTGTACCATCATTGGCAATGTCTTTAATAATTTGTCTAATTTGATGTATTCCTTGAGGGTCAAGACCGTTTGTAGGTTCGTCCAGAATTAAAATTTCAGGGTCATTTAATAAAGCTGAAGCAATTGCTAAACGTTGTTTCATTCCTAAGGAATAGGTTTTAAACTTACTATTTTTGCGGTCGGTTAAACCAACAATTTCCAGTTTCTCATCTATTTTACTTAGATCCACGCCTTTAATTTTACAAACCAACTTCAAATTGTCGTAGCCTGACATGTATGGGTAAAAGTTTGGGTTTTCAATAATGGCACCAACTTTTTTAAGTGCATCATGGGTTGTGATGTCTCCATCAAACCAATGAAAATCTCCGGAAGTTTTATTTACAACGTTTAATACAACGCCAAGGGTTGTGGATTTGCCACTTCCGTTGGGCCCAAGTATGCCATAAACATTGCCTTTATTTATTGTAAATGAAAGATCCTTAACCGCAGTTAGGTAACCAAATTTTTTAGTAAGGTTATTAATTGTTAAAATCGATTCCAAAATGTAATGATTGATTAGTTATAAAGGTAAGACGATAAAAGCCAAAAGTTGTTACAAAGCTTTTGTAAATATAAACACACACACTATGTAAACAAATTAAAAATTTAGTTCCAATTTTCGTTGAAATCTAAATCGTCATAGTCATCAATGTTTAAATCATTTCCAAATGCGTCAAAATCATCTAAATCGTCAGCTTCAAAAGATTTTTCTGGAGCTTCATCTGGTATTTGACCATGAACATACATAAGGTTTGGGTAGTCCACACCTTTAGTAACTTCAACAATTTCAGCCAATTCCACTAAAAATGTCCACATGCTTAGGAAATCGTAAACATAAATTAGTTTTGTTTTACTTTGGCCTACAACATCTTCAAGAAATGTCTCATTCATTAATTTTACAGGGTTTATACTTTCACTCATATCGAACAAGGAAATTTCTTCACCTTGATTCCACTCATCGTCACTTATATAAAATGACGCCATTTCGGTGCCATCAAACCCAAAAGATTGTGTAATGGTATTATGCAAATCTTCTAAGGTATCGGTTTTTCTAATTTCGATATCCCTAAAAATATCATCTTCGGTATCGTTGTCGAGTATGACTCTAAATCTGTAAATCATGAATAATTATTGTTAGCGCAAAGTTATCTAAAATTTGTTATTGAACTGGTTTAAACTTTTTCAATCGGCTAAAAAATTGCCCTTTTTCGTCCATTTTTAGTCTTTTTTTTCCTTCCGTAGCGATACTATGCAACTCAAAAAAGCCCTCAACTGGACAAAAAATCGCTAATTTTCGCCACAATCCAAAAAGGTCAAACCAGTTCATTTGGTAAATCGATGCAGTACAAATGTTGTAGCTGTTAACAAGAAAAAAGCACCTATTTGGTGAGCTACTCCTAACCAAACAGGAACTTGCATTATTATGGTCAATATACCTAATAAAAATTGTATGCCTACTAATAATAAAAGGGCGTTCACTCCGTTTTTTTGATCTTTTGTTAAGTGTTTCTTTCTAGTTTTGTTCCAAATAACTAGAATTAAAACAACTACTATATATGCAAGTATTCGATGTACAAACTGCACACCACTTTTGCCTTCAATAAAGTTTTTAATAATAGGAGATTGTTCTATGTAAACGGTTTCATGCATAAATTTCCCTTCACTCATCATTGGCCAGTGATTGTGTATAAAACCTGCATCTAAACCTGCTACAAATGCTCCATAAATAATTTGAAGTATCAGCACTCCAAGTGTGATTCTTATAAAATTTCTTAACTGTTTTTCAATTGCTTTTTTGTTGGGGTAAATAATATCCAATGCTACCCAAAACGTGTAAGCAAAAGTTATAAACGCTGTTGTTAAGTGTGCTGCCAGCCTATAATGGCTTACATCTGGTCTGTCAACCAAACCACTTTTTACCATATACCATCCTAAAAACCCTTGAAAACCACCAAGAATTAAAAGAACAATTGCTTTTTTTATGGTTGGGTTTGTAAGTTGTTTTTTAATTAAAAAATATAAGAAAGGAATAAAAAATACAACACCTATAAAGCGCCCAATGACACGATGTAACCATTCCCAAAAGTAAATATCTTTAAAATCTTGAAGTGTAAAATGGTTGTTAAGTTTTTGATATTCAGGATATTGCTTGTATATATCGAAGGCTTCCTGCCATTCAGCCTCATTCATTGGTGGGATAGTTCCAGAAATTAGCTTGTAATTTGAAATTGAAAGCCCAGAATGTGTTAACCTTGTAATGCCACCAACAACTACCATGATGAATATTAAAACACAGCCTGTTAACAGCCAGTAGAATACTTTTTTATTGTCTTTTTTCATGTTTTTTCAAACCTAGTTTAGCACCTTCTTTAAGCATTAAATTATAAGCTGCATCAAATTCGTTTGGGATATCACCTTCTAAAATAGCTTCTTTTATGGCTTCTTTTATAATTCCTATTTCTTTTGAGGGTTTTAAATTAAACGTCTTCATGATTTCTTCACCAGAAACAGGTGGTTGAAAATTCCTAATGTGGTCACGCTCTTCAACTTCAATTATTTTTTGCCTAACAATTTTGAAATTGTTGTGGTACTTTTTAAATCGCTTAGGGTTTTTAGTGGTAATATCTGCTTCACAAAGTGTCATTAAATCATCTACATAATCGCTAGCATCGAAAACTAAGCGACGTACTGCCGAATCGGTTACTCCATCTTGTGCCAGCACGATAGGACGAGAACTCATTAACACCATTTTTTGAACAAACTTCATTTTGTCATTTAATGGCATTTTCAATCTTTTAAATAAGTGATAAACCATTTTTGAGCCTTCGAATTCATGTCCATGAAAGGTCCAACCTACTTTTTTACTAAACTTTTTTGTTGGTGCTTTTCCAATATCGTGAAGTAAGGCTGCCCAACGTAACCAAACATCATCTGTATGTTTGGCGATATTGTCAACTACTTCTAAGGTGTGGTAAAAATTATCTTTATGACGTTGCCCTTCAACTTCATCAATGCCTTTTAAAGCTGTTAATTCTGGTAAAATAAGTTCCAGTAATCCTGTTTTATCTAGCAAAATAAATCCAGATGAAGGTTCATTGCTTTCCAATATTTTATGAAATTCGGTTACGATACGTTCTTTACTAATAATAGCAATGCGCTCGTTATTTTTTTTAATAGCGTTAAGTGATGTTTCTTCAATCTTAAAACCTAATTGTGTTGCAAATCGTATAGCACGAAGCATCCGTAAAGGATCATCACTATAAGTTATGTCTGGATTTAAAGGTGTACGAATTATTTTATTATTAAGATCGGAAACACCATTAAAGGGATCCAATAATTCACCATAGGTATCTTTGTTTAAACTGAAAGCAAGAGCGTTAATAGTGAAATCGCGACGGTTTTGGTCGTCTTTTAAAGTGCCATTTTCCACAACAGGGTTTCTGCTATTTTCAGAATAGGATTCTTTCCTGGCACCAACAAATTCAATTTCTAAATCTTCAAACCTGAGCATTGCAGTGCCATAGGTTTTAAATATTTGAACTTTTGGCTCGTTAGGTAGGTTTTTTGACACTTGTTGTGCTAACTCAATACCACTACCAATGGCAACAATATCTATGTCTTTATGAATTCCTCTATTTAAAATATAATCCCTGACAAAACCACCAATGACGTAGCTTTTTACATCTAACTCACTAGCCGATTTTGATATAATTTTAAAAATAGTATGTGTTAATGCCTCTTTATAATTCATTCAATAATGCTGAGTAAAGAAATGATGTAAATAAGGAACCATCACTAACTTTTTATTTTCTAATAATTTTAACCATTCCATTACCATTTAGTTTTATTATTGACGAGGCTTTGGTCGATTTTTTTTCGCGATCCAAATTTACAACATAGTCCACACCTTTTAAAATCTCTGGACTTATTTCTGAATAAGATTTTGGAGATGGTTGGTCACTAATATTTGCTGAAGTTGACACAATGGCACCATTAAACCGTCGCAATAAATTAAAACAAAAATCGTCGTTTGAGATTCTTATGGCAATTGTATTATCCTTAGCAATTAAATTTTTGGCTAAATTTTGGGCGCCGTCATAAATTATGGTGGTTGGTTCGTCTGTAACCTCAATGATATTTAAAGCTACCTTAGGTATTTTTTTTACATATTTTTTCAACATTCTATCATCGGCCACTAAACAAATTAATGCCTTAGAATCTTCACGTTGCTTTAGTTTGTATATTTGGGTAACGGCTTCGTGATTCGTCGCATCGCAACCAATGCCCCAAATGGTATCGGTTGGGTAGAGAATAAGACCGCCTTCTTTTAGCACTCTTAATGCGTTGTTAATTTCGGTATTCATAAAAATTTTAAGAAAGACTTTCTTTTTTCACCAATAAAACTTGATAGGCGTCAATTAAAATTTCCCACTTTTTTTTAAGCATATATTCTATAACAGTTTTTCCTTTGCCGCCTCCTGGTAACCCACAATCATCTATAAGCACTATAGAGTTTTTATGCAATTTATTTTCTATGGTTTTAAACTCTTTTAAATGATGCTCCTGACTTTTTAGTTGAACATCTTTATCAGTTTTTGAATAGTCATAACTATCTAAATATAAAAAATCTACATTTTGGTTAAACGTTTTAAGAAATTCTAATGAGTCGTTTAAATGTATGGTTACAGTATCATTTAACCCTTGTTCATTTACAGCATCCTGAGAACCTTTTACTGATTCTTCACTAATATCAACAGAATGCAGATTAGCGCTATTTTGCTGTGCCCATTTACCAAAAACAATAGTAGCTCCACCATCCCCTTTTGTGTTTTTTAAACCTTCTCTAGAAGTACCTGTTTCTAAAATAGTTTTTGCTTGTCTTTCTTTCAAAAGTTTAAGAGTTTTAGCAAAGGTTACTCGCCTTCTTCTAAAATTATATTTAAAAGGCATAAATGGATACAATGATTTGTGTTTTACAAATTTTATGGTATAGTCTATTAATACTGTTAAGAGTAAAACAGCAATAATTATTTTGATAGCCATAATATTTTTTTTAAAAAGGTTAATGGCAAATTTAGGATTTACTTTTTAAATGGAACAGATTACTTTTTAAATAAAGTTTAATTGATATTTTTACTGAAAATAATTTTTAAAAGTTTATAATGGGTAAGAAGTTAAAGTATTCGTTTTTAAAGTTAAAATCTTCGATGAGAAAAAGGCTTTTAGGTAAATATGCCATGGGAGTAATTTATCAAACCAAAAACGGAAATATTACAGCACCTATTGAGGATCTTGCAGTTGGGAAAAAGCTTGGGCATAAAGGCGAATACGATATGTCTGAAGTGAATACTATTAAAGATATTATTAAGCCTACCGATACGCTTTATGTAGTTGGTGTGCATTGGGGAACGCTTCTCATACCGCTCTCTAAATATTGTAAGAGCGTTGTGGGTTATGAGGCTAATCCTAAAACATTTTATTTTTTAGAAACAAATGTATTAATTAATAAAATAAATAATGTAAAGTTGTTTAATAATGCTGTAGGGGATAGCTCTAGAAAAGTGAAGTTTTATACCAGTACTAATAATTCTGGAGGAAGTAAAATTAAACCTAAAATTGATAAACTCATGTACACATTTGATAACCCAGATGAGATTGAAGTAGATATGGTAAGCGTTGATGAACATGCTATTGCCAATAACTTACCTGAAGCCCAAGGAATAATTATGGATATTGAAGGCGCAGAATTTTATGCTTTAAAAGGGATGATAAAAACTTTAAAAGCTAGTAACTTTTTATATATTGAGTATGTGCCACATCATTTAGAAAATGTATCAAACATTAGTAATGAAGTATTTTATGATTTAATTACACCATACTATAATGCGGTAAAGTTTATGAATGATAAATCAAAAACATTCAATATCAAAACGGATAAAGAGAGCTTTATGTCTTATGTCAATTTATTAAAAGAAACAGGTAAATCTGATAACTTACTATTTACCAAATAAGATGCTTTTATAAACTTCAATATATTGTTTCGCCGCTTTATCCCAGTTAAAACTTTTGGCATGTACAATATTCTTTTTTGAAAGATTTACTCTGTCTTTTTCAAAAATATTTAGTCCTTTTTTTAAAACATCTGCCATATAATTTGGTTCGTAATCATTCCAATAAAAAGCGTTTTCACCACCAATTTCAGGAAGTGAGGTGCTATTTGACAAAAATACTGGTTTACCAAATCGCATGGCTTCAATTGGTGGAATACCAAAGCCTTCTCTTAACGAAGGAAAAACAAATGCTGTACAGTTTTTTAAATAATATTGCTTGTCTATATCAGTTATTTTACCAGTTATGATGACTCTTTTTTCAAACCCCATTTTTTTAATAGTTTTTTTAAGGGTATTGTTGGCATATTCAGTTGAATTGTTACCAGATAGAATTAAGTTGTAGTCTGGTAAAAATTCTAACATTTTCACCAAGGAGTTAAAGTTTTTTCGTTCGGTAAATTCGCCAATGCTAAATAGGAATGGTTTTGAAGAGGTTATTATTGGGCTATAATTTTCTGGAATTGTTATTTTCAGAATTGGATTTCCATTATGTATTACATATTCAGGAACATTTGGAACTTTAAAATGAAGATGTGTTGATTTTTTTGCATATTCTGATATATAGGTAATGGCACTGCAACGATTTAACTTTTTTTGAAATCTTATATTAACTTCATGGTTTAAATCGTTTGAAACTTCTTCAATAAAGTTTACATCATGAACCGTTAATACGTATGGAATGTTATAATATGGTTCGATTTTTATGTTTTGATTTAAGCTGTGCCAAATATCAAATTTTTTTCGAATTTGAAACAATGGATATCGACGAATTGAAACGTATTTTTTGTAATTAAAATAATTACCAAATTCTTCTTTGAGAGGTTGAATTTCTTTCGCATGAAGTGTCATTTTAAAATCCGTAATATTTGCATGATGTAGCCCTTTGATTAAATGATAATTAAATTGCCCAAAGCCAAAATGCATATTCTTAATATTATGAGATTCTAAAAAAATATCCTTCATACTTCATTTTTTACAAAGAAAATAAATATATCTATGAAATGCTTTAGATTTTTTAAAAGAAAAAAGTAATTGTAATATTGTGGCATGAAAAAGGTTTTGCAGGTAACATATAAATTATTTGAAAACGAACTGAATAATTTTATTCTAAATTTCGAAGCTCAAGGTGAAGACTTTGGAAACCAAGACAGGAATTCACTTAAATTGTTCAAATTAAATGGTTTACTCATTAACGTGAAGTCGTTTAAGATTCCCAACATTTTTAATCAAATAGCTTACAGGTTTTTTAGAAAAAGTAAAGCTCAACGTTCTTTTGAGTATGCTAACAAACTCATAAATTTAAATATAGGAACACCGCAACCGGTAGCTTATTATGAGCTTGAAACACCATTTTTATTCAAAAAAAGCTATTATATTAGTGAACAGCAAATCTGCGATTTAACTTATAGAGAGCTTACTATAAACTTAAATTATCCTAACCATGAAGCTATACTTAGGGCGTTTACCAGGTTTACTTTTCAACTTCACGAAAAAGGGATTCATTTTTTAGATCACTCACCAGGCAATACATTAATTAAAAACGTTGAAGGGAATTATGAGTTTTTTTTAGTTGATCTTAACCGAATGGAGTTTAAACCTATGGGTTTTGAAACTCGAATTAAAAATTTCGCAAAGTTGACAACGCATAAATTCATGGTAGAAATAATGAGTGAAGAATATGCTAAATGTACAGGTGGAGATTATGAAAAGATTTTTAATTTAATGTGGAAATACACTCAAGATTTTCAAAAACAATACCACAGAAAAAAACGTCTCAAAAACATGATTCTATTTTGGCGTATTGGCAAGTAAATTTTCTAACACTTTATAACGATAGAAGACACCATAAGCGTTTAAAGTACAAATAGTGTAGCCTTCTTTTCCATCTAAAAAACCTAATCTGAAAATATAATTTGTAAGAAATTTATAGGTTGGTTTTATATAAAAATGAAACCAATTTGGACGTTTTCCTTTTTTTAATAATTCTTGTGCTTTTAAAATCCCGTAATGCTCTGTTTTTTGTTTGTAGCTTTCATAATCACTAAACGAATAATGTAACATTTCATGTTTTAAAACCTTGAATTTACCTTTAAAATCGAGTAGTTCGTGTACTAATTTATCTTCTCTGTATTTAGTGATTCCTTTTTTGAACAAGCGAAATACTCGATCGGTTTGCAAACCACTAAAGCGTAATACTTTATTATTAAACAAGAACTTCCTCTGAATTTTGAAAGCGTCAACGCCGTTGTCTTTTTTTACTGTTTCTACAATCTCTTTTTGAGATTCTGGAGCTAAGCGTTCATCAGCATCAATAAAGAAAATCCATTCACAATTGGCTTGATCAATAGCAAAATTGCGTTGATCTGCAAAGTTTAAAAATTTGCGAGATATAACTTTTACATTTTCCATTTCAGATAACTTTTCAAATGTACCATCTGTACTATGAGAATCTATAACTATAATTTCATCAGCAAATCCAATGTCTTTAATAACATTTTCAATATGATTTACTTCATTATAAGTAATCATTAATGCCGATATATTACTTTTAGTAATTTTCAAAGTAAAATTTAGAATGTGTTTACCGCATAAAAATAACTATTTTTGATGCAATGAAGGCTAAAGATGTATCTGTAATTATAAGTACCTACAACCAACCAAAATGGCTGCAAAAAGTGCTTTGGAGTTATGAACAACAGATTTTCAAAGATTTTGAAGTAGTTATAGCAGATGATGGATCTGGCGAAGAAACCAAAGGGCTTATAGATAAAATGAAACTTAATGTAAGCTATCCAATTCAACACATCTGGCATGAAGACAATGGATTTCAAAAAACCATTATTCTAAACAAAGCAACCATAGCAGCGAAAGCAGATTATTTACTTTATACAGATGGTGATTGCGTTGCCAGAAAAGATTTTCTACAAGCTCATGTGGATAATAGGGAGCAAGGTTATTTTTTGTCAGGTGGATATTTTAAGTTGCCAATGAATATCAGTGAAATGATTACTAAAAGTGATATTAAGAACCAGAATTGTTTTGATATTAATTGGTTGGTAAAAAATGGCTTAAAAAAAACTTTCAAAACAAATAAACTAACAGCTAAAGGCTTAAAACAAGTATTACTGAATAAATTTACCCCAACAAAAGCTACTTTTGATGGTATGAATGTTTCTGGCTGTAAAAAAGATATAATTAAAGTAAATGGTTTTGACGAACGTATGCAATATGGTGGAGAAGATAGAGAACTTGGTGAGCGCTTGATGAACTGTGGAATAAAATTTAAACAAATAAGATACAGTGCTATTTGTTTGCATTTAGACCATGAGCGTGGTTATGTAAAATCTGAAATGATTGAAAAAAACAAAAAAATACGGTCAATTACAAAAAAGAACAATATAAAATATACGTCTTTCGGAATTATAAAAAATTGAATCAGAGATTTTTTAAATACTTTTCTAGCTCAGGAATAATAAAATCAGGAAGATACTTTTTATAAAATAAATGCGCTCTATTTTTGGTCTTCTTCAGTAATTTATCATTGTATAATTCTGGTTTTATATCTTTTAAATGTATAGAAACATTATACTTGTCATCCTCAAAGATATTCCATCCTGCTTTATCAATCCAAGGGGAAAAAATTGAAAATGTAGGAATATTTAATGCTTTAGCCATATTTATTGCACCTCCTTCATTACCTATTAACGCATTACAATGTTTTGTGATTGCTAAAAACTCACGTAAACTTTTCCCAAATACATCAAAATGAATATGTTCTTTTGTTTCAGTTTTACAAAAACCAAATACTGTTTTAGCCTCGTTAGTTTGCTTTGGAATGTAATTAAATAGAATTTGACCCTTAGTGTCATCAGCAATTTTATCAATAATTTTAGCCATATATGAAAGCGGATAGGTTTTGTTTTTAGAGCTTCCTAACACGCTTATCATAAACAATGGTTTAGATAAATCGATATTTTTTTGCTTTAATAATAGCTTTGAGTCTTTTATTTCTTCTTTGGTTAAATAAATTTTAGGTTTTATACTTTTAATATTAATTTCTAATGGCTTTAAAAGACTCAATCTGTTTGTGATTTCTAATCCGTTTGAATTATTATAGTCCTTTTCTCGTTTTATATTTTCAGTATAAATGAAGGTTCTAAACTTTTTTTGATAAGATATTTTAGTTTTTGCTTTTGAAAATAAAGTTATAAGATTACTTGATAATTTTGAATACACATCTATTACAATATCATATTTCTTTTTTCTAATTGATTTTGCAAAATTTAATAGATTGGATTTACTTCTTTCTATTTCAGGAGTAAAGAAAATATATTCGTCTATAAATGGGTTATTTTCTACTACAGGGAAGGTATGTGAGTTAATTAAATAATGTAACTCAGCATTAGGATATTTTTCTTTTAAAGCTTCAAACAAGATTGAAGATGTTAAAACATCGCCAATCATTTTTTGCTGTATAATTAATATTTTCATTTAATAGTAGCATTTCTAAAAATAAACAAATTACTGTTTATTTAGCATAATTTGGAGCTCTTTTACTCATCCAAGTTTTTTTAATAAAAACATTAAAGTAATATTTAATTAGATTTTTAAATATTAATACATTGACATAAAGTTTTGGTACAAAAAAGAAAATAATTCCAACAATTGCTAAAAAGAGCTTAGATAAAAAAGTAAAAATAAATAGAATAAATTGAGCGAGATATTTTGAATAATTTCTAAAATGATTATCTATATAGGTGTGTTTCGAAATAATTACTTCAGCTTTTGTTAATGCTGAGGTTTTAACATTTATTCGAGATGCTCCACCATGGTTATGAATAATTTGCGTAGCTCTTGTTAATGCTATTTTTCCACCAACTTCTGTAATTCTTTTGCAAAAATCTACGTCTTCAAGATATAGCCAATAATCTTCGCACCATCCATTAATTTTTTGAAACCAGTTTCTACTTGTAAAAATTATGGAGCCAGAAACCCAATCTGGAAATACGATTTCTTTTGAAGAATTGTATTTTTCTTCAATATTTTTTTTATTTATTATTTTATGAATTGCTCTAAAAGCACCGAGTAATGTACTTAGTTTAGGGAAAAGTCGAATTTCTTTTTCAGCTTTTCCTTCTAAATTTACTTTAGTACAAGACACAATGCCGAAATTTAAATTTTCTTTTGAGATATAAAGCATTGATAAAAGTGCATCTTTACTAACTATTGTGTCTGGGTTTAAGAATAGCAAATATTCTCCTTTAGCTCTATTTACCCCTAAATTACACCCATTAGAGAAACCATAGTTGCCTACATTAGTTAAAAATTTATAATTTGGAAACTTCTCAATAAACACATTCAATTTGTCGTCATTTGACTGGTTATCAACAACAATAATTTCAAATGTAAATTCATCTTGAACAATTTCTTCTAAGCTTTTTAAGCAATTTTGAAGATGTTTCCAACTTTTGTAATTAACTATAATTACAGAGATATCTATAAAATCATCATTATTTGACTTATTCTTCAATATTTCTTTTTTAACTTTAGTAATATTAAACTAATTATACAGCTACACTATGCTCACGAAGCGCATCGTTGAGCGAGGTTTTTTTGTTGGTACTTTCTTTACGTTTTCCAATAATTAAAGCACAAGGAACATTATAATTTCCCGAAGGGAATGTTTTAGTATAACTACCAGGAATAACAACAGATCGAGCTGGGACCACACCTTTTCTTTCCACAGGTTTGTCACCAGTAACATCAATTATTTTGGTACTCATAGTCAATACTACGTTAGCGCCTAAAACGGCTTCAGTTTCAATGCGAACACCTTCAACAACAATACAGCGAGAACCAATAAATGCACCATCTTCAATAATAACAGGAGCAGCCTGCAAAGGTTCTAAAACGCCTCCAATACCAACACCACCAGACAAATGCACATTTTTGCCAATTTGAGCACAACTACCTACGGTTGCCCAAGTATCTACCATCGTACCTGCATCTACATAAGCACCAATGTTTACATAACTTGGCATCATAATAACACCCTTAGATATGTAGGCACCATGTCTCGCAATAGCGTGAGGGACAACTCTTATCCCTTTTTTAGCATAACCAGTTTTTAGTGGGATTTTATCGTGAAACTCTAATGGACCAGCTTCAATGGTTTCCATTTTTTGAATTGGAAAATATAATACAACCGCTTTTTTTACCCACTCGTTGACTTGCCATCCTCCTTTAATCGGTTCAGCTACTCGTAGTTTACCTGAATCTAACAAGCTAATCACTTCTCTAATGG